>Ga0213828_1000068_pt1 | contig 155389 bp, 120 predicted proteins | sample MC6MC0897MG_FD_180664 | JGI IMG/M metagenome (GOLD analysis project Ga0213828, IMG submission 180664) | Enriched soil aggregate microbial communities from Iowa State University, Ames, United States - MC6-MC0897-MG | ecosystem: Environmental > Terrestrial > Soil > Unclassified | place: USA...
TATGTCGCTGCAAATTAGTGCATACCGATGTTAAGACCTCAATTTGCGCGCCTTAGCGAGCTGACTCGGTCTTGGCAGGTTTCGCGTCAGCGGTCATACAAAAGTCAAGTACTGCGTGTCTTCCGCAGTAGTTCAAAGTCACAACTTGTAAATTGACTTGTCATAGGCTCTTTTTAAGACCCAATGGTAGATCAACGACTAACGTCAAGTTAGTTGCCGGCATTTCAGACATGAACTTTTTGGGTACTTCCGGTTAACCTAGAGTGTGTGCGCTCACCAACAGAGCAAGAACAAGACTCGTAAATCGAAGATCAGGATCAAAATTCATGACGGACTCGCCACAGCTACTCACAGTCGTTTATCAGTTCACGGACGAACTAGATCGCGAAGCAGCTATTTACCGTCAGTTGCTTGCAACCAGCCTCCGCCATGAAGACGAATTCGAACTAAAACCGGTCAGTTCCGCACTAACCACGAAAGACATCGAGGATCTACTCAACGACATCGACTCAAAGTACGTAGTTTTCATCAAGGACACTCACGCACTTAGTCCACACTATCTGGGAGCGATGCTGGATTATCTGCAAAATCGGAACGTGTATATTGCAGAGCCGTTCATGTTCACCGGCACTATCCCTAAAAAGGTAGCTGACACCAAGACTACGCAAGACTATTATTTTAAGCGAGACACCGATGTTTACGGAGCGGTTTTCAATACTCGTCGATTGCGTGAATTCTTTGAAGCTATAAACAACATTGATCGATCATCAGTATATGTCTCATATCGCCTTTACTGGAACATTCAGAGCATCAATCCGGTGCCAGTGGGTTATTCCGTGTCCACGAACACGAAGGCAGCAATTGGACATAAAATGGACGGGAACGCGACCCGACTATTCCCTTTAATAAAGAGCACCTCGGTGGAGCTAAGAACTTACGTCATTCGCTCTCTTGCTCACTTCTTGCGTGGCGTGCGTTCAACAGGAACGACTTCAGTTTCTACGCGCCACATCGCAGAACTCGCCTCTACGTTCTCCCTGGATAATCTCACAAAACTAGTAAAACCGCTTCAACCATTTGAGGCTGCATGGATTGAATCTTTTGTTGCCCCGAAAGAACTAGGTTTCCTGTACAAGAATCTGAGTAATGAGGACGCTTATCTAGTTTTCGAAAGTGAGATCAAAGAACACGAAGATTTCGTACCACTTTACACGGTTAGATTTAGCGATCGACCGATTCATATTTCAAAGGTCTACAGACCTTCGACTCTGCGTAAATCCAATGTTGATCCTTCATTGTACGACCACTACAGCCAAAAAATTACACCGAAATCTGTCCTCATATTTTTTGATCGTCCAATGCAGGCCGATGACAACGCGGAATATTTGTACGAGTATTTTTCAGCAAATTACCCCGAGTTCGAAAATGCATATTTCGCCCTGAATCCCAAATCAGATGATTGGTCGCGCTTGGAGCAGAAGGGCTTTAAACTAACATCGATTTTCAGTACGGAATTCTACGAACTGTTCTTAGAATCAGACTTAGTCATTTCTTCACAAATTTATAATCTGCAATACCAAGGTAAAAATCTCGGCAACTCACGTTTCGTATACCTGCAACATGGTGTCCAGCTGAATGATATGTCCGACTGGGTGAACTCAAAGTATTTCGATATCTTTGTCGCGACCGGTAAACCGGAGGAGCAGTACCTTGCTAAGTACGCACCGCACGAAACGCTAAATTCAGGCCTCCCTCGGCTTGAATCGTTGAAGCGTAAATCACCAGAGGCGAAACAACTGCTGTTCCTTCCGACCTGGCGATTTAATCTAAATAATTCATCCACGGAAAACTTTGTCCGCTCCAAATATTTTCTAGCCATCAATAGTTTGATTACGAACGAATCACTTCTTCAACATCTGGAGAGGAATGATCTGACTCTTCAAATCAAACTGCACCCGAATGTTGCCGGACGCGCGTCGCTATTCAACTTCTCCGATCGTATTATCGAAACGGACGCGAGCTACCGCGATGCAATTGCAGCATCTGATTTCGTATTCACTGACTATAGTTCAGCGGTTCTTGACGCTGCATTCATCGGCATCCCAATCGCGTACTACCCGTGGGACAGGGAAACCTTTTTTGAGGATCAACCCTACGAGAGCCGCCTTGACTATAAAACACAAGGCCTAGGACCAGTCTTCGACGCCGAATCCGAGATTGTTCAATACATCATCTCACTTGAATACGAAAAGGACAGCGTCGAATATAACGCTCGAAAGAATGCCTTTTTTGAGGGAGTCGATCCCAGCCGAATAAATGCAAAGATCGTTGAAAGAATGTTGGGGCTCTAAATGTCAAAAAATACCGTACTAAAAGGCAAGGTTCGGTCCTTCGGAAAAAACCTCGCCTATTCAGAAATCGGACGACAAGTTGCTCGTCAGTTGGTTAATACGCCAGAAGAAAACCGAGTACGCAAAGCACTAAATACTCATGGTCTAGATAATGCATTGCGCCGTGTCGCTGGCGAACACTTGTCGGATGGACTTTATTTTGCCAAGTTAACAATCAAAGACTGGCGCAATTTTAACGGTAGTCCTTTTCGGCTATACCAGAATGGAAAGCTAGTATACGGAAACCAAATCGAACCTCCAGCACGTGGTTTCCCGCTAGAGTACCGCAATATTATGGTCACAAGCACTGATCTGCGCGACTTTAGCCTTGATATTGACAGCCCATACACTTTGAAAATCGGCAAAGGGGCATTCACCACGCCGGAACAAATTAAGTACGACTCTCAATACGGCGTAAAGCAGCATGGTGATGTTTATTATTCGCTACGTGGTAATACTAAGAATCCCAAACGACTGTTGCTGACATTTCCAGGGTTTGGACCGTCAACGACGCGAATCTCATATGCCGTGAGCTATATGAAGGCTCTCACTGAGCAAGATCTTCATGAGACGATGATGATATGTTTCCAGGACCGGTATCTGGCAGCAGGGTCTTACATGATGGTCGATAATTCAGGTAGACCGTTGTATGACAGAGTCAAGGGCATTATTGATTCCTTTGTTAATAAGTTCGGGATCTTGGAAGAGAACATGATGTTCTTCGGCGCATCGAAGGGTGGAAGCATTGCCATTAGCTACGCGGAGGACTATGAGGCGGCTCATCTGTTACTTGCCGTTCCTCAGATGAACCTCCCGTACTACTTCAATAAGCCATTTTTCAGAGACAATCTTTTTCAGAATTCTGCAATTTCTACTCTTGTGCAACCACAAGAAAAACTGCTCAAATATTTCCAGCAAGCCAGGAAGATTGATTATTTTTACACGAACGATGACGAACTCAGCAATCGTTCCATCATTGAATTCGTTAAAGATGTTCCTAACCTAACGAAGTATAGAATCAATGGCGTTCATGGAGCCGTCGCCAGGACCGCGCTCCCGTCCATGCTCAACATCATGCGGCAGTTCCTGGCTCCAATGCCACCGTCAAGTTTGTCCGTCACCCAAATGAGGCAATACGACGAAGAGTCATCAACCATGGTGCAGGTTCGCGTCAAGGAATCGTCCCGCGCTCTTCCCGACGATAACTGGTTCTTAGAAGGTTCGCTTGGTCGCACAAAATTCCGTCAGATTTTTTCAAACGGTGTACCAAAATTTATGAAATACTTAGGCGAAGATCAAAAACTGCTTCACGCAGTCGATGATCTAGACGGTTTTCACTCCGTTACAGCGATGTCGGCCAACGGGGCCATCGCTACCGGAACATTGCCGGAGAAATTGAACGCGACTTGCGTTGTTGAATTGGCCACGCCAGCCGATAAGAGTCCCATCGAGTTCGATGCCGACGTTCCAAGGACATACAATATTATTGATAATAATAATTTTGAACAGTTCGAATATATAAGTTCTTCAAGTTCCAAAGTGGGATCTACTTTGGAGATAAGGCTGGTCGACGATTTCAAGTCGGATTCACTTTTGAACGCCGGTTCTGACACACGTCAAATATTTGCATTAAAAATAAATGAACCGACTGAACTTTTAAGGTTGTTTATTGTACGAGCCGTTATTGATTGCTCTCTCAAAAAAGTAATTGTTTCAATTCCTGAGAGTTTAAACTCAAGAATCTTATTTGATGTCCAAAATTCAACGGAGTGGGACGACATAGAAGTCAATATCTTATAAGACCATCATGAAAATAGTCTGGTGCTACGCCTTTGTTTAGGGGTAGCACCAGACTGGTATCCATTGCGTAAATACTCAACTCCATTGCTCGCACGTTGACTCGTTGCAACGTTTTTGAAAAGGATACTGACAATGGCTGACATTAACGAGATACATGCTCACATGATGCAGAAACGTGTTCGAGGATAACGCACTACTCATTCAAAGGATCTCCCCTATGTCACGCCCGCTTCTCTCAGTGATCATTGCCGCATATAATGTGGACTCTTATATCGAGGCAACATTGAAATCAATCGATCGACAGTCTATTGATCTATCACGTGTTGAATTTATAATCATTGATGACGGGTCCACCGACCGAACTGCCTTGATCGCCGATGAATGGGCACAATCTAGGTCCAATGTAATCTTGCAATCTCAGAAAAATCAGGGTGTAGCTGGAGCCCGTCAGTCCGCACTCGGTCTAGCGCATGGCGAGTGGATCACTTCTGTGGATCCGGATGATTTAGTCGATAAAGATTATTTTAAAAGCATCTTTGATTTTCTGGAGAGAAATTCACGTGATGAATTGCAGATGATTGTCACCAATTTGATTTCATTAAATTCGCTAAATGGCCGCTTGACTAACAACCACGCTCTACGGCATAGATTTGACCGAGGAGATAGAATTGCTGATTTGAGTGAAGAACCTCAGAACATTCAGCTTGGCGCTACGGCACTACTGCGGCTGGATCTGATAAGGGAATTTTCTTTGAAATATGACGCTTTAGTTCGTCCAACATTTGAAGACGCACATTTTATTGGCAGATACCTTTCGCATTTCAACCGCCCTAGAATCGGTATCGTTGCTTCTGCCAAATATTATTATAGGAAACGGAGCGACAGGAGCTCACTAGTTCAAAGTAGTTGGAACTCGCGAGACCGGTATACAACCGTGCTTGAGCGCGGTTACCTTGATTTGCTGCTTAGCTCACGGAAAGTCGCGGGTAAAGTTCCAAACTGGATTCAAAATATGGTTTTATATGACCTATTTTGGTATTTTCTAGAAGACACCAAGCAATTTTCACGTACGGCCTGGATAGATTCTGTAACGCGTGATCGATTTATGGTCCTGCTTGAGCTAATTTTTGTTAACATCGATGTAGAAGTGATCTCGACTTTCAACATTTACCCAGTCCCCCTTCATATCCGTCATGCCGTCATAACGAGATTTAAGGGGTTAAGTCAAACAGTGGTCCATCATGCACCACATGACGATGGCACTCATGATCTGACTCTATTCTTTGCATTTGATTTTTCGGATAAATTAGTACAGACCCCAGATAATTCAATTTTACACTCGTTTTTTGGATTACCATTCTGTCGCGAATTTTATTTTCGTAATATTTCCACTCTAGATGATCAATCGAAATTGTCATTGGACCACATTGAAGAGTTCCCCGGCCCTTCGTTTTACTCGGGCGGAATTCAGTATTTCATTCCCAGATTTGACCATTCGTCCAGCCGGAAGAATCCTGTTGAACAGATATTGTCGTTTAGTTCCAAACTAATCCGAGCAAGAGAAATATTCGCCTTACGTCGATTGGCTACCGGTCAAAACGTCTGTTCTTCATACAAGTTTGCAGGTTTATCATTATTGAAAAAAACTGAGAATTTTGTATCTAGCCGCTTGTCCAGAAGGCATCGAATTTCTCTCATTAAAAAGGCAAAATCTCCCGAATCGGTTAGGGTTTATGGCGAAGCTTGGTGTTTGCTAGATCGACCGAACAAGGCTGACGATAATGCTGAGCATCTCTATCGTTATCTATCGAACACACATCCTGATATAAACGCATTTTTCATAATCAATAAGAACTCGCCTGATTGGCCTCGCCTACAGCGAGAAGGATTTAGATTGTTGGAACCTCATTCTGACGAGCTCTCCATCGCGATTTTAAATGCCAAGTACATCATCTCATCCGATGCTGTCGCCGAGTGCATGTACCCAGTTCACAGAAGTCTAATAAATAGGAACAAAGTTCCCTTCGTATTCCTGCAACATGGCGTGCTAATGAATGATTTATCTAGGTGGTTGAACCCGAAAAAGATAGACCATATGTTCACATCTTCGATAAAGGAGTTTGTCGCCGTGACGGGGCCAGACTCGCCATATGCGATTGAACCTAAAAATGTTCATCTATCGGGCCTATCTAGATTTGATGCCTTGGTGTCTCTTCGTAGGAGACTGAAAAACAACGATCGAGATATCATTCTGGTCATGCCAACTTGGCGTCATAGCCTTACGGAGTCCCTAGTTGTGGCAGCGTCTCCTGCCGAAAAAGAACATATTATTGCATCGTCTGACTTTTTTGTTTCCTGGAATTCGCTCTTGTCTGACGACAGGTTTAGTAATCTGTTAGTGAGGAAAAAAATGCGCGTGGTTTTTGTACCACACCCGTCGCTGAGGCCTTTTAGTGACTTGCTAAAGTTTCCATCTCATGTGGAAGTTGCTGATTTAGACTCGTCTTCTTTACAAGAATATCTTGCAAAGTCAGTTATCTTATTAACTGACTACTCATCAATAACCTTTGATGCGGCGTACATAAACGTTCCCAGCATCTATTTCCAGTTTGACCACGATTCGATATTTGGTGGCAGTCATAATTTCCGCCCTGGATACTTCAGCTATAAATCTGACGGATTCGGGCCGGTCGTGGACAGAGCCGCTGATGCAATAAGCATGATTAACGCAGAATTGTCGGATAATCGTATTTCAAAAGAGTATGGTTCGCGGATTGCCTCGACGTTTCCAACTATTGATGTTGAGAATTCCTCACGAATCGTTAAGACGCTAAATGGCGGACTAGACGACATCAAGTGATTGTGTCCGTCGCGGCCCAAATCAAAGTTCGGTTACCCGAAAATCAGCTTCTGCCTTTCGTTATCAATGTTCCAATATGATATACGCCTTGCGTTTCCTACATCAGACTTGGAGGTGTTTGCAAGCGTCTAGTTCCACCTGACGCGTTCTGCTTCGGTTATTAGCGAATCAGAACGCGTGAGGCTTTGTTCCGTTACATGCCATTTGTGAAGTTTTATAGAGCCAGCTTGTCTTTCCAGTAGGAATCCGAGGTCAGCTGATCATATCCAACACGCCAGAGTCGGATATTCTCGTCGTAAGTTGAACGCAAACGCATGGTGTTTCGCACCAATCGCAGCGACTCCCTCCAGAACTTTTTCTGACTACGGCGGACCACGTATGCCGAAGACTGGTCACCGTTGAGATAGGTGATCTCCTTGGCTCCATAAACCTTCCGGTAGTCATCGCGGAAAGGAGAAGACAGCGTCAGATTTGAGTCTGCTTCCTTGCCCAATGGCAGTAGGTGCCCATTTAACGTTGCAAGGAGTAGTGCACGTGAATAGCGCGGCCTCTCCCCGTGCAGTTCATTTGGCCTTTCCTGAACTGGCTTCCATGCTTCGTCTTTGGTCAGTGCTTTCAAATCGGCCCTCCGTCTTGCCATATCAGCATGTTTGTCGAAGAACTTCGGGCCTCGAAGTACATCTTCAAACGCCAGGTTGATCGCGGCCAGGGTATCGTAATGGAATCTCATGACGTTACGCATGTAGAAGCTGGCGACCATTTGCTGCAGCTCCAACCAAGAACGCTGCTTTTCTGGCAATGATAGATGGTGTACCAGGTGGCTTCGGAAGTCCAAGTACCACGTCATTGGCGAAGCTTTATCAGTGAAGTTTTCCTGGACTGAAGCAACGCCGGGCAATGACACAATGTCAAAGTCATTGACCAAGGAGAAACTCACGTCATCCCCGCGCACAAAGAATGGGAACGGTAGATGCCGTACCTGATCAATTGGGAAGGCGAAGAACCACCAGCCGGCATAGAGATCTTCCGGCGCAGGAGCAGTCGTCTCGTATTCCATGTTGAAGACGGCATCACGGGAACGAAGATCCAGACCGTGATAACGCGGTTTGCAACCGAGTTCAAATTCGGCGCCGTTTTCCCAGATCTGCCAGCGGTGCGATGCGTTGATCATCGAGCCGGCGACTGCAGTGCGTGGGTCCTTTGCGAAAGCCAGAAGCCACCAAGTACGCGATAGGGCTTCCATCTGGATGGAAGCGTCGTCATCCATGAAGAGGCAGTGCGTTGCTTCGATTTCTCGGGCCCGCAGTAAACCGCGAGTGAACCCACCAGCGCCACCTAGATTTTCATTTGCGATGACCTCAACACCACCACCGTCTTCAACCTTCAGCGAATTGCCGTTGTCCACCACAGTCATGCTGATGTGCTCTTTGATCTCAGAGCCCAAACGGAATTCGCGGAAACGAGAGATCGTGTTTTCAACTTCAGCTTCACGTCGGAAAGTCGTTACCGAAAGCATCAATTCCGGAGTACGTACGGGTGTTGCCGTAGTTGCCCAGGCAAATTCCTCCAGCTCGCCGTCTTTCAGTGCCATCAAGTCAAAGAACAGTAGTGACTCATCTGAGGTGGATTCATCAATCACCACTGGCTGACGGTAGAGCCCGTCGAGGGTAATGACTTCACTGACAATCTTGTGCCACGACTTATGGCGGTCAGCTTGGAATACGTTCAGCTGGTAGCGTCCGTGCCCCTTCAGCTGTAGTTCCATGGGAAGGTCCCCACAGATTCTTCTCCACTTACCGTAATTGAACACATTGTAGTAAGTGCTCGTGGAGAGCAACCCGCCTGGCGCAAACTCCGCTACACCTCTGCTGAGCGAAATACCGACTGGACCGTAAACATGAAAGTGCGCCTCTAGTTCCGTGGAAATCCCGGCCTGCAACCAGATTCCAGGTTGCACCGGATACGCGGTGCTTGACTCGGTCATCTCTGGTCCTTCAATCTGTTCCTGTTCAACTGCTGCTGGAATCGTCATACTCTTATTGCGTTCCTTACCGATTGTTGAAGGTCTATGCGTGTCGCTTCAGAATGCTGTCTGATTCAACTCGCTTTGAGCGGGGAACCAAGACATTTTTATCGAAGTTGCCGACAGCAACAAATGCGATGAAAACCTCGTTTTCAGGGATATCCACGATGTTCCGAATCTTCTGTTCTTTCTCGACTCCCATGGCTGTGTTCAACAGGCACGAGCCGAGCTCCATCTGGGTCAATCCCAGGAGCAGTGACATCATGAATAATCCCCCATCCACAAACGGCTGGTTCCGTTCTGGAGCGAAGAGGAACGCGTCAAGATCTGCAGTCACCAGAAGCAAACGTGGTGGTGCTTTGAATCCAAAGAATCCGCCCTGGACTTCCAGAAGCTGCTTGATGGTCTCTGGATCATCAAACTGGTGAACGCGTGCGCCCTGACGACTGCAGACCGACGGTGACTGCATGGCAATCTGCACGGCTGCTGAAATAGCCGCATCATCTACTGGAGTATCAATGAACTCGCGTACACTTCGGCGGCCGTACATGACGTCCATGAACGCCCGGTCATCATCAGGGGTATGGACTGGGTCTTCGCGGTGGTTCGCAGCTGGGAACGCTCCGCCCTCCCCTACGCGTCCATTAGCAATGACCTCAAGTGCCTGAGCCGAAAACAGCTTGCGGAAGTGCGAGACGTTCGTGTTTGTCTCATCGTTACGGGCGAAGTACGCCTTCATGACCGACGCAGAGCTCTGCACGATGGTGTCATCGGTATCAAGTCCGCGAGTCAGCCAAGCATTCATTTCCTTGGCAAGACCAGGAATGGCAATGCGACCAAAACCAGGACGAAAATTGCTGTGCGTCAGGCCCTTTTCAATCGCGTGGGCGTGGAAGAACATCCGGGCACGGATTCCGGTGACGGAATCTGCCGAGCGGCCTCGACTGAACGAGCGAACCTGGGATTCATAGTCGTGCAGAGCCAGACGACGCGCCTGCTTGGAGAACCCTTCGACAATTTCATCACCAGTCTTTGCAACCGGGGCTGGGGCACCTTCGGCCCTTGGCTTCGCATCAGCAATTGAGATCTCGTGAACCTGCGCGCCAGCTTTCGGACCGGTGAAGTGCAAGGCGCCCAGCATGATCTGACTCAATCCTGCTTCAGTGACCGAGAACTCGAATTCATCGGTACGCAAGTTGCCGGAAGTCTGCGCTACATTGGCCTTACCGATGACCTTGAACGCTCCGGACTGAGGATTCCTCAGGTGCACGTTAACGGTCTTGGTGTCCGTAGTTGGCGCCCATTGGATCTTCAGGCGCTTGCGGGAACCAGGCGTCAGAGGTTCAGGCAGGTTAGTCCAGACGTGCTTGCCACGCAGGTCCTTATCGTTGCCAACGCTCAGCGATACTCCTTTGTCACCCTTGGCGATGGCCCAAATGTCACTGTTGGCCGAGAAGTCCAGATCAAGAATGTGATTTTGTACCGAGGCATTGGCAGCCTCTACGACTGACTTGCCATTCTCAAGGGCTGCAGTAGATTTCACTGTTGGATCCAAGGCGGCCTTCAACCACTGAAGCGAGGTCCTGCGACCGTTCTCGATGTAGTTGCGTGCCTTGGCGAAATCAATGTCGAGGGAAACGTTGGGATTTTCATTAATCGTTTCTGCGGTGTCGCTCTCATATACACGTCGAGTGTCACCGAAGCCTAAGGACGAGAGCAGATTCTTGAATCGGTCTGCGCCACGCTTGTTGTTGTAGATCGATGAGAATGGCTTCTCGAAGATTACCGAGAAAGCGGTGCCGTGGAAGCTGTCCGTGACAATGTAGCTCGAATCTTTGTAGGCGCGCAGGAAGTTCTCTGGTGAGTCACTCTCGATGATTTCTGCACGAGGTTCGTCTCCCCAGATATCAAGGGCGGTTGCGCGACCTTCATCGGGGTTGCAGATCACGAGGATCTTTTCCAGCCCGGTCTTTTCAAGAATGGCCAACGCCGTAGACTTCTTCTCTGGGGTTGGATCCAGAAAGAAGACTGCAAGGTACCGTCCGACAGGGGCGATCGATGCCTTGGAGGATAGATCGCTGTAGTGGTCCTGGTCCAACAAGAAAACTGGGTCAACAACTAGGTCGGCCTTGGCACCAAATATGTCACGGGCGGTGTCAATGCCGTAGTTTTCTCGAACCGAGATCGCTTTGAACTTCTGTAAATTCGGTGCGTGCTTGGCAATGAACTCTGGTTTGAACTTATCGGTGCCACGATTTCCGAATGACGTGCCATAGGCAACGCGGTTGCGGTCTGGCGCCACAAAGTTCAGAAATAAATCGTCGTTGACGCGGCCAATGAGCGGGTTCCACAACTGGTCGCTGCCGACCACGAAGGTATCTGCCACTTCATTGAGCTTGTTCAGCTGCGAGTAATGCATCTGTTCGGTGAACTCATAACCGGTCCGTCGAGCAAAATCCATCGACAGGATATCGTCAGGCCAGCGTACTCGGTAGCCGTTGTAGCCCACTGGCTCATGAACCATAAGTACTGAACGTCCGAGATTTTCGATGGCACGATTCAGACCGTAGTAAGTCAGAATTGATCCGTAATTTTTGCCGTACCACCATCCGAGTACGGCTACATCATACTTATTCTTCGGATCCACCAAGGGGAATTTCCTCATTCCTTGTCTTACGCATCATGCATTAACTAGCGCTTCACCGACGTTGCGGTTCCACGGGGCGCCCTGACGTTCGCACGAGATCAGGGCCGTGCAGCGACGGGCCAATACTGGCGAAGTTCTAGTCGCGAGAAACCACGCTATCAATAAATCAATTCAACAACCTTTGGAATTCACCAATTCAGTTATTTGTTTGACCGAAATACACCTGTCGTTAACCTTCAATACGATAACTGGTTACTGCGGAATGAATAGATAGCAACCATGGATACAGATTTATTAGTTGTCGGGTCCGGGTTCTTTGGTCTAACGATTGCAGAACGGGCTGCTGAAGCCGGCCTCAGGGTTACTGTCATCGACAGACGCTCACACATTGGCGGCAACGCCTACAGCGAAGCCGAGCCAGAGACCGGCATTGAAGTACACCGCTATGGAGCTCACCTATTCCACACTTCCAATGAACGCGTGTGGGAGTACGTGAACCGCTTTACTAGTTTCACGAATTACGTCCATCGCGTTTACTCAACGCACAACGATCAAACTTTCGCATTACCCATAAATCTGCACACCATCAACCAATTCTTTAACGCCGCCTACACGCCCGATGAAGCGCGAAAACTGGTCAAGGAGCAAGCCGGGGAATTCGACGTAGAAACTGCAAAGAATTTCTACGAAAAGGGTATTGCACTGGTCGGACGTCCACTGTTCGAGGCCTTCTTTGCTCACTACACCGCGAAGCAGTGGCAGACCTCCCCCGAAAAACTTTCGGGCGACATTGTCAGCCGCCTACCAGTCCGCTATAACTACGACAATCGCTACTTCAACGACAAGTACGAGGGTCTACCAGTTGACGGATACACCGCCTGGATCGAGCGAATGGCGGATCACCCGAATATCACCGTCCAGCTCAATACCGACTTCTTCGACACGAGCCAGCCACTAAATAAGGATGCATTGGTGGGACAGATGCCAATTGTCTACACCGGTCCCATTGACAGATACTTCGACTACAGCGAAGGTTCGCTGTCCTGGCGAACGCTGGACTTCGAAGAGGAGGTTTTGGATGTCGGCGATTATCAGGGTACTCCGGTCATGAACTACCCAGACGCCGATGTAGACTTCACCCGCATCCACGAATTCAAGCACTTCCATCCAGAACGCAAGGATAGCTACCCCACTGATAAGACTGTCATCATGCGGGAATTCTCCCGCTTTGCTGGCCGCGACGATGAACCGTATTACCCAGTGAATACCCCAGAGGACCGTACCGGGCTTCTCGCCTACCGCGAGCTCGCCAAAAACGAAGATAACGTCTTCTTTGGCGGTCGACTGGGAACGTATCAGTACCTTGACATGCACATGGCGATCGGTTCTGCACTTTCAATGTGGGACAACCAGATCTCCCAGATTGCCGAAGACTTGAAAGTCGCGCAGTAGCTTAGTGCCCAAGGTGGGGATGTTCGTAAAAGAACATCCCCACCTTTTTTATGGCCAATTGGATTCAGAAGAATTTCGACTATGCGCGACTCACCGTATCACTGGCATACGGAATCTATCGCATAGCAGAAGTGAGCCAGTGTCACAGGGCTGGACTTGGTCGTGAATGCATGGCGCTAATGAACCACTAGTCGAGCTACAGGAAATGACCTGTGAATGTGCGTCGGCTATCAGTCTTGCTTGTGGTTTTGGCCTTGCCTGTGCACTTCTAGAGGGGCCATCGGCTCCCAGACACTGTCACGCGCAATCTGATGACCGTCGCGGATTCCTCTAAAGAGATTCGACGTTCCTCGAATCGTCTTTTCCACCAAGATGAGCCGCAATATCTCTTTGGCGAATGTGAGCGCTGTACCCAGGGCAAACGCGCCCGGGTGCCACATTCCGTGTGCTCGGTAGTACTGCTTGAGTATCGCTCGGTTACGCATGATGTAGTAGCGGTAAGGGTCGCTCGAAGCATTGAAGTGGCGGACGCCTAAATCAAGCTGCCTGATGTCCCGCGTGCGTCGCAGGACAAATTCATTAACGATTACGGCTGTGGTGATTCTGGAAGCGAGCCACCCGTAAAGCTGGTCATCCCAGTAAATGAAGAATCGCGGATCCGGAAGCCCGATTCTACGGACCACATCGCGATGGATGAACATTCCTTCAAAACAGCCCGAGTTCATTTCGCGATAGCCAGTGGCATCAAAGTCACTGGGAGCGAAAGGAATCGGGATGGCAAGACGATCGGAGATTCGATACTGCCAATAGAATTCACTGCCGTCGTAGTCGTAGCGGCGCCCCTGAATGACTTTGAATCGTTGTGCCCAGTGACCTAGCCTTCCCAGGCCTCCTGGAATGACTTCTACATCGTCATCCATCATCCATATCCAAGTAGCGCCAAGCTCGTAGGCTGTTTTCACGCCCTCATGGAATCCTCCAGCTCCGCCAGTGTTGGTAGGGAGCTTTTTATATATAATTTCCGCATCAAGGTCGGCGGCATGTTTTGCGACAATCTCATGCGTATTATCAGCGGATGCGTTATCGATGACAACAACGTGGCCTGGACTGGGGCTCATCGCTTGAATGCTAGTCAGGAGTCGATCAAGGAGGTGCGATCGGTTGTAAGTAACGATCACAATTGCAGTCTCAGACGGCTCGAAACTCGTATCCGCGGTTTCTGATTTGTCTCTTGATTCATCCCTCATATCGAATCAAGTTTATCCCAATAAAAAGAAGTCAGCTAATTTGAGAACATCTCCTGATTAGTAAAAACCAAAATTCTATCTTATATTAACCTTTTGTTTACCTTGTGATTCCATGGAATTCATTTGCAAATAATTTGTTGCTTGTGTCTGTGTGCGCACTAGACTCGGGAAGCCACGCGTTTAAGCAAGGAGGCATCTTGGCGGGAACTTCAAACGGCAGGCGTCGACGCAAATTGGGCACCACTCCCCTCGTTAAACTACTCTGCCCACCGACAAGCGGTGGGCAGAGTAGTGCGGATTTTCGAACCAAGGACCAATTTGAGCTCAAAGTCCTAGAAAGGGCTTAGACCTTATGCGCAAGCCTTGATCTTGAGAAGAGGAAATTAGTCCTCGAGGTTGATCTCACGAGCAACACTGGCACCGATAGCGGCACCAACAACATCCAGCACGCCAGCTGGAAGGGCAGAATCGATGCTGATGACAGCAAGGGCTTCAGACTTCTTCTCATCGCGGGAAACCTGCATACCGGCAATGTTCACACCCTGCTCGCCCAGAACGTTACCCAGCGAGCCTACAACGCCTGGACGGTCTGCATAACGAACCACGATCATGTGATCCGAGATTGGAATCTCAATCTCGTGACCGTTGATCCCCACGAGCTTCTCAATCTGCTTTGGACCGGTCAGGGTGCCGGAAACCGCAAGCTGAGTACCCTCGTTGGTGGAACCCTTGACGGTCAGCTGATTGCGGTACTCAGGCGAATCAACGGTAGTGATCAAGCGGGTGGCCACGCCACGCTGCTCGGCAAGAACCGGAGCGTTCACGTAGGAGACCTGCTCCGAAACGACATCCATGAAGACACCCTTGAGTGCCGACAGTTCCAGTGCCTTGACGTCAAGTTCAGCGATTTCGCCGGCAACCTCGACATCAATGCTGGTCAATGATCCGGATGCGATGGCATTGAAGATGCGACCGAGCTTTTCGATCAGTGGGATGCCAGGGCGTACGTTTTCGTCGATAACACCGCCGGCAACGTTGACTGCGTCTGGAACCAGTTCACCGGACAGGGCCAAGCGAACCGACTTGGCGACGGATACGCCAGCCTTTTCCTGGGCTTCGTCGGTCGATGCACCCAGGTGTGGGGTCACGGTGACATTGTCGAACTCGAAGAATGGAAGATCCGTGCTTGGCTCCTTGACGAATACGTCAATGCCGGCGCCGGCGATTTCCTTGTTCTTCAACGCTTCGTACAGCGCTGCTTCATCAACCAGTCCGCCACGGGCCACGTTGACTACGTAGGCGGAGTTCTTCATCTTCGAGAAGGCGTCCTTGCCCAACATACCCAGGGTTTCAGGAGTCTTTGGCATGTGGATGGTAATGAAGTCGGCCTCAGCCAAAAGTTCATCGAGGGTCAGCAGGGTGACACCGAGCTGGGCAGCACGTGCTGGGGTGACGTATGGGTCATAAGCCACGATCTCCATGCCGAAGCCCTGCAGTCGAGCAGCTACGAGGGCGCCGATGCGGCCAAGACCGATGATGCCGGCCTTCTTCTCGAAGAGCTCAACACCAGTGAAGGAGCTGCGCTTCCATTCGCCATTCTTCAGCGAAGCATTGGCAGCTGGAATGCGGCGGGCCAAGGAAACAATGTGTCCCACGGTCAATTCGGCAGCCGAAATAATGTTGGAGGTTGGAGCATTCACTACCATGACGCCAGCCTGGGTGGCAGCTTTGATGTCCACGTTGTCCAAACCAACGCCGGCGCGGGCGATGACCTTGAGATTCTTTGCTGCAGCAATGGCTTCTTCGTCAACCTGAGTGGCTGAGCGAACCAGGATTGCATCTACATCGGCAATGGCTTCGAGAAGCTGAGAGCGGTCCGCACCGTCAGTCTGACGAATTTCAAAGTCGGGACCGAGAGCAGCAACGGTTGCAGGAGAAAGTTGCTCGGCCAAAAGTACGATGGGCTTAATGTCAGACACGGGTGTGGCACCTTTGCGATTTCATAGGGCTGATGCTTGCAAGGCAGCAGCTTCAAACGTCTGCTGTCGATTCAAGCGTAACCCTATGTATCTCTCGTTTTGGTGCGAAATCACGCATGTTACGCGGGCGAAACCCCACTTTGTGAAAACTTTCACTTATTACCTAGAATGTCGCCAGCTCTGTTGCCAAGAGGCAGTAAACCGTGCGTTTTGGTCCGGATCCAGAAGATTGGCCCAAGGCAGTGGAGCACTTCAGACGCCATGACAGCTGTCCGCTTACTGAGACTTGAGAACGAAAAATATGAAGCTCAAGAACGCGTCGCGCTCACGTAGGGCATCGGGAACAATTTCGGGTGGAGCATCCTTTGAATATGGCGGTTCCCAGATTTTTTCGATAGTGAATCCAGCGTCAACGAACGCCGAGCTCACAACGTGTAACGGATGATGCCAATAGGTCAGCTCGCTCGCTTCTCCGTTCAAAATCACCTCGTCGGTGTATTCGGTGACTTTGAAGTAGTCGGATCCCCGATGGTTCCAAGGATAAAGAATTGGATGATTCACCGAGATGATCAGGCGGCCCTTAGGTTTGAGCACGCGTCGAACTTCTTGAAGGGCAAACGACCAGTCCTGCAGATAGTGGAACACTAAGGATGAGACAGCATCGTCAAAGGCATCATCGGCATAAGGAAGCGACTCCCCCAACCTCGCCACCTGCAGATCGGCCGAGGAACCAAGCCGTTCCCTAGCCAGTTCGACCATTTCTCGGCTCGCATCGAAACCTGAAACCATCGCGCCCCGAGATATCAGCTCCTCGGCCAACGGGCCAGCGCCACATCCGATATCTAAGATCTTGCGCCCTGCAACTTCGGCCGCCAATTCAAGCATGGCAGGCCGTTCATAGTAGGCATTAAGCAAGCTGGACTCATTTTCGAGCGCATAGGATTTGGCGAACTGGTCATAATTACTGGCGTTCACTTTTACGCTCCTGGAATCAGTTGATTTTGCCCGAGTCTAGCAACACCACCGTTCATCACTCGGCAAATGCTTTTCAGGGTGATGGCCTTAGTCGCCCAGTGCCATTCGTAAAATGAACCTCGGAGTTCCAATCAATCCGAAACGGCGCCCACTACATCAATAACCATTCTGACCTGAAAAGTACCCGACAGGTATTCAACTTTGAACAGATGGAAGATGCATCGGGCGGTCAGGCAATTCACGTGAGCTTGTACGGCCTCGCCATTGGGATGTGATTCTTAGGCCAGGAAATAGAAGGAAAACTTTTCCTGTATTTCATTCGAAATCACCTTTTGCCTTAGCTCAAAAATTCTGAAATTCACACCATGTAAAGCGCGAAAATATCTTAATGTAACCCGATGAATTCAGCAATAATTTACATTGTTTTGGATGCTACAAATCACCGATTGACACCAAGTAGAAAGCGCCAATGCAATATCTAACTTCTTGCCCACTTCGACTAATCCAGCGAAGAATTTTCCGTAAGATTTTTGATAGCCTCACAATGCTCTTGAGCCGCATGGCCGGGTGATGCCGAGGCGCAGTGATATCCCCCGCCAGCAGTACCACAGTAAAGCAGACCAACCTAAATCCGGTCACAAAGCCTCAAGTGGGATGCTTGAGTCACCCGGCGTCCATCTGGCACGTTGTTTCAAATCCGAACCGCTCCGGTTGGGATAGTAGTTCCATCTAAAAACAGATTCGGTTACTCGGAAGTAAGTTTCGCTATAAATACTTCAGTCCATGAGCAGCAACCATTTAATTTTCAAAAAAGACTCAATGTAACAAAAATTCAGGGGTACTTATGTCAGATTTAAAAAGATCATTGACGAAACCGAAACCTGTGTATACGCTGACAACTACAACACTCGCACGGAAGCTGGGCAGAACAGCAAAACTTGGGGCACGTCGTTAAATCTTGGGGATTTAACGACAAGTAATACCGGACTTTCATCCTTGATGATCAGGTCGGCTGATTTTCACGCTTAAACGCGCCCTTACGGATTCTCCTTTCCAGCTTCCACACTAAAATTTGGGGAAATCTAGTGTTTGGCAATCCTGTTGGGGACAGAATTGCGCGCCGACGTAAAAGTCGCCGCGAACAATTTCTATGGACGTGTCTGCGTTCCAGGCCTTTAAGGGCTTTTTCCATTGCCTTACTCGCATTGGCAATGACTACGGCTACATCGTTGACCGCTTCCTCGGCTCTTGTCGAGCCTTCAGCTACTGAGAGTTCCGCCGCAGAACCGAGCGCTTCTGCCACTCCCGAAGCGCCTGACACCGTCAAGATTAAAAGCAGCCCACGGTTAGTCGAGGTTCAGCCTCCCACTTCAAGCGCGTCCGAACCTGCTACCGCGAAGAACCCTGAGGTCCGCACCGAGCCGTCTGTCAGCCAGTCGCCAGCGCCCGTATTCTCCGCTGTTCCTTCCGAAACTCCCAAGCCACCAGTGGAGTCAAGTGTTCCGAGCGAGTCGCCGGCTAAGCCATCACCGATAGCCACGACCCCTAAGTCTGTTCCTCCAGTCGAGTCCGCAAGTTCCTCGCCCACTAAAGAATCCGCTTCTAAAACCGAATCGGCACCGAGCGCTTCGGCCACAAGTTCGCCCAGTTCATCACCAAGTGCTAGCGCGAAAGAACTGTCGATGATGGCAGCTGCCGCCAATTGCACGGTTCCGCAATTTAACAACTCGATTGTCGGGAATTTTGAGATCGATGGGAATCTGTGCTCGAACGTCCAAGATGACTGGACCACAGTTCTTTCTGGGCCTACCGCAAACGATGGCGTCGGCGATTCTACCCAGTTCACCAACGGTGTCAGCGAAGGCAACTGGCCGTGGACAACTGGCCAAACCTCCGGCGTCAACACCTCAGGCGACAAATCAGATATCCACAATGTCTATGCATTGCAGCGGACCATTGGCACCGACGTCTACGCATTCCTCGGCTTCGAACGAGCTACCGGCAATGGCACTGCGCAGCTCGTGGTGGAACTCAATGCGTTGCCGAATGCTACAGCGACAACTCCAAGTCCGCATCGCAGCACCGGCGACTTGAGGCTTCTGGTCAATCAGAGCGGCAATAACAATCTAGTGCTCACCCAGGCAGAAAAATGGACTGCAACTAGCGCTAGTAGCGGTACCTGGACAGCGCTGCCAAGCCTTTCAGGATTCACCGGCACTGCCAACAACGGCGTCATCAAGAATTTCAGCGGGACCGCAGATCTTGAAAAGGGCCTCTTTGCAGAGTTCGCGCTGAACTTGACGGCGCTCTTTGGAGCAGCTGACTGCAGCGGCACCTACGGAACGTTGAATATTCGTTCCAGTGCGTCTGGCGATACTTCTGCACTGAAAGATTGGGTAGCACCCATTTCCCTCAACGTTCCAAGCACCTGCTCCAGCGTAGTCGTAGACAAGTCGTGGGTTATTGATGGCCAGGAATACGCCAACGGCGATCAACCTGCGGGATTCAACGCAACGCTAAAACTCACCGGTCAGACAGCACCAAAGTTTGGCACCGAGTACACCACCAGGAATGACAATTCCCGGTATCACGCGGATCAAACGATCACGGTTGCGGAGACTGGCGTTCAGATCCCCGAGGGGTGTACCTACGAAGCATCCGGAGACCTCGGAGACCACACACTCGCCGTCGGCAGAAACCGCTATCAGGTGACCAATACTGTCACCTGCACGCAGTTGACCTTGGTCAAGAAGGTCATCGGTTCGGCGGCACCTGATAGCTGGACGCTGAAGGCCACTGGCCCCACGCCTCTTTCAGGCCATACCGGAGATGATTCTGTGACCGAGGCTGCCGTAACTCCAGGTCAGTACACCTTATCCGAGTCCGGTGGCGTAACTGGCTACCAGCTGACCAAAGTTGACTGTGGAAGTTCACATCCCGTTTCAGACGCATACTCTCTGACCATCAAGGCCGGAGACAAGGTCACCTGTACCCTCACCAACACCGCCGAAGTCTCACTGATTGTCACTAAGCAGTGGGTAGTCAACGGTGAGGACTACGCCGATGGCGAGCAGCCCGTGGGCGATGCACAGCTGAACGTTGATGGGACGGACAGTGAGTTTGGCACTGCGATTAATGGCTACCTGGTCGGCGACGAGGTGACCATCAAGGAGTCAGTCTCAGACCTTCCCGAGCTATGCACAATGACCTCATCAATCGACGGGGATAAGACAGATCAAGTTACCCACACCATGACGGTGACACCGGATCCCAACGTCGTTGAAGTGGTCAATACGGTGGACTGCGTGCAACATTTGACGCTGATCAAGGAAGTGGACAATGAGGAGTTCTCTGGCACGTCGACAGTATCCGATTGGACCTTGACTGCAACCAACGCTGACGACGCTGACCTCATCGCTTCAGGAATCACCGGAGCACCGTCAGTTACCGAAGCTTCGGTGCCAGTGGGCAGCTATGCGCTGAGCGAGTCTGGCCCAGCAGGCTATGAGGCCGGCACGTGGAACTGCACAGGAACAGGCGAACAAACCGATGAATCCATTTCGTTGAAGTTGGGCCAGAAAGCAACCTGCACCATCGTCAACACTTCCAAACCAGGCTCGGTGACGTGGACAAAAACTGACGCGCAGGACCGGCTATTGGCTGGCGCCACGTGGACGCTTACCGGCCCGGCCGGCGACAACTCCCAGGCCGTGCAAATCACCGACTGCACCGATGAACCCTGTGCAGGCCCGGACCGGGATGCCGCCGCCGGAAAATTCTCCATCGAGAATCTGTCTTGGGGCGATTACACCTTGACCGAACTGTTGGCACCACCTGGTTACCAACGTGATGACACCGTCCACGAATTCACTGTTCAAGGCGAGGAATTGCAAGTTGAGCTTGCAGCCGTAGTCAATGAACAGCAGGTTGGTCCCACTCTTCCGCTGACCGGCGGCTTGGGACGAGACCACGTATATCTTCTAGGCGCAGGAATCCTGATTTTGGGGTTGAGCGTACTAGGGGGCAGGTTCTTGAGGACCCGGCGAGATCGAACGATCCGCTAGTTCCATCAACCGCCACATAAGCCGCGGTACCGGTAGTTCTTGGGGGCCGGTACCGCAATCATTCGCATTTCATTTATGAGGAGTAATTGTGTTCAGCGAACAACGACTCGGCAAGTTAATTGCCGGAGCCAGCGCACTGGCGCTGGTTGGGGCGGGGTTTTTGGGGGCCACCGCCGCATCTGCCGACGATGCACCGGGCATTGATCCGGCGCAGACCGGCTCCATTAGCGTCCACAAGTCTTCGGCAGCCGCCGGCGAGCAGGGCGACGGCACCGAAATCACTCCTGATCCAGGACTTGCCAAGGAACTGCTCGGCGTTGAATTCACCCTGCAGCCAGTGCTGCACAATGGTGCACCCATTGATTTGAGCACTGCTGAAGGGTGGGAGCTGTCCGAAGCGGTCACCTCGTCGAGCACAGCGCCGTCATTGCCCGGCGCCGACTATTCGTTGGGCACCAGCAGCGCGGTCACTACAGACGCAGCAGGCGTAGCGACTTTCTCCGGATTGAATCTGGGACTCTACCTAGTCACCGAGACCAAGTCCGGAGACAACCTGATCAGCAAAAAGCATGATCCTTTCTGGGTTACCGTTCCTTACCCGAACGAAGACGGTTCATGGAACTACAACGTTCACGTATACCCGAAGAATGAGCTCAACGTTATCAACCTGACCAAGACGGTCGACGATGCCGCGGTGCTCATGGGCGATGAGGTTACGTGGACTATGGAAACGACAGTTCCGGTATCGGATCTGCCATATGAGTCGTTCACATTGACTGATGTTCTTCCGGCTGAACTGACCTTCGTTTCATGGGGCGCACTGTCGCTGAACGGCACAGACCTTTTGGCCGCCGACTATGAAATTTCGGCAGACAATTCCGAGATCATCCTCACTGGCAGCGGACTAGAAAAACTTGATGCGGCCGGCGAAGCCACCTTCTCCATCAAGATGGTAACGAAGGTGAATGCGATTCCAGCCGACGGAAAGGTGATCAACGAGGCAAGCCTGACCATCAATGGCAAGACCGTGAAGGATCCAGCCAACACCAATCTGGGCACCATCGAACTGACCAAGACCGATGAAAATGATGCAATTCTGCCCGGTGCCAAATTTGAGCTTTACGCTGACGCCCCGGTAGATGGGGCTCCTCAAGGCACTCCAATTGCAACGGGCAGCACCGATGGGGACGGCGTTATCACATGGCAAGTCCACGTGGGTATCGAAGGGGATCTCACCGAAACCTTCTGGGTTCGTGAAACAGTCGCACCTGCAGGATTTGTCCTGCCAACGAACCCGTGGACCGAAGTACCAGTGGTTGATGCCGGTGGTATCGCGAAGCTCTCGATTTCCAACCACAAGGCTGACGGACCGGATCTACCTCTGACCGGTGCACAAGGAACCTTGCTGTTCACCCTGGCGGGCATTGGCCTGATGGCTGCAGCAGGTGGCGCAGTCATGGTTCAGCGTCGCGCACGCCAGCGTCGCGCTGAATAGTCTCACCAAGTAAGTCGATGTAGGTATGACGTAGAAGTGGGAGGACGAGGAAGTCTCGTTCTCCCACTTCTGCGGTTTAACACCGATCAATCACTGACCTGTTTGGCCACAATCCCCTCCGCACCTGATTAGAGGAACATTCCATGTCCGCAGTGGACCAGAAGGACCCGAAGTCGACGAAGGTTTCCCCCCGTTGGAAGCTACCCGTCGCTACCTTGATTATTGCGAGCGTATTTCTCCTTGGTGCGCTAACGTTGCTTTATCCTTCCACTGCCAGCTGGTTTGCCCAGTACAACCAGTCAAAAACTATTGGCAAAATTTCTGCCGAAATTTCCGACGACGAACCCAGCTGGTTGCAAAAAGAACTGGCCAAGGCCCATGAATATAACCAGCAGCTCGTCGGCGGGGCTCTGCTCTCCCCCGACAGCAACGTCCCCACCAGCGACGGACGTCAAGGATCTGGCCAGTCTTACAATGAACTAATAAAGGTGTCGGACGACGGTCTCATGGGACGCTTGAGAATCCCAGCGATTAACGTAGACCTGCCCATCTACCACGGCACCAACGCCGCAACACTGGAGCGGGGAGTTGGGCACCTTGAAGGAACCGCACTACCCGTGGGCGGAACTTCCCAGCACTCGGTACTCACTGCACACCGCGGTCTTCCGGATGCAACGCTGTTCAATGATCTCCCTAAACTAAAAATTGGGGATACCTTCACCATTGAAGTGCTCGGAGAAGTGTTGTCCTACCAAGTCATCGAAACTCAAACAGTGCTCCCGGATGAAACAAAAGCCTTGGTACCCCAATACGGAAAAGACCTCACCACGCTGGTGACCTGCACACCCTTGGGCATCAACTCGCATCGAATGCTGGTCACAGCTCAACGCATTTTGCCCACCCCGATTGAAGATCTCAACGCCCTGGGAAAGGCACCCGAGATTCCTGGCTTCGCGTGGTGGTCAGTGTTCGTAGGAGCTGCCCTTTTGGCGGCCGTTACTTGGGTCTATTTCGCCGGACGAATTCCAAATTCTAAGCAGGCATAATTTTTTGGGTTTGAGTGAATCTTAGGTAGCACGAGTTTTCTTCTTTTGAACACTCTTTGGATTTTCATGAGTGATTTATTGATGTTTGCATATTAGAATCGATGCTGGAACATTCAAGTTCTTCACTCGCGCTCTGAATCATGAGGACAAATGAAAAACATCATTCGCCGCTCGCTTGCTGTCATCGCAGCCTGCGCCCTGGCTTTTTCTGGTGTATCCGTAGCATCGGCAGCATCGCTGCCGGCTTCTGCACCAAGTATTGGAATCGCAGCAGCCAAGAAGGCTGCACCGGTGACCATCAAAAAGATTGGCAACGAGACCGTCAAGGGCAATGCAAAGGCAACAATCAAGCCAAGCTACGCCAAAGCCAAGAACGTCAAGATCACTTCCGCGGTCCTGAACGTCACCAAGGGTAAAAAGACGGTTGCCAAAAATAAGAAGTCAGTCAAACTAGCGGCTGGCACCTACAAGGTAAAGACCACGGTGAAGTACAAGCTTAAGGGCAAGACTTCCACGGTATCCAAGACGCAAAATTTGACGGTGAAAAAGGCCGCGGCCAAGCGTTCGGTCAAGATGAATGGCAAGGGCTACAGCTGCCCTTCAGGTTTCCCGGTGAAGGGCAACCGCACCGGTAGCAAGAAGGAATGGAAGTACCACGTACGTGGTGGAGCGTTCTACGAACGCACAAAGCCTGAAGAGTGCTTCAAGACTCCAGCAGATGCCCGAAAGGCCGGTTACCGCGCCTCGATGCGGTAGGCCATTAGGCGACTTGCGCTAATACTAAAGACGCACAGTTAAGCATGTCTGGCTTGCCCCGAATTCTCGGTGGCAGACCAGACATGCTTTTCTTTTCCCCTCGGATGCCACGCAAAAAGGTCCGATTTACTTCCCCTCCGGGGGGGCAGTAAACCGGACCTTTCGACAGCTATTACTAGCAGCGCAAGCCTTTGGGCTTAGCGGGCGACGGAGCCGTCCACGTAGTCATCCGAGGATGCATCCGAGATCCACGAGAACAGCGAGCGCAGTTCGCGACCGGTGGTCTCGATTGGGTGGGACTCACCCTTGGCACGCAGTGCCTTGAACTCTGGAGCGCCAGCCTTCTGGTCTTCCATGAAGCGGTTGGCGAAAGCGCCGGACTGGATATCAGCCAGGACAGCCTTCATGTTTTCCTTCACCTCTGGGGTGATCACGCGTGGGCCGGAGACGTAGTCGCCGTACTCAGCGGTGTCGGAGATGGACCAGCGCTGCTTGGCGATGCCACCTTCCCACATCAGGTCAACGATCAGCTTCAGCTCGTGCAGAACCTCGAAGTAAGCGATCTCTGGCTTGTAGCCAGCTTCGGTCAGAACTTCGAAGCCGTACTGAACCAGCTGCGAGGTACCACCACAAAGAACAGCCTGCTCGCCGAACAGGTCGGTTTCGGTCTCTTCGGTGAAGGTGGTCTCGATAACGCCGGCACGGGTGCCACCGATGCCTGCTGCGTAAGACAGGGCCAGTTCCTTGGCGCCGCCGGAGAAGTTCTGCTCCACAGCGATCAGGTCAGGGATACCTCGGCCAGCTTCGAATTCGCGGCGTACGGTATGACCTGGGGCCTTTGGTGCTACCAGGGCAACGTCAACGTTGGCTGGTGGCTGGATGAAGCCGAAGCGGATGTTGAAGCCGTGACCGAAGAACAGGGCATTGCCCTCTTCCAGGTGCTCGGCGATCGACTCGGTGTAAACCTGAGCCTGAACCTGGTCTGGGGTCAGGATCATGATGACATCTGCCCAGGCAGCGGCCTCAGCCACGGTGGATACCTTCAGGCCTTCAGCTTCAGCCTTGGCGCGGGACTTGGAGCCCTCAGCCAGACCAACAACTACCTCAACACCCGAATCGCGCAGGCTCAGGGCGTGTGCGTGACCCTGGGAGCCGTAGCCAATGACGGCTACTTTCTTGCCCTGGATGATCGAGAGGTCTGCGTCGTCTTCGTAGTACAGATCAGCCACTGTAGTTCTCCTTATTTGTGCTCTGGCTTATTAGCTCAATTTCTAAGCTTGATGCCAAGTATCTAAAATTTATAGTTCGTGTCAGTAGAAGTCTTTTGCGCGTCTTAGGCGCTCAAGGTCTTCAGTGCTCGGTCGCTCATGGACTTTGCGCCGCGGCCCACCGCAAGGGTGCCGGACTGGACGATTTCGCGAATACCAAAAGGCTCCAGTACTGCCAGGAGCGCTTCGATCTTCGCTGCGTTGCCGGTGGCTTCAACCACCAGCGAGTCGGTGGACACATCGATCACCGAGGCACGGAAGAGTTCCGCAGCCTGGGTCACCTGCAGGCGGGTCGCCGCGTCGGCGCGCACCTTGACCATGATGTGGTCGCGCTGCACCGAGGTTTCCGGAAGCAGTTCGACAATCTTGATGACGTTGATCAGCTTGTTCAGCTGCTTGGTCACCTGTTCCAGGGAATCGCCCTCTGCGTCAACCACTACGGTCATGCGGCTGATGCCGTCAATTTCCGTGGGGCCCACAGCCAGTGAGTGAATGTTGAAGGCGCGGCGGGCGAAGAGGCTGGCTACTCGGGTAAGTACGCCGGGAACGTCTTCAACCAATACTGAAAGCGTGTGCTTTGCCATGTTCTAGTCCTCCTCATCCCATTCTGGGGTCATGCCCTTGGCAATCTGAATCTGGTCGTTGCTCACGCCGGATGGAACCATCGGCCACACCATCGAGTCAGCCGAGACGACAAAGTCGATCACCACTGGGCGGTCATTGATTTCCAATGCCTTCTGGATGGTCGCGTCGATGTCTTCATCGCGTTCGCAGCGCAGGCCCACACAACCGTAGGCGTCGGCCAGCTTCACGAAGTCGGGAACGCGTGCGGTTCCGTGCCCCGTGTTCAAATCGGTGTTGGAGTAGCGACCGTCGTAGAACAGGGTCTGCCACTGGCGGACCATACCCAGCGACGAGTTGTTGATCACCGCGACCTTGATCGGAATATTGTTGATCACGCAGGTGGCCAACTCTTGGTTGGTCATCTGGAAGCAACCGTCTCCATCAATGGCCCAGACCACACGGTCTGGCTGTGCTACCTTGGCGCCCATTGCTGCTGGGACCGAGTAGCCCATGGTGCCCAAGCCGGCCGAGTTCAGCCAGGAGCGCGGACGCTCATATTTGACGAATTGGGCTGCCCACATCTGGTGCTGGCCTACGCCGGCAACGTACACGCCTTCTGGCCCGGTGAGTTCACCGATGCGCTGGATGACGTGTTGGGGTGCCGAGAGGCCATCCTGGGTTTCGGTGTAACCGATTGGGTAGGTCTCACGCAGACGGTTGAGCAATCCCCACCAGCCGGTAAGGTCTTGCTGCGCTTCGTTCTCGAAACGGGTGGCGCAGGCTTCCTGCAGCTGCGGGATGATCTCATCCAGCGAGCCCACAATCGGCACGTCGGCTACGCGGTTCTTGGAAATCTCCGCAGGGTCGATATCGGCGTGAATCACCTTCGCGTTGGGAGCGAAGGAGGAAAGCACACCGGTGACTCGGTCATCAAAGCGGGCACCAAGCGTGATCAGCAAGTCCGACTGCTGCAAAGCAGTCACTGCGGAAACGGCACCGTGCATGCCAGGCATGCCTACGTGCTGTTCATGCGAATCCGGGAAGGCACCGCGGGCGGTCAGGGTGGTGACCACTGGCGCGTTGATGAATTCGGCGAATTCCTTGAGCTGTTCATGGGCGTTGGCCTTGATCACGCCACCGCCGACGTACAGTACCGGACGGGTTGCCCCAGCGATCAGTTTGGCAGCTTCGCGAAGCTGCTTGTTGTGGCCTCGGGTCACCACACGGTAACCAGGTAGATCCACCTTCGGCGGCCAGGAGAAAGTCATATCTGACTGCTGGGCGTCTTTGGTGATATCTACCAGGACGGGACCCGGACGACCGGTCTGCGCCAAGTAGAAAGCGCTGGCCAAAGTCTTAGGAATATCTTCGGCTTTGGTCACCAAGAAAGCGTGCTTGGTAATTGGCATCGTGATGCCAACGATGTCTGCTTCCTGGAACGCATCAGAGCCGATGAAGGCACTGTGCACCTGGCCGGTGATTGCCACCATTGGTACCGAGTCCATATTGGCATCGGCAAGTGCGGTGACGAGGTTGGTTGCGCCTGGTCCGGAGGTGGCGATGCATACGCCAACCTCCCCGCTCACCATGGCGAAACCCTGTGCGGCGTGGCCTGCACCCTGTTCGTGGCGGACCAAGACGTGGTTGATCTTGGTCGAATCCATCAGTGGATCATAGGTGGGAAGGATGGCCCCACCTGGTAATCCGAAGACGTCTTTGACGCCCAGTTCTTCCAGCGAGCGGACGATGGCTTGTGAGCCCGTCATCTGTGTGGGAGCAACGATATTATTCGGACCCTGTACCGGGTTCGAAGCTTCCACGACGGAAGAGACAGCGGCGGCGGCATCCTTAGATCGATTGATTGACTTCGCAACCGACGCCGGATTGGCGGGTGTTGAGCTGCTCATCGGGATCCTTTCCATTTCTATCTCTTCGTTTGCGCATAAAAAACGCCCCGCGGCCGTCACTACTGACGAAAGGGGGCTTGCGCGTTACCGATGTTCTGTCCGCTTAGTGCGACAGCGTCTCAGGCTCCGCGCCTGATAACTAGTAGAACATCGAAGTTTGTTTGCATGTCTCTAGTTTTCTCTACCCGCGGATAAAGTTCAACTAGACACCCCGTTCATCTCATTATATGAGATGGATGTCCATTGGGTGGACGCGATTCCGCGCCCAACCAACCGGACTACGGCATCTTTAGCCGCAATATGCGCCTGTCGAAGCCGAATTTACCAATTTTGCATACTTCGCCAAGACGCCAGAGGAGAACTTGGCCGGAAGTGGCTTCCACCCAACCTTCCGAGCTTCCAACTCAGCGGGTTCAACCAATAGGTCAAAGCTGCGAGCGGAAATGTCCACGCGGATCCGATCCCCATCGTTGACAAAAGCAATGGGACCGCCATCAACAGCCTCCGGGGCCACGTGCCCAATACACAGCCCGGTGGTGCCGCCGGAGAAGCGTCCATCGGTGAGCAGCAAGACATCTTTGCCCAGACCCGCACCCTTAATGGCACCGGTGATGGCAAGCATTTCGCGCATACCGGGTCCTCCCTTGGGACCCTCATAGCGAATGACTACAACATCGCCAGCCTGGATCCGCCCCGCGTCCAACGCTTCGAGGGCACCTTGCTCGCGCTCAAAGACCCGCGCGGTTCCTTCAAAGACGTCCGCATCGAAGCCAGCGGATTTCACCACAGCCCCGTCTGGAGCCAAGGAACCGTGCAGAACAGTGACGCCGCCGGTTTTGTGAATCGGATTGTCCATGGAGCGAAGAATCTTGCCGTCAGGATCTGGCGGTGCAATGTGAGCCAGATTCTCGGCAACGCTCTTACCTGTGACTGTGAGGCAATCACCGTGGAGCAAACCTGCATCAAGCAAGGCCTTCATCACCACAGGCACGCCACCGACGCGGTCCAAGTCATGCATGACGTAGCGACCGAACGGCTTGAGGTCGGCCAAGTGTGGCACATTGTCGCCAATGCGATTGAAATCGCTCAGTGAAAGATCAACTTCGGCTTCCCGGGCGATAGCCAGCAAGTGAAGCACGGCATTGGTTGAACCGCCAAAAGCCATGGTCACAGCGATGGCGTTTTCAAAGGCCTCTTTAGTCATGATGTCGCGGGCACGAATGCCCTTGCGCAACATCTCCACTACGGCTTCACCTGAGCGGTGCGCAAACATATCGCGACGCCGGTCTGCCGATGGTGGGGCAGCTGAACCAGGAAGGCTCATGCCCAGGGCCTCGCCGATGGAAGCCATGGTGTTCGCGGTGTACATTCCACCGCAGGCACCTTCGCCTGGGCAGATAGCTCGCTCAATGGCGTCCAAATCTTTTTCGCTCATGCGCCCTGCTGCACATGCGCCAACAGCTTCGAAGGCGTCGATCAAGGTGACATCCTTCTCGGTCCCGTCTTCCAGCTTCACCCAGCCTGGCATGATGGAGCCCGCGTAGAGGAAGACCGAGGAAAGGTTGAGGCGTGCTGCAGCCATCAGCATGCCCGGCAATGACTTGTCACAGCCGGCCAATAGCACTGATCCGTCCAGTCGTTCGGCCATCATGACCGTCTCGACGGAGTCGGCGATGACTTCTCGCGATACAAGCGAGAAGTGCATTCCTTCATGGCCCATGGAAATTCCATCAGAAACTGAGATGGTGCCGAATTGCATCGGGAAACCTCCGCCCGCATGGACGCCTTCTTTGGCTCCCTGCGCAAGGCGGTTCAACGAAAGATTACAAGGGGTGATTTCGTTCCACGAGCTGGCAATACCAATTTGGGGTTTTGCGAAGTCATCATCGCCCATGCCGACCGCGCGCAACATGCCGCGCGCGGGAGCGGCGTGGATACCATCGGTGACCACACGGGAACGTGGTTTGATATCTGGCGTAGCATCCTGGCTCATAAATCTCATTCTAGTTGTCAATATGACCAATCAGATAACCTATGACGTAACCGTGACACATTTCGATAAATGTTGCGACTGATCAAATTGTCCAAACTTATCGGTAGAGTATGAGTCATGGACAACCGCCCAGACGAAACTCCAGCCGAGCAGGTCAAGGCCCGTCTTCACGACGCCTTCGATTCGCAGATCCCTAATTTCGCCAGCTACAACCTTGTGGCCGGTACCGGAATTGCCGGGTCTGGAGGGCTCAAAGTCATTGGATATCGGCGTCAACCAGCAGAGCTGATCATTGCTCCGGTCAATGCTAACGATTTGCGCGCGTCGGAAAATGCCATCAACATCAACAACACCAACGTGAACCAGCTCGCCGAGCTCAGCGATGGCGGCTATGAGGTTGCTACCTCAACTGGTCGAGTCTTCCGCTTCGCAATTCCAGAAAAGCCGAGCATCGACTTCCATATTGATGATGCGGTCACCGTTGGTGCACAGATTGATCAAGAATCCGATGCCCACGACTTTGCCGACTTCATGGATCACTTCATGAACACCATTGAAGGTACCGAAAACTTCGTATAACCACGGAGCCGGTGATTCGCACCGCCCCTTCATGCAAAACGGTGGATGCCCGCTTGGGCATCCACCGTTTCCTTATTCCTCCGCGCCTTGCGCGCAGCCGGTCTGGCAGGCGCTCCCTACCCGGTCTGATACTGGGGCATTTCGCTGGCCTGCATGACCAACCATGGGCTGAAAGCCCAAGGAGCGGCCCGGACCGCTACAGCAAATTCCGCGGGATCAACCCAGCGGTAATCCATGACTTCGGCCGGATTCATCGTGATTTCTCCATCGATCACTGCGGTGAACACCGGACAGATCTCGTTCTCAACGATGCCGGAGGCGTCGACCGCGCGATAGCGGAAGTCCGGCAGTGCCACCTGGATATCCCGGATCGCCATGCCCAGTTCCCCGGCAGCATGCCGCCCGATGGCCGTTTCCAACAGCTCCCCCGGCTGGGGGTGGCCACAGAAGGAATTAGTCCATACCCCGGGCCATGTCGCCTTCGACAGCGCCCTGCGCGTCATCAGCACCTGCCCCAAGGAATTCATGACGTGGCAGGAGAACGCCTGGTGCAAAGGCGTATCCCTGTTATGCACTGTTTCCTTGGGCATGGCGCCAACTGGCTGGCCGTCCTCGGAAAGCAGGATGACATCCATCAAATCCTCGACTTCTCTTTGGTGGTTAGCGGGTGAATACAGCTGCGTAAATCAACAACATCGTCAGCAGGAAACCGCACACGTAGTTGATCCACAGAAATCTCTTCCACGCTCGGTTAACCGTACCGGACGTCGAATCCTGCACCCCAAGATGCGGAAGCACATTAAGAATGTAGGGAATGGCGAGCAAGCCGGCCAACGAGCCGATTCCGCGAACTCCGAACAGAATCAATAGCCCAGCGAGCAGATACGCGCCTGTCACCAAGAAGATCGTTCTCCGCGCGCCGAACGCAACCGCAATCGAGCCAATCATCGCTTCGCGGTCAGGAAGGATGTCCTGGATGGCACCCAGCGCATGGCTGGCCATGCCCCAGAGAAGGAAGGCAGTGAACACCAGCCACTGGGTGGGGTGAACCGGCGCGCCCGCCAGCACCCAGCCGAAGATCGCAGGCGAAACAAAATGGACGGCGCTGGTGACGGAGTCCAGTCCAGCGCGTTCCTTGAAACGCAGGACCGGAACGCTGTAGGCAAGCAACGCCGCAACCGACCCTGCCAGCACCACAGTGGAGATGCCGCTTCCGGCGAAGACCAAGGCGGTTAGGAAGGGGACGGCCGTAATCGTGCTCGCCAGCAAGACCATCCGATGGCTGCGGCGGGCCAGCAGCGCTCCTTCAATCCCGCCCTTTCTCGGGTTTCGCAAATCCGATTCATAGTCGAAGACGTCGTTGACCCCGTACATCACCAGGTTGTAGGGAAACAAGAAGAAGATGGTGCCAACGACAAATTTCCAATCCACCGATCCGCCTGCCAAGAGGTAGGCCGCGGCAAAGGGGTAGGCGGTATTCACCCACGACACCGGCCGCGAGGTTGTGATGATTCCATGAAGCATAGTCAGGCCTTGTCGTGGGGAGAAATGGAATGGCCGCTGTCCGTGCGCCTTGAAGCCAGGGCCTCGAAGAGCCACCAGAGGCCGGGCCCCAGGAGCACGGCACAGGCAGCGTAGGCGAAGTCCTCGATGGGCGCCAGCCCGATGCGCAGACCGGAAAGCGTGTGCGTCCCATAGTCGAAGAGACCCGCAAAGATCATCAGGTTGTCGAAGATCGCCGTGAGCAGCAGCATCAGCGCCATCGCAGCAAGCACCGGCAGCGCAATGGCGGCAGGCCTTTTTCGGCTGACCAGGGCGCCCAGGAAGAACACGCTCCCCGCTGCGGTGAGAAACCAGAAGCTCATCTCAAGTAGCATGGCCATCGGCCTCCCCCGGCTCTGAGCTTCCACGGCGTCGCCGCACCCGGAACTGGTTCAGCGCCTGTGCCCCGGTCACTGCGATCATCGCGCAATAGCAAAGGAAGACCAGGAAAAAGACTTCTTCCAAGGGGAATTGCTCGCCGACCATGATCCCGGTCATCAGCTCCGATGGCTTATGCAGGAAGATCCCCTGCCCGATGGCCAGGACATCCCAGAGCACAAAAAATCCCGTCCCCAACGCCAGGACCATCAGACCGCGCAGCGGGTGGCGGAAGACAAAGAGCTTCCACTTGGCATCCAACAGCGCCATGCACCCGAGCAGTCCAAGAAGAATACCCAGATAGATCATGCTCCCGCTTCCCTTCTGCTGGCGCTTCGTCGCTCGTGGAGCAAAGGTCCAGGGCCAGTGATGCCCAGTACTGCCTTGGCGGCCAGCTCGCCGCTGATCAAGCACATCGGAACGCCAATCCCGGGGCGCACCGTGCTTCCGGCATAATGCAGCCCCTGCACCTTCTTGCTGTGATTGCCGGGTCGGAGCATGGCGCTTTGGCCCAGGGTATGCGCCAGGCCCAGTGCCCCTCCCCGGTAGGCGCCATACTGCTGTTCGAAATCCGCCGGCCCGATGCTCTGGCGCACCACGATCCTTTGGCGCAGATCTGAGATTCCGGCCCAGCTCGACAGCTGGTCGATGGCAGCGTCCGCGACCTGCTCAACCATGGCATCCCCGAGCCCATCCGGACCGCCCTTCCCCCATTCAGGCAATGCCGGAGCGGGCACGAGAATGAACAGATTCTCGCAATCAGCGGGGGCGACGAAGGGGTCGGTGGCGCTGGGCTTGCAGACATAGATGCTGGTTTCCGGCTGCAATTCGCGGCCCCCGCGGATGCGCGCGAAATTATCTTTCCAGTCTTTGCTGAAAAGCAGATTGTGATGTTCCAGTTCCGGCAATTCCCCTGTGACGCCTAGGCAGACCAGAATGGCGCTCGGCCCCGGATCCCTGCGCGCGAAGCTCTTTGCCGTATGCGTCTGCAGATGCTCTGGCAGCAGGCTGCCGTCGATATGGCGCGCGTCGGCTGCCCCGATCACCGCCTGGGCCGCGGTGCGTTGCCTCTGCCCTGTGACATCGGTCCAGTGAACCGCCGTCACCTGCGGATCCTTGCCCGGCGTGGTTTCGATCGCGGTGGCGGTGGCTCCTACTTTGATGCTGGCTCCATGCTCGGTTGCCACCGCTGCCATGGCATCGGCGACCGCCGCGAAGCCGCCCATCGGGTATTTGACACCATCTGCCAGGTCCAGGTGGCTCATCAGCTGATAGAGCGCAGGGGTGCGTTCCGGGCTGGAACCTAGGAATACTGCAGGATAGCCGAGCAGCTGGCGGATTTCGTTGCTCTGGAAACGCCGAGCGAGATAGCTTTCCAGGCTGGATCCGAGCAATGCGGCCAGTTGCGGGAGCAGGCGCAGTAGCTGCGGATCCATCAGCGACCGGGGCGAGTTGAAATCATCATAGAGGAAGTGCTTCAAGGCCAGTTCATAGCCGTTGCGAGCGGTGCGCAAATATTCCTCAAGCGCCGGGGTGCTTCCCGGTTCCAGGGATTCGAAGAGCGCACGCACGCCCGGCCCGGTGCCCACATCCACCGGAGCTTTGCGGCCCTGGAAGAACGTGCGGTATCCGGTTTCCAGTTCGCGCAGCTCCAGTTGCGCACTGACGCTGGTTCCCATGAGCTCGAACCAGTGCTCGAAGACCTCCGGCATGAGGTACCAGGAGGGTCCGGTATCGAAGCGGAAGCCGGCACGCTCAATGCGTCCGGACCGGCCTCCCACGCTCGGGTGTTGTTCCAGCAAGGTGACATTGCACCCTCGCGCGGCCAGCAGGCCGGCGCTGGCCAAGCCCGAGAATCCCCCTCCGATGACTACAATGTCCCGAACTTCGCTGGCCATCTAGTGCCGCCTTTCCATGATGTGACTGGTTTTCGTCTTTCCCGGCCTGGCCAGCAGCACCCGCACCGCGATCATCGCCTTGCGCCCCGGGGAAACCGAGATCCTAGTGCGCAGCAGTGCCTCGGCCGGAGCCTTGTCCAGCTGACGGTTCAATTCCTGGAACAGATCGTGGGCCAGGCGCACCGCGCGCGCTGCGGCTGGCGCCAGCAGCGCAAGCCCGGCACGCGCCCTCGCGAGGTCCTGCTCAATCTGCTCCACCAGGCGCTGCTTGTCCTGCTCATCAAAGGCTTCGGGGTCAATTCCGGGGAAATAGGCGCGTCCCAGTTCCTGGCTGTCCTGCATCAAATCGCGCAGGAAATTGACCTTCTGGAAGGCGGCGCCCAGGCTGCGGGCTGCCAGTTTCGCCTGGGCTTCTTGCTCCGCACTCAGTGGCATGGCGCCGGGCATGGCTAAGAACACCTGTAGGCACATCAGCCCGATGACCTCGGCGGAGCCATAGATATAGTCTTCGAGGCTGCGCGCATCATGTTCTCCGGTGGTCAGATCCGCCCGCATCGAGGCGAAGAACGGGGCGGTCAGCTCCGGCCCGATGCCGATGGAACGCGCGGTGAGCGCAAAGGCGTGCACCACCAGATTGGTGCTGTAGCCGCGTTCCATGGCGCGTTCGGTTTCCGCTTCCAAGTCATCGAGGCACAAGGCGATGGCACGCGGCTCGAGTCCGGCCTGGAGGGCCACCCCGTCCACGATTTCATCGGCGAGGCGCACCAGGGCGTAGATATTGGCGATGTGGGTAGCGCTGTCAGCGTCGAGCATCCGGCAGGCCAGCGAGAAGGAGGTGGAGTACTGGCGGAGCAGCACCTTCGAGCTGCGTTGCGCGGTGCGCGAATACAGGTGCAGTGCCCGGGTGCGGGGGTCGAGCTGTCGCGGTTCCATGGCGTTCACCGGCTTCGCTCCAGGATGAGGTGGCTGCAGGTGCGCAGCAGCTGCTGGGCATCCTCGGGCAAATCGCGAAAGGCCGCCGATCCGGTGGCGCGGCTGCACAGCGCTTCGGCCAGCTGCCGGGCGAATTGCTCCGTCCCCTGGTTAGCCAGCTCCTCGCGGATTTGTCCGGCTGGCACGTGACCGGAGCGGAAGCCTTTGAGCATTCGGGCGAATTCAGGCTGTTCGGCGGCCAAGGCCAGCAGGATGGTGCTCTTAAATTCGCGCAGGTCGGACTCCACGGACTTGCCGGTGCGCGAGGGGTCCCCGAAGGTCCCGAGCACATCGTCGATGACCTGGTACGCCACCCCCAGCTGGCAACCCACGGTGCCGATGTTTTCGGCCTGTCCCATGGAAGCCCCTGCCAGCAGCGCCCCGGCTTGCAGCGGCAGCTGGAAGGAGTAGGAGGCGGTTTTCAGCTGCTCCATGCGCAGCACCTGGCTGGTGGTCGCCGGGGCCGATCCCAGGGAGTAGAGCAGGTCTTCCAGTTCTCCTGCCCCGGCCTGCTCGATGGCCTGGAAGAACGCCTGCTCCACGACGGACTCGCTGTCGGTGCCTGCTGCGGCGCGGACGGCGAGCTTGATCGCCTCACTGATCAGCAGGTCTCCAGCTATAATCCCCACCGAATTCCCGGCATGCTCGGCATCGACCTGGCTGCGCCCGCCGGCCAGGGCCTGATCGCGGTAGAGCGCCGAGATGGTGGCTTCTCCGCGGCGCACGAAGTCCTTGTCCACCACGTCATCGTGGGTCAGCAGCGCACTATGCAACAGCTCGAAGGCGCAGGCCAAGTCGATGGCGCGGGCCTCATTGCGGCCCGAGAAGGCCCGATAGCCGAGCATGACCAAGGCCGGGCGCATCAGCTTGCCGGTAGCGAAGCGTCCGGTGATATGCGACCACAGCACAGCGCCCTGGCTTGAATAGGCTGCAGTGCGCTGCTGCGCCTGCGAGCCGATCTGCGAAAGCCGCTGGATGATGGCGTCCTGGGTGGCGTCGTCGATGAATCTGTTCTCGCTGGCCATCGTGCGCGGGTCAGCCGACGGGGATTGATCGGTACTAGCGTGCGTTGTCATAGTTCACTGCTCCGGGAATCTGGTGGGGTGGAATGTTCGGCTGGCCCGGTGTCGGCGGCCTGCAGCGTCAGGAGAATTTCGCCCAGCAGCGCGCACAGCGCCTGGCGGGCGGGATCATCGAGCTGTGCGCAGAACCTGTGCAGGCTGCGCAGCATCGCCATCGCGGCGCCGGTGGCCTCGGGAAAGTCGCTGCCGGGATGGACCACGGTACGTCGTCGATCCGTCGCGTGTTGCTGGCGCTGGATCACGTGGCGCGCTTCGAGCCGATCCAGCACGGCGGTGATGCCGGCCGAGGAAACGCCTAGCTCCTTGGCCAGCTCCCCGGGGCTGGGCGTGCTCGAGCAGCGGATGAGGTTCAGGGTCCTCAGATCCGTGTCGTTCAGATTGAGGCGGGCGCGCAATTGGACCTCGCAGAGCGCATGGGCCCGTTGTAGTCCCAGCAGAGCGCGGAAAAGTTCCGAACTCCGGATTGGAGGTGCACTTGCCATGATTATTTATCTCGCTAGGTTGATATTTAGCTTATCTAGATACATCATGGTTTAACTATATAGTTTTGTCGAGCCGGATTCGCAAAAAGTTTCCACGACCTCAGGAGCAGCCCCATGAGCCGATCACACGAACCCGCGCTTAGGCAGGGCGCAGGCCCCGTCGCCAATCCGAGCTGGACCTGGCCGGTGGTCACGGCAATCTCGCTAGCCGCGGCCATCGCCGTATCCTTCATCGGCAGCGGCGCCCTGGGCGGCACCCCTGTCCAGCAGGTGGCCGGGGGCTACCTCAGCGCTGACGCGACCCTGCTGGCGCCCGCAGGACCGGCTTTTTCGATTTGGAGCGTGATCTACACCGGATTGGCGGTCTACGGCATTTTCCAGCTCACGCCCTCGGGCCGGCGCTCGGCCTGGGCAGCGACCCTGCGCGGGCCGGCGATGGTCTCGGCATTGCTCAATGCGGCCTGGATCAGCGTGGTGCAGGTTGGCTGGCTGGGATTCAGCGTTGCCATTATTTTCACCCTCGTCGCCGTGCTGGCGTGGATGATGGCAATCATGCTTGCCGGTACGCCATCCTCGCGCCGCGAGTACTGGATCATGTGGCTGACCTTCGGCCTCTATCTGGGATGGGTGGCCGTGGCCAGCATCGCCAACACCGCGGCATGGCTCTTGTCACTCGGCGTTGGCAGCGATGCCGCATGGGCCCCCGGGCTGGCCGTCGCGCTCCTGGTTGTTGCCGCCCTCATCGCCCTGGCCATCAGCGTCTACGCACGCAATGTCTTTGCCCCTGCGGCTATCTGCTGGGGCCTAACGTGGATCGGTGTAGGCCGCCTGAACGGCGCCAACGAGTCGTCCTTAGTTGGCTTCGCGGCGCTTGGTTGCGCGGCAGCCGTTTTGGTGGGAGCCGGCGCGATCGCCTGGCATGGCAAATCGGGTGGCAACGGGGGTCCTCGATGGGCATGATCGCCGTCACCGGTGCTACCGGCTACATCGGAGGCCGGCTGGTCCCCCGGCTGCTGAGCCAGGGGCACCAGGTCAAGGTCTTCACCCGCGATGCCCAGCGCTTGCGCGACGTTCCCTGGCATGCCGAGGTGGAAATCATCGAGGGAGACCTGGCGGATCTCGAGGCGGTGTCCCGGCTCTGCTACGAAGCCCAGGTGGTTTACTACCTGGTGCATTCCATGTCCGGAAGCCGCAATTTCGCCGAGCAGGAGAAGAACTGCGCCTCCGTCATGGCACGAGCCGCACGGCAGCAGGGTGTTGGCCAGGTGGTTTACCTCTCCGGACTGCACCCCTCGGGCAAGCTCAGCGAGCATCTGGAATCGCGCGTTGCAGTGGGCGAGATCCTGTCCGCTTCGGTGAACACGCTGATCTTGCAGGCGGGACTGGTGATCGGGTCGGGATCCGCCAGCTTCGAGATGATCCGGCACCTGAGCGATGTGCTGCCGGTGATGCCGGCACCGCGCTGGGTGCGCAACCAGGTCCAGCCCATAGCTATTCGCGATGCCCTGCACTACCTCGTTGCCGCGGCGCAGCTTCAGGAGCCAGTCCATGGCGCCTATGACATCGGCGGCCCGCAAGCCTACAGCTATGCCCAGCTGATGCAGATCTATGCCCGCGTGGCAGGGCTGCGCGAACCGGCCGTCTGGGCACTTCCACTGCTGACCCCGCGCCTGGCCTCGCATTGGGTTAATCTGGTCACACCACTGCCCCGCACCCTGGCCTCGGCGCTGGTCGCGTCCTTGCAGCACGACTGCGTCATGCAATCGCGAAAGATTGATGATCTGATCCCGCCACCTGCGCAAGGCCTCTGCGACTACCCCAGATCGGTGCACTTGGCCTTGGAGAAGATCCATGCGGACGCGGTTGAAACCACCTGGGCAACAGCCCATCCGATCTCAGCCCCGGCCGAGCCCTTGCCTTCGGATCCGCAATGGGCTGGGCGCAAAAGCTACACCGATACGCGCAGAATCGCCACCACAGTCACTCCGCAGGCGCTATTCAAGGTGGTGCAGCGGCTCGGCGGCGATTCGCCATACTTCGCCTTCCCGACGCTCTGGAGGCTGCGCGGCCTGATGGACAAGCTGGCCGGCGGCGTGGGCTCACGCCGAGGCCGCCGTTCAAACAGCACCCTGGCCTTGGGCGATGTGGTGGACTGGTGGCGCGTCGAGGCGCTGGAGAAGGACCAATTGCTGCGCTTGCGTGCGGAAATGCGCGTGCCGGGGCAGGCTTGGCTTGAATACTCCATTAGCCAGCAAGCCAACGGTAATACGGAGCTCATCCAGCGGGCAGTCTTCTTCCCGCGCGGACTATGGGGACGCTGCTACTGGTGGGCCGTCTACCCGTTCCACGGGATCATCTTCCCTGCGACCATCACCAACATCGTGAAGGACGCAGAACAGACACGGCGCGACCCCGGCCGTAGCGACGGCTAGGACTTTTGGGGGTTTGACTTCTCCAGGCTCAATTCCAGGGCGTCGGAAGTCTCCGTCAGGAAGCGGATCACCACTTCCCGCTCTTCGGGGGTCAGAGAATTGGCCACATCGAAGCGTTTGGCATGGTGCCGCCCCATCTGCTCGCGGGCGGCCAGGTGCGTCTGCTCGGTGACCTCAATGCATTGGGAACGCCGGTCCGTGGGATGCTGACTGCGCCTAACATGCCCATTGGCTTCAAGCCGGTCGATCATTTTCGTCACTGAAGCGCTGGAGATCCCGAGATAAGCGCGCAGATCGCTGGGTGTGGTTACCCTGCCCGCATTCTTTGCGGCGATCAATTGGCGAAGCGCCCGCATATCGGTCTCGTTCAACTGCATGTATCGCTGTGAGCTGCGCATGATTTTGCGCTCAACCTGACGCATTCGACCCATCTCGGCCATGATCCGCTCGATCTGCGCCAAATCAGACGGGGAAATACCCTGCCGATCAATTAACAACTGATCTGGATCCGATTCAACAAGCCCATAGGCTGTGGGCAACCGTTCTACTGCCATAACGTCCTCCCAATACCATCACCCGGCCCAGCGACACCATCGCACGCCACCCGTGCCCTTTGATAGTACGCTTCTCGGACATGTCATGAAGCATGCAAAAACCCTACGATCCAATTGCTTAGACCGCAGGGTTATCAGGTGCGAGTAGAGAGACTTGAACTCTCACGTCCGAAGACACTGGAACCTAAATCCAGCGCGTCTACCAATTCCGCCATACTCGCTAGCGCTACACCAAGAACCTTGGCTCTTGAAGGCGACCTCATTTAGTGTAGCGGAAGTTTTGTCCGATATGAAATCGGGCTACTTGGCAACCTATTTCGGATCAATCCCCAAGTCACGGCGCAGCTTTGCCACGTGCCCGGTAGCTCGAACGTTGTACTGGGCCAAGACTACCTTGCCCTCTTCGTCCAGCACGATTGTTGAACGAATAAGCCCCTCATAAACGCGACCATAGTTCTTCTTTTCACCCCAGGCACCATAGGCCTCAGCCACTGCGTGATCTTCGTCAGATAGCAGCGGGAAATTCAGCTCTTCCTTGGCGACAAACTTTTCGAGCTTCGAAACTTTATCCGGAGAGATTCCCAGCACTTGATAGCCCAGCGACTTCAGCGATTCCAGCGAGTCGCGGAAATCGCAGGCCTGCTTGGTGCAACCGGGCGTTGAAGCAGCCGGGTAGAAATAAACAATAGTTTTCTGCCCCCGGCACCCACTCAAGGCCACCGGGTTACCGGCAGCATCATTCAATGTGAAGTCAGGAGCCTGGTCACCAACTGACAGGCGTGCGGTTGTTTCGGAAGTACTCATAGCTGAACCTCTTCTCATCGCGGTATACAAAAAATCCGACCTGAAGAATCAGATCGGATCAACTGTGCGCCCCCCGGGACTTGAACCCGGAACCTAATGATTAAGAGTCATTTGCTCTGCCAATTGAGCTAGAGGCGCATATCGCTCTGACTAGTTCGTTTTCACAAACCGTCTTTGCAACGTAGATAATCATAGGCAGAAACTCGTCAAAATCAAAAATCGACGCCTGAGGGTCGAAATTCATAAAAGATCAGGTCAACACCGATTTTTGATTCAAAGGCGCCGACTGAAGTAATCCAAGACACAAATAATTTTCTGCAAATCTACAAGATTCCCCGGACCACATGGGGCCGACGGTAGCGATCACACCCTGCAAGCTTTCCAACTTATATGCTCAAACAGATCTTGGGATGATTATCCGGACGGCATTCATCGCGACAGTGAGGCGATCTCGGAAGCCTGAGGCAGGCTCTGCTCGGAAGCCGCATAACTTGGAAGCAGCGAAGAAAATTGTTAATTCTAAAGAAAACAAACAAGGTCCGAATCGCAACCATGATTGGTAGCTATTCGAACCTTGAACTTGGTGCGCCCCCCGGGACTTGAACCCGGAACCTAATGATTAAGAGTCATTTGCTCTGCCAATTGAGCTAGAGGCGCATATTTATTTTTTTGAACACACTTATCGAAGAAACCGAGAAATATGTTGGTGCGCCCCCCGGGACTTGAACCCGGAACCTAATGATTAAGAGTCATTTGCTCTGCCAATTGAGCTAGAGGCGCCCGCTGCGATGTTCTAGAAGCTTTTTGAGCTCCGCGCTTTCGCAACGAGATAAAACTTTACCAGCTTTATTCCCCAGCGCAAATTCGATAGCCCCAGATGCGCGGTGACCTTCATTACAGGTTATGACTAGGGATTACTTCTCAAGTCTTGACGGCGTTTGTAGAGTGAATCCATGAGCGCCCCACGAACTATTTCTTTTCCGAGCCAGGATCTCATCGATGCGGTCGGGCCGTTTCCCGAAAACCTCAATCCAGTCCTTTGGGATCTAAAGAACGACCCACAGGTACCCCTGGAGAGCATTAATATCGCGGTGATGCCCTATATGGCGACCGCCGATACCCTACGGAATGTCCGTAAAGCATCAAATCTGCATATCGCGCAGACACAAACCACAGGATACGACGGCATGGTCGACCTCATTGGTGATCGGGCAAGCATCAACACTGCGGCGGGAGTTCACGCCGCTTCAACCGCAGAGATGGCCATTGGTTTGGCTATTGCCTCGTTGCGAGGATTCCCCCAGGCAGTTCGTGATCAGCAAAACGGACACTGGAATCCACTGCAATGGCCGGGCCTCGCTGACCGGACCATCGGTCTTGTCGGTGTTGGCGGCATTGGCGATGAAATTCGTAAGCGGCTGGAGCCATTTGAGGTTGAACTATTACGATTTGGCTCCGCCGCTCGAACAGATGAACACGGCGAGGTGCTCGCTACCGCTGATCTCGCCTCCTACGCGGACAAAATCGAGGTGCTGATCCTGATCGTTCCGTTGAACGATTCCACTCATCACCTGGTTGATGCCCATCTACTTGCACAACTGCCCGATGGCGCCACTGTGGTTAACGTGGCACGTGGTCCTGTGGTGGATACGGATGCACTCGTGGCTGAAGTCGCTTCCGGTCGCCTTAATGTCGCCTCAGATGTATTTGACCCCGAACCGTTACCCGAAGACCACCCATTGTGGAAGTGCCCGAATGCGCTGATCATTCCGCACAACGGCGGTAATACGGCAGCCTTCTTCCCACGGATGGTCCGACTGTTGCAACGCCAAGTCGCTGCATGGTCAGCAGGCGAGGCCGGTGAGAATCAAGTGCACCGGAGCTAACAATTCGGCGACAGTTCTTGGCCTCGGGAGTTTCAGCTCCCGAGGCCATGGCTTTGGTGCGCTATCTTTGATAAATACCGTGACACCGTCATCATTTGTTGTGGCGCGCGGAATTGAAAACTGTTTGCTAAAAGGAAGATGAGCCATCCCAGTGCCCGATTTGCCACTAAGTTTCGTATCTCGACGCGCAGTGCTCACTGGTACTTTAGCGACAACCGCGCTGGCATTAGCAGCTTGTACCTCAGGCCCGGAATCTCAGATTTCCTCCACCGCGACGACTTCAGCAAAGGCAACCCCACGCACCCTGCGGTTGGCCGCGTCTGCTCCACCAGTCAAACTGGATCCCGCCATTGTGGCCGACAATGAGTCTTTCCGTGTCACCCGCCAGGTTTATGAAACGCTGATTGACATTGATCCGGACACCGGCGGAGCTGTCGCCGGGTTGGCCGAGTCGTGGACCGAGAGCAACGACGGGCTGAGCTACACCCTCACGCTGCGCCAAGGCGTGCATTTTCACGACGGCACTGAGCTTGATGCCCAGGCCGTTGTCGCGAACTTCAAGCGATGGGAATCGCTGGCTAAGCCCCTGACTGAACAATCAACCCAGGGTTTCTTTAACGTATTCCACTACAACAGTGACATCCCCAAATTGCCCAAGGCCAAAGATCTTGAACTGTCAGCCAAGGAAAAAGAAAACGCCACCGCCGAAGAGCTAACGGCTGAACAAGTGCGCATCCAGCAACTGGCTGACCTGCAAAAACAATTCACTACAGATCTTTTCGCTGGCAAATCCAAAGGCGGATCTGCAAGCCATTTCCGATCCGTTGCAGCAACAGAAAAATACGTCGTCACGTTGAACCTGCGTCGTCGACTTCCGGGGCTGATTGAAGCTCTCACCCTTCCTGGCATGGCGATCGCTGCTCCGAGCGCTCTGACTGGTGGCCCTAAAGACAACCCAGCGGAATCGTTGGCTACCAAGCCAATGGGCACCGGACCCTACAAGTTTATTTCCCTGGAAAAGGATGTCGTTCGGCTAGAGATCTTTGCCGACTACTGGGATCAGAAGCGCTTGACCGATAATAAGCAACATCCTGAACTCATTCTCATTTCCGCTATCCCCTCTCCCTACAATCGAGAAGGCGCGCTGTTGGCCGACGAGATTGACGGTTTTGACATGGTGTCGGTAGACACGATGCGCACCCTGGTGCGAAATGCCAAGGTGGTCGTGCAGCGAGATCCATTCTCCGTGCTGTACCTCGGCATGGACCAGCGCAACCATTGGCTAGCCAAGCCGGAGTTCCGGCGCGCAGTCGCGCACGCGATCAACCGCAGCTCGCTGGCCGACAAGTTGTTCATCCAAGGTTCCAAATACGCGGCAACCATCTTGCCGCCGGCTTTGAATATTCCGAACCCAGATGACACGGCAACTCATGACGCAGCCAAGGCGAAAGAATTGCTGACCGGGATTGGCTATAAGGGTGAGGAAATAGAGTTCGCTTACCCGCTGCGTGTTTCACGCAATTACCTGCCACTGCCCGAGCGGACCTTCGCGCAAATCGCCGAAAATCTCGCCCAGGTAGGCATCCGGATCAAGCCTCGTCCCATCCCTTGGACCGACGGATATGTAAAAACTGTTCAGTCAAGCAAGTTCAATGGACTGCACCTGCTTGGTTTTTCTGGCGGCTATCGCTCGGCCGACGACTTCCTCTCTGGCATTTTGGCCAATAAAGAGAATGAGTTCGGCTACAAGTCCGCGTTACTTGACTCACAAATAATGCTGGCCAGGTCGATCCCTTCTGGCGAAGAACGCACCACTGCCTACGCGAGCATCCTCAAAACCTTGGACGAGGATCTTCCGTTGTTGCCACTGGTCTTTCCGATCTCTGCGCTGGCGTTTAACGGAAATGTCACCTTCTATCCACCGTCGCCGATGCTTAACGAATGCTTCGCCGATGTTCAGATGACGAATTCTCCGTCCATCTCAAGTTAATGACCGTTAACCGAGTTAAGGATTTCTAACCCAAGGGTGGTTAGGTCTACTCTGGGATAGAGCAACGTATCACTGTCGATGGAGATCCTCGTGCCTTCTGAAACGTCAACCGAATCTTTTGACGTAGTACTAATCGGTGCCGGCATCATGAGTGCCACCCTGGGCACTATGATCAACCAGCTAGAACCAACTTGGTCTATTGGTCTTTTTGAGAACCTGGACCAGGCAGGGCTGGAGTCATCCTCCCCCTGGAACAACGCAGGTACCGGACACTCCGCCCTGTGCGAGTTGAACTACACCGCAGCAGCTGCTGACGGTTCGGTAAACCCGGCCAAGGCTATCGGAATCAACGAGCAGTTCCAGATGTCCCGCCAGTTCTTCTCCTGGGCAGTGGACAACAAGCGCGTTGCTGACAACAGCTTCATCAATCCGCTTCCTCATATGTCGTTTGTCATCGGCGAGGACCACTCCAAGTACCTTCAGACCCGTTACGAGGCACTCAAGCCCAACACGCTGTTCGAGGAACTGGAAATCACCAACGACTTGGACACCATCAACGAGTGGACTCCACTGGTTGCAAAGGGCCGAGACGCTTCCCAGAAGGTTGCTGCTTCTCGTGTTACCTCCGGTACCGACGTTGACTTCGGTCGTCTCACCGCAGATCTGACCAGCTCGCTGAGCGCCGCAGGTGCATCGGTGAATTACGGTCACAAGGTTCAGAACCTCAAGCGCTCCGGCGCCGGCTGGGAACTGACCATCAAGGACAAGAGCTCGGGCGCAGTCAAGAACGTCAAGGCAAAATTCGTCTTTGTTGGTGCTGGCGGCGGCGCATTGCCACTGCTGCAGAAGTCGGGCATTGATGAGATCAAGGGCTTCGGCGGCTTCCCAGTCTCCGGCCAGTTCCTGCGTTGCACCGATGAGACCATCGTGAACCAGCACAATGCAAAGGTTTATGGTCAGGCGTCGGTCGGTGCCCCTCCAATGTCGGTTCCTCACTTGGACACCCGCTTTGTCAATGGCAAGCGTTCGCTGATGTTCGGCCCATACGCCGGCTTCTCGATGAACTTCCTTAAGTCCACCGGCCAGCTGGACCTTCCATTGTCGTTGCGTCCGCACAACCTGATCCCAATGCTTGCCGTTGGTAAAGACAATCTGGACCTAACCACTTACCTGATCAAGGAAGTTCTCAAGTCCCGCGCCAAGAAGGACGAGGCACTGACCGAGTACTTCCCAGGTGCCGACGGTTCCCAGTGGGAACTGATCACCGCCGGTCAGCGTGTACAGGTGATCAAGAAGGACGCCAAGAAGGGCGGTGTGCTTCAGTTCGGAACCGAGGTCATCACTTCCTCGGATGGCTCCATCTCCGGCTTGCTCGGTGCTTCGCCGGGCGCTTCGACCGCCACCCCAATCATGGTTGGCCTGCTCTCGCGCTGCTTCCCTAAGCAATTCGCAGGCTGGGAGTCGAAGCTGAAGGACATGATTCCTTCCTACGGCCAGAAGCTGAACGACAACCCAGCACTCTACGCTGAGGTCAAGGCTGCTACCGATAAGACTCTGGGACTGGCCTAGTCCGTCGAAAGTGGAAGGCACGACCATCTTTAGATGGTCGTGCCTTCCACTTTCGGATTCTTAGGTGCAGACCTCTACAAAGAGATGACAGCGCGCATCAGCTCCAACTCATTCTTTGGAGTTTAAACCTCTTCGCAACTACAAGCCCGTGGTTCCTGCACCAAAGGTGGCTTGCTTCTTGGTAAATCCCTCAAACTCTAGCTGGTCAATCAGGCCAGACTTTGAAAACGAGGTGTAGTCCAAATAATCTGCAGCCTTTAAGGCAGCTTGCTCGTTCCAGTCAACATTTAATCGTTCAACAGCCCAGGTAGCGTCTGCCTTGGAGAACCCCTCAAATTCAAGTTGGTCAATAAGTCCCGACTTCGAAAATGCGGTGTACTCAAGATAATCAGATGCTTTTCCTAAAGCATTTTGCTGACTAACGGTGCCAGATTCTTCCTCTGCTTTGGCTGCGGCTTCAGCTTCGGCCTTTTCACTCGCTTTTGCTTCCTTCTCAGCGTTAGCTTTTGCTTCCTCCTCAGCTTTCTTTTCAGCCTCGGCTTTAGCTTTTTCTTCAGCAGCCGCCTCAGAACTCGCGGCAGCTTTTTCCTTTTCCGCCTTTTCTTCTGCTTCGGCATTCGCACTTTGTTCAGCTTCAGAAATTATGGATGGACTCGCTAAAGGTTCGTCAGCAACCTCGGCATCGACAGCAACTTCCGAGGGGCTGGCGCTTGCGCCCGCGATCGAGGTTCGCGCATCATCATATCCGCCGCCGCTGAGCGCGGCGATGATCATAATAATTACGATCCCGCTGGCAACGCCCAACCCAATCTTCTTGCCACGGCTAAGCCGTTTTTTACCAGTACCGGCAGCTTCACCAGTTAGAGGCATCACTGATGTCTCCCTGTTTTCGGAGTCGAAATCAGGCATGACAGACATGAACAAATAGGGGTTCTGCGCATACTGGGCAGGAGGATCCACCGTTAGACCTGTGGCGTCGTCTATCCACATAGGCCACCCCACCGGTGGAGCACCCCATGCTCGCTCAGGTGTCCATGCAACATCGGGCATGAAGTCGTCAGGAAGGTATGTCCGCCATGCTGGCGGTGGATTAAAGCGAATAGACAACGTGTCCTCCTTGGCACGAATAGCGAATGAACTTGATGACCGATTCTCAGTCCGCCATCAAGTAGCATCAAGCGTACGTCTAACCGCCGACATTTTGGTTAAATAGCGGAAAATAAACCCATTACTTGAGGCAAAATGCGTCGGTAGTACAAAACAGTACTATTCATTGGTTCCACGCCATTAGCCGATCCACCTCTTCGGATTTACCGAAGGTCTTATTCAGGAGCAGTTTTTCTTTACTTTAAAATTACCAAGACTATTTCTTAGAACGACAAAAAGCCTGTCGATTAATCGGGATCCGGTAGAGGATATTGACTGCCAGAACCGTTCACCCTAAACAGCACATCCTTTTCCGCAGCGATAAGCCCTTCTAATTGCTCTCAATCAGCATTCGCCGCACTGGCAGCGGAAGATCTTGCGGAGAACTATAACGACAATCCGAGATCTAGAAGACTCGAAGCTGCAGCTGAATCACTACGACTCACTGTGCAAGAAAGAGTCCTAGGTCACTTTTACCGGTATTCTCTGAAATGCTGTCCGGCACAGACCGCGCCAGACGCATTGTTGAAAGGTATCAATGACTTACTCCGCAGCGGAGAACCGCTATGAATCCATGCCATACCGCCGCGTTGGACGAAGCGGCCTGAAACTTCCGGCAATCTCCTTGGGGCTCTGGCACAACTTTGGCGATGACAAACGATTCGAAGAGCAACGCGATATTCTGCGCCGCGCCTTTGATCTGGGCGTCACGCACTTTGACCTGGCGAACAACTACGGCCCACCCGATGGCACCGCGGAATCAAACTTCGGGCGGCATCTAGCCGAAGATTTCAAGCCTTACCGTGACGAGATGGTCATTTCGACTAAAGCCGGGCACCGGATGTGGCCAGGCCCGTACGGAGAGTGGGGCTCACGCAAGTACCTGCTCTCTAGCCTCGATCAGTCCCTGGGACGCATGGGGCTGGAATATGTAGACATCTTCTACAGCCACCGTCCAGACCCTGAAACACCGCTGGAAGAAACCATGGGAGCGCTCGATCAGGCTGTGCGCTCCGGAAAAGCCCTCTACGCCGGCATTTCTTCTTACTCCCCCGAGCAGAGCATTGAAGCTGCCCGGATCCTCAAGGATCTAGGAACTCCGTTGCTGATCCATCAGCCAAGCTATTCCATGTTCAACCGCTGGACCGAAGCTGGCGAGCCAAACCTCTTCCAAGCTCTGGAAGAGGTTGGTGCCGGCTCCATTGCGTTCTCTCCTTTGGCTCAGGGGCTACTGACTAACCGCTACCTGGACGGCATTCCTGAAAACTCGCGCGCCACCAAGGGGCGCTTCCTTTCCGAGTCCGCAATTACCGAGGAAATCCTAAATCGCATCCGCGGGCTCAACGACATCGCTGCCCAGCGCGGACAATCCTTAGCCCAGATGGCGATCGCGTGGTTGCTGCGCGACCAACCGGTCGGTACTCCGGTCACCTCCGCCTTGGTGGGTGCCTCCAGTGTGAAGCAGCTCGAAGATTCCCTGGCTGCGGTCGATAATCTTGAGTTCTCGGCCGCAGAATTGGCTGCCATCGACCAGTTCGCGGCAACCTCCGGCGGGAACGTCCGAGCCTAATTTTTGACCTGGCGACGCACCGCTGCCTCTAGCAAGACCCCTTGAATGCCACCGCGTTCAGGGGGTCTTGCTGTCCTACTACTCCTCTCGGATGATCTTTGCCCGTTTAATGCCAGAACGCACGGTTGCACTTCTGCAACCACCTAGACTTAATTCCAAGCCCTCTTCCGTACTGCGACCTAGCTAGGACTACACCCGCATGCATCGCTTGGCCATCTTGTCTTTGAAGAACCGGGCGCTTATTGCGCTGGTGACGATCTTCGCTGCCGTGTTCGGGGTGATCTCCATGGGTTCACTGAAACAGGAACTGATCCCATCATTGGAGTTCCCCCAGATCTCGGTCATGGCCACCCAAATGGGCGCCAGTCCTGAGGTCGTTGATAAACAGGTCGCCGCTCCGCTGGAAACAGCCCTGCAGGCCGTAGAAGGACTGGAGTCCTCCAGCGCGACCTCGCAGGCGGGTTTCACCCGGATTGCCTTGACCTTTGAATACGGGACGGACATGGACCGCGCCCGCGCACAGGTTGAGCGCGCTATTTCGAACGCGAAAGAGCAATTGCCCAAAGATGTTGAGCCCACTGCCTTGGCTGGCTCCATCGCCGACCTGCCGGTGTTGATGCTCGCGGTGTCCTCCAACGAGTCCCTCGACGCACTGAATGACGATGTTGAGCGCATTGCACTGCCCAAACTGCAGAAGATTGACGGCGTGCGCGAGGCCTCCGTCTCCGGTGGCGCCTCCCAGCACATTGCGGTGATCCCCAAAAACAGTGAAATGACCCGTGATGGCTTGAGCGTCAGTGACCTGAAGGACGGCATTGAAAATGCCGGCTCGCCCATTCCGGTAGGCACCATGAACGTTGATGGCTTGGAGCTTCCGGTCATTGCCGGCTCCACCCCGGATAACCTGGATGCCATCAAGAACATCCCACTGGTGACCGACCGAGGTCCGGTACTGCTCAAGGACGTTGCCGATGTCTCGGTGAAGCCCAACGAAGCCGCCAGCGTGACGCGCACCAACGGCGAAGAAACCCTGTCGATCGCGGTGACCAAAACCCCCGACGGGGATACCGTCGCGATTTCCCACGCGGTAGCGGCCATGGTCGCCGACCTTGAGTCGGAACTGGGCCATAAGGCCACCATGACCACGATTTTTGATCAGGCACCATTTATCGAGGATTCGATCAGCCACTTGGCAATCGAAGGCGCCCTTGGTTTGGGATTTGCAGTCATCATCATCTTGGTCTTCCTCTTCTCGGTCCGCTCCACGCTGGTGACCGCAATTTCAATTCCACTGTCCCTAATGGCCACCTTCATCGGCATGAACGCCTTTGGCTACACGCTGAACATGTTGACCCTGGGGGCATTGACCATCTCGATCGGTCGCGTGGTGGATGACTCGATCGTGGTGATCGAGAACATCAAGCGGCATCTGGCCTTCGGCGAGTCCAAGGCGCAGTCCATCTTGTTGGCAGTCAGGGAAGTTGCCGGGGCGATTACCGCTGCCACACTGACCACCGTTGCGGTCTTCCTGCCGATCGCCCTGGTCGGCGGCATGGCTGGCGAGCTGTTCAGCCCGTTTGCCTTGACCATGACCATTGCGCTGCTGGCTTCCCTGCTGGTTTCGCTCACGATCGTTCCGGTGCTGGCCTATTGGTTCCTTCCGCATCGCCCGGGAACCGACAAAGCACGCACGGTCCACGTTGCCGAGGACAAGTCCTGGATGCAACGGGCATACTTGCCGGTGCTGAAGTCCACCCAGAAGCACCCGGTGATCACCCTGCTCGCTTCGGTGCTTATTCTGGCTGGAACGATTGCCATGACTCCCTTGCTCAATACCAACTTGCTCGGTTCCACGGGCGAAAACTCGATCACCGTCACCGCGAAGATGCCTTCCGGCACCGCGCTGAAGACGACCGTGGACGAAGCGGGCAAGATCGAGTCGAAGCTGCGTTCCGTTGAGGGCATTAAAGACGTGCAGATGACGGTGGGCAGGGCTTCGGGCATGGCGGCCATGTTTGCTTCGGGCTCGGAGACTGCCAGCTTCACGGCCATCACCAATCCGGATGTTGACCAGGAAGCACTGACAGCTACGGTGCGCCAGCAGGTAGAGGGCCTTGACCTCTCGAAGGACATGACGGTCAGTTTTGGCTCCAATTCTTCGGCCATGACTTCCAGCGATGTCACCGTGGAAATCAAGGCGCCGGACGAGGCCTTGTTGCGAGAGGCTACGCAGAAGATGCGTGAGGCGCTGAAGGACACCGCCCACGTCACCGGCATCACCGATAATCTCTCGGCGGAACGCGAACAGGTCTCCATCGATATTGACGCGGACAAGGCCGCGGCGGCCGGACTCACCGAATCGCAATTGGCCACAATGGTGGCCGGCCAGGTCTCCCCTGTCCCAGCTGGTACGCTGCGCTTGGATTACACGGATCTGACGGTGCAAATCGGTGAAGGTCTGAAGCTTGATAACGTGCAGAAGCTGCGCGAGCTGAAGATCCCCACAGCCACTGGTGTGCACGAATTGCAAGATTTGGCCACGGTGGATCGTACCAACGTGGTCCAGCAGGTGACTACCTCCAATGGCGAACGCATCGCCACGGTGACGCTGACTCCGGAAGAAAACATGCTGGGCAAGGTGTCCTCGGAGGTTACCAAGGCCCTCGACACCGTCGAGCTTCCCCAGGGTGCCAGCGCCGAAGTGGGCGGGGCGGCCACCGAACAGGCCGATTCCTTCAACCAGCTGTATCTGGCACTTCTTGCAGCGATTGCCATCGTTTACGTGATCATGGTGGCGACGTTCAAGTCGCTGATCCAGCCGCTGGTGCTGTTGGTATCCATTCCGTTCGCCGCAACCGGTGCTATTGGCTTGCTGCTGATCTCAGGCATCCCCTTGGGCCTGCCTTCGCTGATCGGCATGTTGATGCTGGTGGGCATCGTGGTCACCAACGCCATCGTGCTCATTGACTTGATCAACCAGTATCGTGTGGCCACACCGGAGCGTGCGGCGATGAACCTCAATGATGCGATTATGCAAGGTGCCCGACAACGTTTGCGCCCGATTTTGATGACCGCGTTGGCTACCATCTTTGCGCTGATTCCCATGGGGCTCGGCCTCACCGGCCAGTCCGGATTCATCTCGCAGCCGCTGGCTGTTGTGGTCATCGGCGGCTTGGTTTCCTCGACGCTGCTGACCCTGATCCTCGTTCCGGTGCTGTACCGCATGGTGGAGTCGCGCAAGGAAAAGCGGGCATTGCGCCGCGCTAACCGCAAGCACTCGGCACAACGCGATACCGACGCCGCGGATCTCGCTGTGGCCATGGATTCTGCCAGTGCCAAGATCACTGCGCCGGCCACGGCCACTGCTTCAACGAGCCAGACTGCTCGTGCTGTGAAGGAACCAGCGTCGCGGGAACCTGAAGCGAAGGCTGATCCTGGCACTTCCGTTGTCCATCCGCTCACCGGCCAGATACCGGCCACTCGCAAGGAACGACGAGCGATCGAAGAGCTGATCATCAAGTCGACCAAGAATTCAACTCCAGAATCCTGATTGGCGCAATGAGCGGGGCGCAAACCATCATTATGGTTTGCGCCCCGCTCATTTTTCCTTGGAGAAGCGCACGGGCGGAAACCTCCTCGCTCCCCCATCAACATCGTCGGTGAAATTCTGGGTGATGCAGCCCACCAAAGATTTAAGTTGCGCACAATTCAATTGCGTGCAATGATTAACCCATGGCGATAGTTGATGAGATGGTGTGTTTCTCCCTGTACTCGGCAAGCCGGGCAACCAACAGGGCCTACGCGGAGCTCTTAGCTCCCTGGCAGCTGACCTACACCCAATACTTGGTACTGGTTGTGCTGTGGAATGAAGGCTCAAAGCCAGTGCGGGAAATCGGTGACATGCTCCAGTTGGATTCGGGGACACTCTCCCCGCTGTTGCGCCGTCTGGAAAGCAAAGACTTCATCAAGCGGGAGCGTAGCGAATCCGACACCCGCGTGGTCAATGTTGAACTGACCCAAAAGGGAACCGACCTGCGCAATGAACTGGCGCATATCCCAGAACAAATCGCCTGTGGCACGGGACTTCCTGACGTCGAAAGCGCCAAAGCGCTCGTGAACTCACTGCATCAAATCACCCAAACGATGCAAACCCTCCCCCTCACGGACCGCTAAACCCCAACGGTCCATAAAGAATGTCCACTCCTCTGAAAGGCAGAACCATGGAAACCTTGTACACCGCAGAAGCACTGTCCACCGGCCAAGGTCGTGAAGGCCGCGCCCAGACTCCGGATGGACGCTTAGATTTGGTCCTCACTGCCCCTAAGGAATTAGGCGGCAGCGGAATCGGCACCAACCCAGAGCAGCTCTTTGCCGCAGGTTACTCTGCCTGCTTCCACTCAGCGCTAAACACCGTGGCCCGCGCCCGCAAGATCAAGGTGGAGGATTCCAGCGTCGGCGGTCGCGTTAGCCTGCACCGCGAAGGCGAAGGATACAAACTCTCGGTCGAACTGGAAGTTGTCATCCCAGGCATGGACCACGAAGCAGCTCAGGAGCTGGCTGACGCTGCTCACCAGGTCTGCCCCTACTCCAACGCCACCCGTGGCAACATCGACGTGACCGTCACCGTCTCTGATGACTAATCAGCTCAGCAAGCCGCGACACGTCGCCAGGCTAGCCCTCGGCGCGTTCTTGACCTACGCCGGCATTGGCCACCTGAGCTTCTCGCGCGAGGAATTCCAGGCCCAGGTGCCGCAGAATCTTCCGCTGGATCCAGACCTGGTAGTCATTTTGTCGGGCGTAGCCGAAGTCGGTCTCGGGCTTTCCTTGCTGACGTTGCTCAAGAAGCGCGTGCATGTCGGCTGGATCGTCGCGTTATTCTTCGTTGCGGTATTCCCCGGCAATATTGCGCAGCTACTTGATCACCGGGACGCGTTCGGACTCGACACCGATGGGAAGCGGATCGCACGGCTCGTCTTCCAGCCAGTCTTGATCGCACTGGCCCTCTGGAGCACCGGGTCCTGGCGCGACCGAGATCAGCTCCGCTCCAAGAGCTAGGGACGACAGCGAGATTTCAGGGGTGTGGGACGGGTTCCAGATGAAACCCGCCCCACACCTCTGTTCATTCCTCAATGATCCAGCGCTCTGGCTAGAGCGTGCTCAACAGGTCCTTCATCTCCTGGATTTCCTGGGTCTGGGATTCAACAATATTCTTGGACAATTTGATGGCCTCCGGGTACGACCCATCGGCAATCTCGGTCTCGGCCATCTCGACCGCACCCTCATGGTGAGCGATCATCTGCTCAAGGAACAGTTTGGCCGCCTTAGGGCCGGTGGCCTCCTTCAACGACGTGATGTCCTCTTGCGAAATCATTCCCTCGCCGTGATTCATCTGCCCGTGGTCCATGCCTTCTGGCATATCCCATCCGGACAGCCAGCGCTCCATAAGCTCGATTTCCGGGGTCTGCGCGGATTTGATTCGTTCCGCCAGCTTCCTGACCTCGCCCGGGATTTGCTCTTTGCCCAGCAGGTCCGTGGACATCGCCAAGGCCTGTTCATGGTGCGCTTTCATGCCGCTGGCGAAGCCCATGTCCGCAGCATTGGCTTCAGCAGCAGCCGACGCCGACGGTGATGGCATGTGATGTTCCGATCCATGGGATTCGGAAGTGGCCTGGTTATTCAGGCCTTGATCTGCTGCGCATGAGGTCAGCGCGATGAGAGTGCTCAGCGCCAGGGCGCCAACACATAAGGTCTTGTGCTTCATGGAATTCTCCTGTGTTGCGTGAAAGATTAAAGTGCCGCTCGAAGGGGGCACAAAAATGTGCAGGCAAGCGACAACGCGCTTGCCAACTCATCACGTTCGACAGATCCCCAAGGCCGTCAGATCCGGCCTGGACGGCAGGAACCGCGGGCGGCAAAGCGTCAAAGCCTTCGGGCTCATCGCCAGCTTCTTGGCAAGTGACAGAATTCCAGGCGGACGCAAGAACAACAGCAAAGCCAGCAAGGCGAGAACGCATCCGGCAGCCGACATTTCATGATCCATCGGGCACTTTGCACACCCATGGCCTTCGTCGCCGCCAGCTGGCACCTTATCTGAATCATGGGCCGGAGAGTGAGCGATCATGCCCTGCCCGGACGAGCTCATCGGTGCGGCCGATGGCGTCGTCGGAGCCATCAAGACATGCATCGAGAGCAATCCAATAAATACGGCGCCGAGGAGCAATGCCAAATGCAACAAGGCCAAAGGAGGAACCCGCCTCTGGCCTTGCTGCATCGCAATGCTCTTGCTACTCATACCCACAACCATATCGAAATTCGAACCCCTCAGTGGGCCAGAATTCCTGTGCAAGCGGTGTGCGCCTAGGCGTCACGCTTTTTCAATGCCACCGTGCCCGCACCCAGCAGCGCAACACTCCACGCTACGAGAATCACGAACGCCATCGCTGGCCCATAAGGTTCGGTGGCACCTGTGGCCATGAATGTTGCAGCATTGGTCGGCAGGTACTGGATCAGGGTCTGCACCCAGTCCAGCGGAATCAGCTGGAGGATTTGTGGCAGGCCAATGACGAGCACAATCACCGAGACGATTGCGCCGGAAGAATTCCGGCACAGCAGACCCAAACCCAGCGCCATCAAATTCAACAAGGCCAAATACGTTCCAGCGCCCAGGGATGCCGCGAGCAGATCCTCAAAGGCAAACTGTCCATACTGCCCAGCGCTTAGGACCGTTGGGATCGCAGCAACCGGAACCAGCACAAGGCCGGTGGCCAAGCCGAGACCGCCGACTACCAAGGCTTTGGACCCCACCATGATTCCCCGCCGCGGTACTGCCTGCAAGGTGCTGGTGATCGTGCCGCTGGAACATTCACCCGTTAGATGCAGCGCAGCTGCTGCAGCAAAAAATAGCTGCCCGAACTGCAACGTGGCAAAGACCAGCAACGGCGCCGGCATTGCGGTATCGAGGCCGTTATCACCACTGGCCTTGGCGCTGGCACCCAACAGCCAGCCCAGTGCGACAGTCACGAGAATCCCGGCCGAGAACAATCCAACGAGCGACCGCAGGCCGAGGAACTTTGTTACTTCTGCTCGCGTCGCTGCAATCAATGGACCGGCGTTGGACACCGAAGGATCCGGAACGACATCTAGAGTTTTCATTGGTTCAGCTCCTCGCTGGCGACGGTGGGGGCAAATTCCATGGAGTCGAGAGTCAGCTGGTTATAGGCCGCTTCCAATGAACCATGGGCAGAGCTCAATTCATGTAATTCAATGCCATGCGAAAGGGCCAGCGCACTGATTTCTTCTACCACTAGGCCAGTGATGCGCACAGTATTATTTTCCGCCGGCTGTAGCTGGGCATGATGCCTTTCCAGCAGGTCGGCGAGCGCGTGCACTTGTGGCGAACGCACGGTGATGACCTGTTGCGTGAAATCACGGATCAGCTGCTCAGTGGTGGCATCGGCAATGAGCCGGCCACGGCCGATGAGAATCAAATGGTCTGCCACCTGTTGCACTTCGCTCATCAAATGGCTGGAGACAAAGACCGTCCCTCCGTTCTCGGCTCGGTTGCGCATCAACTGCCGGATCCAAGTGATGCCTTGGGCATCGAGCCCATTCATCGGCTCATCAAGGATGAGTATGTCAGGGTCTCCAAGCAATGCGGCGCTGATGCCAAGACGTTGACGCATGCCCAGGGAGAATCCTCCAATGCGTTTGGCGGCCACGGTTGCCAGCCCGGATTCTTCGAGAACCCGGTCCACTCGTTGTTCGGGGATGCGGTTGCTTCGGGCCAGTGCGTGCAGGAATGTCCGGGGCGTATGACCTGGATGCCCGGCCGTGCCGCTGATGTGGGCTCCCACCGTATGCATGGGGTAAGTCAATTGGCCGTAGCGTTGCCCATTGACCAGGGCCCGGCCGCTGGTGGGAGCATCGAGGCCCAGGATCATGCGCATGGTCGCGGATTTTCCGGCACCGTTGGGTCCGAGAAATCCAGTGACCCTACCGGGGTGAACATCAACACTGAGTTCGTTGACCGCTCGGGTTTCTCCATAGTCCTTGGTGAGTGCTTCAAGTGAGATCATGCTGTGCTCCTTTCCTGGTCTCAACCCTGTCATTGGCTGAAATCTGGCACACCGGCTTTTGGTCGGCACTTCTAGCTTGCGCTGACCCTACTTTGGTCGGTGTCAGCCGCGGCGCACTTTGCGTAGCATGTTCATCATGACAACTCGGTGGAAGCAAATACTGCTGCTGATCGCCCTCGCCTTAGGCACCTACCTGCTTCCGCTGTCCACCGGCGGGGCCTGGTTCTTGCTGGCCCCGCTGGCCGCAGTCGCCAGCTTTGGTGCCGGACGTCATGTGGAGTCATTGGTCCACGGCATCACTGCCCTGGTGGCCGGAACGCTCGCTTCAGGAATTACGCTGATGTTTTCATCTCATGTCAGTGCGCTGACCTTTGCCCTGAACATCACTACGGGAGTGGTTTTATTCGTCTTATTGCCTTGGTGGGCCGGTCGGGCCCGACGCAATGCATTGGCGTTCCGAGCACAGGAACGCCACCACGCTGAGGTCCAGGCCGGGCTTCGGGAGCGCGCGCGTATTGCCGAAGCGATGCACGACCAACTGGGGCATGACATGGCATTGCTGGCTCTATCCACCGGTGGCTTGCAGATGTCCTTGGACAAGGAGTCCGAGGCCTACCAAATCGCTGTGCGCATCCGCAGCCAAGCCGACGAGGCGGTGGAGCACTTGCACGATATTATTGCCGTCCTTCATGATCCGAGCCAGCAAGCGTCGCTGACTCCTCAGCTGCCCGTCATTGAAGAACTGATAGCGCAGGCGCGGAGCCGCGGCATGAGAATCAACTACCGATTTATAGGTCCGGAGCCGCAAGCCCATGCTGGATCGCCGGATGGCGCTGTCTTGCACCAGGTACTGCAGGAGGCGCTGACGAACGCTGCCAAATACGCTCCGCGCCAGCCAGTGAGCGTTGAGCTCGATAACAGCGCAGACCCTATGACCTTGAGGATCAGCAATCCGCTGGACGGAGCACGGATCCCGGAGCGCCAAGGAGCCACGGGATTGCGAACCCTGCGCTCTGCGGTATCCCAGCACGGCGGTTCCTTAAAGGTGAACCGCTCCGATGATTCCTTTGAACTGGTGGCCTCCATCGGAGAGTTCAAGCCACGGCCAGCCTCGTGGCCTCCGCCTGGTTCTGGCAAAAGCTCTTCCCGTTGGCCATTGATTCTCGTGCCGGTGCTCGCGGTAGCTGCCATGGTGCTGGGCCTGTATTTTTTGCAATTGGCGACCTTCCGGGCCACCGCGTTGAGCCCGGCTGATTTCCAGCAGCTCACGATGGGGATGACCCGAGCGGAAGTCGCGCAGCATGTCCAGGCCAAGGGTCTGGACCAGCCGCTTCCGGTGATCGATGAATCACCACCGGCCGTAGGCCAATGCCAGTACTATTCCGCGCGCACCGGAGTACTGGACCTGGGCAGCGAAATGTTCCGCCTGTGCTTCGCCGATGATGTCCTGATATCCGCCGACCACCTCTACCCCGCGTCATAGGATCAATACATGAGCACAGAACATCCGGTAGGGCTACTTCTTGTTGATGATGATCCGCTGATCCGCGCAGGGCTTAGGACCATCCTCGCCAGCGACCCGGGGATCAAGATCCTGGGCGAAGCAGAGAATGGGATCCGCGCTATCGAATTGGTTGCTCGGCTACGCCCCCAGGTGACCATGATGGATATTCGTATGCCCCAGCTGGATGGGCTCGGGGCCATGGAGCGCATGCTCGCAGAGGACCCGGCGGCCAAGGTGCTGATCCTGACGACTTTTGGCGAGGAAGAGTATATCGATCGCGCCATGGCCGGTGGGGCGGCCGGTTTCATGCTCAAGAGTTCCAGTCCCGAGGAGTTAATTGGGGCCGTCCATTCGGTCGCCGATGGCGCTGCGGCTCTCTCGCCGCGCATTGCCAAGCGGCTGGTGGACAAGGTGCGCGGCCTGGATCATAGCCATCGCACTTCGGCTATGACGTTGATTGCGCAGCTCACGCCGCGTGAACGCGATGTCTTGTCGCTGGTCGGCTCCGGGCATTCGAATGCTGAAATTGCAGAGGAGCTGGTGCTGACTGCGGCGACGGTCAAGGGCCATATGACCTCGATTATGCTCAAGCTCGGGGTCCGGAACCGAGTTGAAGCCGCGTTAATTGCGTATCAGGGTGGAATGGTCAGCTGAGATCCGACGGCGAATTTCGGGAATTTGCGTCGAGCTTGCGGATCCATCGTGATCCTTCGCCTTCAGCGGCGGCTTCGTCTCCCGGATTCATCAATGAGCAGTTGCTAAAGGAAAGGCAACCGCAGCCGATGCAGCTATCCAGCGAGTCGCGCAGGGATTCGAGTTGCCCGACCCGCCGGTCAACGATGAGCTTCCAATGCGTACTGAGCTGTTCCCAGTGGGCTTTGCTCGGTGCCCGGTCGGCAGGCAGCTCGCTGAGCGCTTCAGCAATTTCGCCCAGGGTCATTCCGACTCGTTGCCCGGCAGCGATGATGGCCAGACGGCGTAGCGTATGCCGCGCAAAAACTCGGACGTTGCCACTGGTGCGAGTGGAGGAGATCAGGTTCCGTGTCTCGTAGTATCTGACGGCAGGCACCGTAATTCCGGCACGCCTAGCCAACTCCCCGATGCCCAATTGGCTTTTGCGCTTGGGCACTGCGGAATCGGCATTTGATGACGTCATATTTGTATTATTCATGGCTGCGGGATTGACCTCAAGCTAACTAGAGCCTGTTGGCTTTCGTATGAACCACTACGAAAGGCCATCAGATGACCACCTCTGCCATCAATCCCTGCGAAGCCGCCGATGCGAGCAGCACGGTACCGCAATTTTCACAGACCGCCGCCGTCAAGACTCTCAGCGGGCGTGCACTACGTCGAGAACTGCGACTATTACGCCAGCAACAACGACGTGAAGGATACGAGATTAAGGATATGGAAATCACTCGCGCACATGAACAGAGTTCGTTTTTCTGGTCCGGGGGCTTTGCTCCGCTGCACCGGTAGCCCCCGAAACCGCTAAGGCCGCGAAAACTCCGAACCGCCTTTGATCCGTGTCATAAGGCTTGGGCCGCCCCGGGAATATTTGACGCCTCAACTTGTTATTACATGCATACGCATATAAATTTGAGATAAGCGCACAACGCAAAACTCAATAGACAGTAGGAGTGGACATGCAGTTCGGAGTATTTTCAGTCAGCGACATCACCCGCGACCCCACCACCGGCCGCATCCCTACCGAAAAAGAGCGCATCGACGCTTCGGTAGCCATCGCCAAGAAGGTCGAAGAAATCGGCATGGATGTCTACGCCATCGGCGAGCACCACAACCGCCCCTTCTTCTCCTCCTCGCCCACCACCACCTTGGCCTACATTGCCGCTCAAACTGAACGCATTATCTTGTCAACCGCCACCACATTGATCACCACCAACGATCCGGTGAAAATTGCTGAAGACTTTGCCATGCTTCAGCACCTGTCCAACGGACGCGTGGACCTCGTTCTAGGTCGAGGCAACACCGGACCGGTGTACCCATGGTTTGGGAAGAACATGCAGGACTCGGTGAACCTCACCGTGGAGAACTACAACCTCTTGCGTCGATTGTGGGATGAAGACGTAGTGAACTGGGATGGCAAGTTTCGTACTCCCCTGCAGAACTTCACTTCGACTCCACGCCCACTCGATGATGTGGCGCCGTTCGTTTGGCACGGCTCCATTCGCACCCCGCAGGTTGCTGAAATTGCTGCCTACTACGGTGACGGCTTCTTTGCCAACAACATCTTCTGGCCAAAGGAGCACTACCAGCAGCTGATCAACCTGTACCGTGAACGCTACGAGCACTATGGCCACGGTAAGGCACATCAGGCGGTCGTTGGCTTGGGTGGCCAGTTCTACATGGCCAAGGATTCACAGCACGCGGTCAGGGAATTCCGCCCGTACTTCGATAATGCACCTGTGTACGGACACGGCCCATCGCTGGAGGACTTCACCGCTCAGACCCCGCTGACTGTTGGCTCCCCACAACAGGTGATCGAAAAGACTCTGAGCTTCCAGGAATACTTTGGCGACTACCAGCGCCAGCTGTTCTTAGTGGACCATGCGGGATTGCCATTGAAGACCGTACTGAATCAGCTCGATATGTTTGGTGAATATGTTTTGCCTGAACTGCGCAAGGAAATGGAGTCGCGCGCTCCAGCGGATCTGACCCCCGCCCCGACTCATGAGGGATTGGTCGCAGCTCACCGGGCTAAACTAGAGGCTGACGCAGCAAATACCAAGGAGCCAGAAGCAAGTGACCGGGACCAGTAAACCTGTAGCCTCACTGAAGGTCACCACCGATGCTTGGGAAGCACTCTTCCGGGCCCAGGTGGCGGTCATGCGCCAGATCACCACAATGCCGGAGTTTGGCAAGTTATCCATGCGCGAATATGACGTGCTCTTCAACCTGCGAACCTGCCCCGGTGGCAAGAGTCGGATGGTTGATTTGAATAAGCAATTGCTTATTTCTCAGCCCAGCCTAAGCCGCATGGTGGTACGTCTGGAAGAGCAAGGGTTGGTCGAGCGCGAACCTGATCCAGCCGATCATCGCGCCACCCAGCTGTCATTAACCGACAAAGGACTCAAGCTGCAGCAAGAGATCGGCCGCGAGCATGTGTCGCATCTGCACGAACTTCTAGGCTCGGCGTTATCCGAGGAAGAGTTTCTTGAATTGAACCGACTAAGCAGCAAACTGCATCACGCCGTTCAATAGCCGGTAGATTGCCCGGAAGGGATGGCCAAAGCGCCCACCCTTCCGGGTTTTCTGGCACCATGGGATCAGGCAGGTCATTGCTTGAAGGATCAATTCAGTACAGAAGGAAGATCATTGTTGAAGGACGCGCAGCTACTGAGTTTAGACGTAGCAGCTAGCCAACTTGGCGTCGATACCAAGGATCTCCGAAGCTACCTCAGAAAGCAGCGCCCCAAGGGCGCGGTGCAGATCCCCAACAAGCCCGGTGGCAATTGGCATTTGCACCCAAGCTTGTTGCAGCAACTGCAATTCGCAGGGGCACCCGGTATAGACGGACCGCTTCACCCCATCGATGATGTCATCGTCGGCTCTCTGGAATGGTCCGAGTGGATCCCCTTTGGGCAAGCCGCTGAAGAAGCGCCAGTGTTGCCCGGGGTCTATGTCGTCCGAGAGCGCGGCACTGAGCAGAATCCCCCGCGGTACATCGGGCAAGCCGGTGAACGAAATGGCAAGGGTCTGCGTGGACGCCTGAAGGTCTACTCCAGTGGTAAGGGCGCCACCTCGGGCCTTGGAAAATATGCCATGAACTTGGCCCTCGCCGATGCAGCATGGCTGACCCAACTCGTCCACGAGGCCGAGGCAGGGCACCCGCAAAGCGTAGAACGCATGGCACGTCGAGCAATCGACCGGTTGAACCTAGAAGTCCGTTGGGTGCCGTGCGTCCACCGCAAAGCGGCCATGCTCTTAGAGACTGAACTCATCAAGAGGCACTGCTCCACACTGTGGAACGGTCTCGGCGAAGATGAACAGAGCGGCCTCGAAAAATAATCACCGCCTAATACTGCTTGCATCTACGCTGTGACCGGTTCACTGTAGGAATATCTACAAAAGCACTACTGCGGTTGAGGATTTGAGGAGTAGGCAATGGGGCCAGTTACTTGTGATGTGACAGTTTCGTCTGATGGTTTCTGTGCAGGACCCAATCAGAGCATGCAGTTCCCTCTGGGCGAAGGCGCGGAGCAACTGCATCGCTGGCAATTCGAACAGACCAAGGAAAACACCAAAGAAATCGCAGCGATCACTGAAGCTGCCGCGTTCATCATGGGTAGCCACATGTTCGGTCCGCCATCAGGAGCCCATTCGGCCGACTGGATCGGTTGGTGGGGAGACACCCCGCCCTACCATGCACCGGTTTTTGTGCTCAGTTCCCACCCACGCCCGCTAATTCGCTTAGAGGGCGGGACCAGTTTCCAATTTGTCACTGAGGGAATCCATGAGGCGCTCTCGGAGGCACAAGAGGCGGCTGGCGAACGGCCAGTGGCTATTGCCGGCGGCGCCAATACCATCGTGCAGTTCCTCAAGGCAGGTCTCATTGATGAGCTGAGGCTTCATATTGCACCAATCCAGTTAGGTCACGGCGAAGCCATCACCGTGGAAACGATCGAGACCCACATGGATCGGTACTCACGTCGCGAGACGCCTCTGGCCACGCACGTCTACTATCGCCGCCGGCGTTAGAACCACGGCGGATTATTTATAGAAACCTTCACGAAGATTGATTCCATACTCCAGCCAGGCCTTCATGGCAGCCATCATGCCAGTCCACCCCATGCAGTTGCCGAAGGCCGCCTGAGCACCCGCAGCATTGGCTTGCCAGGCGCTCTCGGTGATGTCGACTTTCGTTCTGGTGCTGTCATCCACCGACGTGAATTCAAAGGTCACGGTGTTCATCGCGTCCTCTGCGGTGGTGTGCTCCGCGCCCCACTGCAAAACAATCTTGTTAGGGAATTGCGCTTCGAGGACCTTGACCGGGAAGGCCCCGGGGAAATCATGGAAATCCCATGAAACCGTAGAACCCGCTTCAAGCCGACCCTGCGCCCCACCGGTAGTGAAGTAGCTCGACAGTTGTGCCGGATCGGCGACGGCTTCATATACTTGGGACACGGCTTTGGAGATGAATCCAGAAACGGTAAACGACAGTTGCTCTAGTTCTTCATTTGATGACATGTTTCATGTCTACGCCAGATGACAAATCTAGACAATAGTCGCAGTGCTTTTCTTAGCTAATTACTTAGTCAAACGCCGAATGGCCGGGCGTACTGGAAGCCGCCTCGTGGAAGACGTGAGTCATCGAAGATGCGCACCATGAAGTGATCGCCCCAGCTGGCGTCGCTTGGTGTGATCCCGCGAGAGTGAGCCGGCTCGTACCCAAAACGGCGGTAGTACGCCGGCGCGCCGAGCAATACGATTCCGCTCAAAGATTCAGCCTCAGCCTGATCATGGATGCTTTGCATCAAGATCGAACCGACACCACGATGCTGGTACTCGGGCGCGACGGCAAGCGGCCCCAATCCCAGCATCGGTTCACCATCGATGCTTCCCCACGTAGCAATGACGTGGCCGATAACCACTGAATCATCGAGAGCCACTAGTGAGAAGCGCGAATCATATTCTTCGCAGTCGAATAGATTCTGAAGTAGTCCGACTTCCTCAGGCTCAACCATCGGATCAATTCCGGCAAAGGCAGCATGCGTTACTGCATACACCGCTGCACGGTCATCAAAGACTTCAGGACGGATATGCATGATCGCAAACCTACCAAACCTCACGAATCAAGGAAAATTCAGCCGACGTTTTGATCAATCCTCAACTCGTCGCTTGGACACCAACAATGACCAGGAAGTCCGTAGATTAAGGCGCCCGTCAAGATATTCATTAGCGATTCACCGTCCGGTCTCGCACACAGTGTTCGATTCCGCACCGCTCATGAAAAATCACTGCTTGCTTTTAACCGGCACAGTGCAAGTAACCCGCACATTTCCGATTCCTTCAAGTGAGGCACGATTCCTGAACATGTACGTGCCGCGGGACAGTCTTTGGTCGAAGCCTAATAATTTCTCGACACCTTGAGCTAACGATCCACACCATTGGACAATTTGGTCAGTTCATTCATCATCAAACAATTGCAGAAATCTTGAATTGGACGGTGAATAGTGATCGAATTAGGCTCGCATCGATCATCACTTGCACTGGAGAACCAATGAAACAGTCGCGTGTCCTGAAGGCTCCACTCGTCGCAACGCTCACCGTGGCACTCGCGGCGACTTTGTTGCCCTTGGCCCCTGCCACTGCGGCTCCAACCGCCACTTCGGCGGTGGCGGTTGCAGCGCAATCCGTGTCGATGGAATCTACCGTGCAGATTGCTGCGATGAAGATTCAACGCGATCCAAACAAGACGGATGTCTTCGTAAATAAGAGCTACCCGCTGAGCCCCAAAAAGTACGCCCCGAAAACCGTGGCAGTTCAAGACACCAACGTTCGACTAAAATCCCCAGCTGCAACGGCCTACTCCGCAATGGTAAAAGCCGCCGCCAAGGACGGCGTTCAGATTCGTGCCGTTAGCGGTTACCGTTCCTACGCTCGCCAGGCCGAGCTGTACAACTACTACACCCGGATTTACGGGCAAAGTTACGCGTCAAAAATCTCAGCGGTACCAGGAACGAGCGAACACCAGACCGGGCTGGCCATCGATGTAGGAAACCGCAATAGCGAATGTGGCCTGCAGGAGTGCTTTGCCAATACTCCGGTAGGCAAATGGGTCGCCAAGAATGGTCACAAGTACGGTTTCATTCTTCGTTACCCTAAGGGCCAAGAGTCGGTCACCGGATACTCATACGAGCCGTGGCACTTCCGCTACCTAGGTACCTCGCTGGCTAAAAACTACAAGAGCTCCGGCGCAAAGACTCTTGAGGCCTACTACGGTGTCGCTGGCAGCAAGTCCAAAAATGATTCGAATCAGAAGACCAAGGGAACCGCAAAGACCACCGCTAACTTAAACATGCGTTCTGGCGCGGGAACGAACAGCCGAATTCTGCTCACCATCCCTCGTGGCAAGAGCGTTCAACTGACTGGCTCTAAGAAGTCAGGTTGGTACGAAGTACGGTACAGTTCCAAGACTGGCTGGGTTTCTGGAACCTACCTGCGCGATGTATCGATGCCTTCAGCCCCAAAGAAGAAGGACACTCCAAAGAACGAAAAGCCCAAGAGCACTCAGCCTAAGTCTGCGAAGACCACTGCGAATCTGAATATGCGCAGCGGTGCGGGAACCAGCCATCGCGTGGTGCTCACCATTCTGAAGGGTAAAAAGGTGGCTTTGACCGGAGCCAAGAAGTCAGGTTGGTACAAGGTCAAGTACTCTTCCAAGACCGGTTGGGCCTCGGGCAAGTATCTGCGCTAGACCGACTCTAAAACTACGATGGCGCCCCTCGACAAAAATGTCGAGAGGCGCCATGGTAGTCGGATCAGAAACGACTTTAGTCTGACAGCTCTTTGTCTACTAAGACGTTTAGTTGTTAAGAGCGCTGTAATTCAACGCTCCACCCGTAGCCGATGAACCAAGAGTTTCCACGTGGATGTGATCCATGTGCTTGGTGGTGTCGGTCCAGTTGTTGGTGAACTGCGTGCCGTATTTACCTGAGGTGGAGTAAGGCTCCCACCCCTTATTGGCTGACAACCAGATCTTGTCCTGCCAAATCAGGTAGCTGATCCCCAACTGCTGACGATTATCCAGGAGAAACTGGGCAATGCGGTCACCAGCCCGAACGCCAGAGGCACTCTTGTAATTTGCCATCATCACGTCCACCGCTCGTCCGGAGCTGTGCCCGACCGAGCCAGGGCGAATGGTGCCCAACGAGGTGAAGTCACCGCCGAACAGTCGGCGAACCGTATCCATCACCAGCTGGGTATCGCTGCGCACCGTCTGCAGCTCCGAGGAGGTGAGGTATTTCGAGCTAATGTAGCCAGTGCCGATTCTGCTGGAGACTTGGGACCAGCCATTCGTGGAAGAACGAATGGTGACCTTTTCTCCTGCCTGCACGACACCCAGTACTTGGTAGCTAGTGCCCGCGCCGGAGCGCAGGTTAACGCCAGCGGTCGCGTATGCGACCTTGGAGGGAGTCGTCTGTTCTGGCTTGGGCGTCTGCTTCGCAGGAGCCTTGCCAAGATAGGCCTTGCTCACCCAGCCATTTCCCTTGGATGAGGAAATCTGGGCCCAGTTACCCGAGTAGCGATAAATTTTGATCTTCTCGCCTTCGGGAATTACTCCCACGGAACGGTAGGTGATTCCCGCGCCGGTTCGAAGGTTCAGATTGGCCATCGTGTATCCGGTGGTAGTGGACGATTCTGGCTTAGGCTTCTGCGGGGTTGAAGATCCACCGGTGGCCGTCAGGTAGCTCGCGCTCGACCATCCGGTGCCTCTCGATGAGGTCAGCTTTGCCCAGCCGCCAGAAGTCGCCAGGACAGTGACGCGTTCACCCTTAGGAATCACGCCCAGTGAGCGGTATCCGGTGCCAGCGCCGGAGCGCAAATTCAAGTTGGCTGTTGTATAGCGGACGGACCCGGTGTTGGTTTTAGGCGGTGCAGCGACGGCTTCGAGATAGGTGCTGGAAGACCAGCCGGTTTTTCCGCCGTAGGAGACCTTGGACCATGATCCGCTGGTACCCTGCACGGTAACCTTGGCTCCCTTGGGTATGACCAGCAAGGTGGCCGAAGCGGTGGTGGCCCGTGCGCGCAGGCGAAGGTTAGCCTTGGTTCGCTTGGAGACGGTGGTCTTTGCCGCGACGACCGCTAGTTTGGCCGTTGGCAAGGACGTAGGTACGTCTGCCTTGGCAGTGGGGGCGCTTGAAAGCTGAGCACCGGTTCCAATGGTCATGGTTACGGCCAGCGCCAATGCGGCGGTGCGTCCAGGAATCCTCATAAGGTCCTTCTTCGTGTCTGTCGGCGCAGCAGCTTCCCGCAGTCCGGTCAGGGACTAGCGCTACCCGAGCAATTGGTGCGAGGCGGGAATGCAATTTGGCTTCAGCCCAAAGGTTGTGCCGGTGCCGAGCCCCATCTCGGCATGCTTCCCCTCTGCTACTTTGCCATATCCCGGGCAAGCGTGCATCTAAATTTACCCAGATCAACGTCGAAGCCTCGCGTTAGTAACGAGGATTACCGCGTTTTTGCTTCATCTCAGCCCGCCAGACGGCACAGCAATCGAATGCGTAGAGCTACTGCCCTGCACCTCCAAGAGCGAATCACAAGGATCAAGTTCACCCAAGGAGTGTGAAAACTGGGCCGAGCGGAGCATGCGTGGCAAGCCTGATTGCGCACCCCATCTGCGAGTGAACGACAGCCAAATTTCATGCAAATAGCCTCCGAATAATATATCCGGAGACTATTTGGCTAGGTCTGATGTTGTGGATCTAATCTGCCGGTCCAGCGCCCGCCACAGCGGGGCTGCACGGGTGCACGCCTGTTATTCGTCTGCCGAGACTGGCACGCGATCCACGGTGAAGGAGGTGCGAGCAGAGACTGCTGAAGCTCCCATGCCCTGGCTTCCCTTGAGCCACACATCATCTCCTGCCTCTACCGACGAGATCTTGACGGCATCGTCAGTACGAGTCAGGTCACGCCGCAGGGTTTCCGGTACCAGGAAGGTCGAAGCAACGGTGATGGCGGAAAGCACTGCCATGTAGAGGCCCAGCACCAGCCAGCTGCCATCGGTGATGGCAATCAGGTAAGCACCCAGGACACCGGCGAGACCGCCTGCGAGCACCGCCGAGATTTCACGAGCCATGGCCACGCCCAAGTAACGGTGACGACTGCCGAAGAGCTCGGGAAGCATGGCGCACTGTGGGCCAAGCATGGTGGCAACACCAAAACCGATGCCGATCGCGATGACAGCGATGGCTAGCACGTGACTGCCCAAGGTCAGCGCCCACCATGCTGGCAGCGAGTACACGAGCATGAAGACGGCGCCTGCACGATAGATGATTCGGCGGCCATAGCGGTCCGAGAGCGCTCCGGCGAATGGTATCGAGAACATACCGATTAGCGAACCGATGGTGACACCCCAGGTCAGCAGGCCTTTATCGGCTTCCGGGCCAACGACGGTGACAAAGAAGCTCAGTGCCAGACCCTGGAACATGTATGAGCCGCCATTTTCAGCCATGCGCAACCCAATCCCGACCAGCACACCAGGGAAGCCATTACGGAACAGTTCACGCATCGGGTGCTCGGAAACCTGCTCACGCTTTTCCATCTCCACAAAGGTTGGGGTTTCTTCCAGCTTTGAACGAATGATGACTGCCAAGATGATCAACAGGAAGGACGCCAGGAACGGTACGCGCCAGCCCCACGACATCATCGCCTCTTCAGGCAACAAGGTCAGCAGCGAGAAGACCACCGCGGCAAGCAGTGTTCCGGCCTGGATGCCGATAAATGGCAGGGCTGAGAAGAACCCACGACGTGCAGTCGGCGAGTATTCGGCCATCAGAACGGTTGCTCCGGCCTGTTCTGCGCCAGCGCCAAAGCCCTGCAGCAATCGCAGCAGCACCAGAAGAATTGGTGACCAGATGCCAGCCATCTGGTAGGTCGGCAGCACGCCGATTAATGTGGATGCGCCACCCATGAGCACGATGGTGAAGATCAGAACGATCTTTCGTCCCAGCTTGTCACCCAGCATGCCGAAGAACATTCCGCCGAAGGGGCGAGCCACAAAACCCACGCCAAAGGTAGCGAATGCTGCCACGGTGGCCATGGCTGGATCCCCTTGCGGGAAGAAGAGCACATTGAAGATCAACGCCGTAGCGAGACCGTACAGCGCGAAGTCGAAGTATTCGAGGGCACTGCCGATGCTTGACGCCAAGGTGGCGCGCTGCAGGTTCTTTGCGTAGTCGGCGTCGAGTGCCGAACCGCCGGAGCTTTGGGCTCCTGTTGGCGATGAATTCATGGTGGTCTCCTTTGACGAGTGAAGCACATCACTTCTACCTGCATCGAAGATACCAGCATATCGAACGGCGTACAACATAGTGGACGCATTTCTTTTCCGATAACTCCAGCCTCAAAGCAAAAACTCGCCCCACCCTTCCTGCGCAGAGGAAGGGTGGGGCGAGTTATCGCAAAACTATACGGTTATCAGAGGGCGTTTAGCCTCGTGCTGCCCGTTGCCTCCACGGGTTTTCCAGCCGCGCGGCAACTTCACGCAGGGCCGTGCCCACCGCGGCAATTCGCAGCGGGTCAGCCTGATCCACCGGCAGAGCCGTTCCCAGCGCCAAGGGGGGATCGCCGGGCGACCAGGCAGCCAGAGGCACAGCCACGCCCATGACCCCGCTAGTCGAACGCCCTTCATCCACCGCGAAACCGCGCTCGCGCGCAAGCGACAGGCGTTCGCGCAGCTCCTCGCCAGTGAGCTCATAGCCATCGACACTGCTGCGCCGTGGCAGCTGCCTATCAATAATTAACGCCAGCTGCTCTTCATCAAGAGAAAGCAGCAGTGCATTGCCGGCTGCACTCATGACCGCAGGAAGTCGCGATCCCAGCGGTGCGCCAAAGCGGTATGGCATACGGCCTTCATGCCGGGCCAAATACAAAGCTTCGGCGCCATCGAGCATGGCAATCTGCACCAGCTCTCCACGCAGTGTCGGTGATGAGGAAATGAGGCCAAAGAATTCGCGCACCTGGTTGAACTGCACCGAGTACGCTCCTCCAAGTTCAGCATTTCGCCGGCCCAGCCCGAATCCCTCACTGGTACGGCGAACCATTTCGCCATCTTCCAGCGCTTGGCACAGATTTGCGCACGACGATTTGGCGATGCCCAAGGTCCGTGCCAGTTCACTGAGGGACAGCGAACGCCCCTCGGCTTGGGCCAGCAGGCCAAGGATCGCCAAGGCACGGGTTACTGCGGGAGCGGGATCCCTGCTTGGTCGTTCGCCTGATTCTTCTACAGCCTCATTCACGCTTGTCATTAGTAAAACTCTACGGTGTCGACCTTGTTCCGCACAGCTTGGCCATCGAGAATACGCGTCGCATTGTGGGCGAAGAGCCGAGCAATGCGCGTGGTTTCCTGCGTGCTGAGCGCAGCGGTATGCGGGCTAATCAGAACGTTGGGGTGTTCCCACAGCACACTGTTGGGATCCAGTGGTTCTTGGGCTACGACATCCAGTGCGGCGAAGCCTATGCGTCCAGCTTCCAGCGCAGGAATCAGCGCCGATTCATCGACTACGGTTCCGCGCCCTACATTGACGAAGATGGTTCCATCCTTGACCGCCTCGAAGACATCAGAGCCGAGCAGTCCTTCGGTGCTCCTGGTCCCCGGGAGCGTAGCCACTATGGCATCAACTTCGCCGGCGATTTCGGCGATCTTGGCCGGATCAACCAGACGATCCACACCTTCTACCGGTTTGCCGCTGCGCGACGTTCCCCAAACGGTGGAGCCACAGACCTTGAAGCGTTCAGCCACTGCGGTGCCGATTCCGCCCAAGCCAACCACCAGAATGGTCATCTCATCCAAGTGGCGCATGCCCCAGCGCTCAGATGGCCAGAACTTGTTTGCTTGGTCGGCCTCTAGCTTGCGCAGATTCTTCGCGCCGGCCAGCACGCCGAAGAGCGCGAACTCCGCCAAGGTAGATCCATGAACACCGGCGCTGGTAGTGAAGGTGACTCGATCCAGCTCCTCGGAGCTCAGACCCGCGGCCTTAACCTGCGCTCCGCCACCAGCGGCGGTGGTGTGAACCCAAATAAGGTCCTGGTTCTGTTCGACGGTTTTCTTCAGCAGTTGGGGGTTGACATCCGGGATGCCGAAAAGCGCTTGCGAGGAAGTGACGATTTCTTCATAACGCTTTGTCTCTTCCGCAGTGCGGGTGAACTGGGGATCACCTTCCCAGTCCCCCTGCCAGCGCTGTGGCCGGTAGAGTCCTGGTTCAAAGACAAAGTCTAGGCGAGGTTCGAGTTCTTGCATTAATTCAAGATCTGCTGCGGGGACATCTACGGCGATTCCCACGCGCAGGCGTTCTGTTTTCGGCGTCATTGCTCAATTTTCCTTCCGTCTGATGACAGCATACCGCCATGGACAGTATATTGAACAGTGTTCGCTATATTGACCATTGATTTTTCGGCTCAGCCACCTCACAACAAAGGAGTTGCTGATGAATGTACCAGCCACGAACGACACACCCAACGTTGGAGTTATCGGACTCGGAGCCATGGGCCGGCCGATGGCACGGCTACTGGCACAGCACCACGGCGTCGTCACCGTCACCTCAAGCCGCCCTGAAAACGACGTGTTGCGAGAACTCCGCGCGCAATTGCCGGCAGGCAGCGACGCATCACAAATTCGGTGGGCCAACAATGCACGCCAGTTGGCAGTGACCTGCGGTGAAATTCTTTTGATGCTCCCCGATCTTCCGCAGATCATCGAATGCCTGGAATCCGAGGACGGGCTATTAGCCGGACTGGACCAGCGACCAGCAGATGCCACCCCGCTTCTGCTGATGATCGGGTCCACCTGCTCAGCACCGGGCGTGCGCTCCTTGGCCGCGGATCTGGCGGCGCGCTTCGGCGAGCGCATCGCGGTCGTTGATGCACCGGTCTCCGGTGGAGAGGATGGGGCCACGCAGGGAACGCTGTCCATTATGCTCGGCGGAACCGAGGAACTGTGCGCCCGGGCAACGCGCGCTCTACAGCCCTGCGGGACGCCGGTTCGACTGGGCGAGCTCGGCGCCGGCCAGGTGGCCAAGGCCTGCAACCAGCTGGTTGTCAGTGCCACCATTTTTGCCTTGGGTGAAGCATCGGTGCTCGCCGAACGTTCCGGACTGGATCTTGACATGATGTGGAACCTGCTGGGCCATGGTTATGCCGCGTCGCGCTTGCTTGAGAGCCGGCAAGACCGGCTGGTGCGCGGGGATGATTCACCTTCTGGCGCCATCAAGTACATGCGCAAGGATCTAGCTGGGGCGAAGGAGATCGCCGATTCCACGGGGACCAATGCCGTGTTGCTTCCGCGATTGCGCCAGGCCATAAACGAGGTGATTGATGCCGGGCTCGGTGACCGGGACATTTCGGTCACCAAGCGCTTTATCGCTGGTCGCTAGTTTCAGGCCACCAGGGATTTCACAGTGGCTACTACGGCGCTGGCCACTTGGCTGATTTCATTCTCTTTGGTGCTTCGGGTGAAGGACAGACGCACCGCGGTATGCGCGAGCTGCTCGTCGTACCCCATGGCAGTGAGTACCGGGGATGGATCGGTGCTGCCGGCCGAACAGGCGGAGCCTGAAGAGCACAGCACCCCGCGGCGTTCTAATTCGATGAGTACCGTTTCGCCTGCCGTGCGTGGGAAAACGAAAGATACAATGCCACCGATGCGCTGCTCGCGGTGCCCGGTCACTTGGACGAGCCCCGGGGCAACAGCCTCCAGCTCTTGGCTGATCCTGTTGATCAGATAGCTTCCGTAGCTATCCCCTGCTCCGGCTTGGCGTTGTTCGGTACACAGCTGCAGCGCCCGGGCAATACCAACAGACGCGGCCGGATTTTCGGTGCCCGACCGCAGACCGCCCTGTTGCCCGCCCCCATGGAGCAGCGGGGCAATCCTGCACCCGTTGCTCACATACAGGGCGCCACTACCCTTGAGCGCCCCGATCTTATGCCCGGAGAGACTCAACAGATCCACAACCTTGGCCAGTTCCGCAAGGTCCATCCACCCGGCGGCCTGCACCGCGTCGGTGTGCATGAGCGCCCCGGCCGAATGCGCCAGTTCGGCCAGTTCCTTGATGGGCTGGATTGTGCCCACCTCATTATTTACTGACATGACCGAGACCAGCGAGACCTGCTCATCGATCAGCTCCTTGGCCGCCTGCAGGTCAACAATTCCAAACTCATCAACAGGGATCAGCTTGTGAGTGAAACCGTGGACGCTGACCAGATAGGCGCAGGCTTCCAGCACGGCAGGGTGCTCGATGGCGCTGCTGATCACCACTTTGCCCCGGGGGTTGGCCAGTGCCCCACCGATCACCGCAGTGTTATCTCCCTCGGTACCGCCGGAGGTGAAATAGATTTCGCTGTCCTCCACTCCCAACTGCCCAGCGACCTGGTTCCGTGCCCATTCATTGGCTCGTTTGGCTTGATGGCCTAGCTCATGAAGCGAAGCGGGATTTCCGTAGTTGCTGGTGAGCAACGGGGTGACGAGGTCAAGAACTTCTTGGCGAGGTGGTGCGGTGGAAGCAGCGTCCATGTAGATCATGCAATAACCATATCCAAGCCCAGGTCGATGGCTCGCACCGAGTGGGTGATGGCACCGCTGGAAATAATGTCTACGCCGGTTTCAGCGATGGGCCCTACGGTGCTGGCACTGACGGTACCGCTGGCTTCAATGATTGCTTGGCCATCAATGAGTTTGATGGCCGCCGGAATATCTGCCAGGTCAAAGTTATCGAGCATGATGATGTCCACCTTGGCCGCCAGCACCGCGGGGATCTGCTCAATGCGGTCCACCTCGACTTCCATTGAGGTGGTGTGCCCCAGCCGGGAGCGCACCGCCTTGAGTGCAGCAGTGAGCTCCTGACCTTCGCCCAAGAGGGCCAGGTGATTGTCCTTGGCCATGAACGCTTCGGAGAGATTGTCCCGGTGGTTCACTCCCCCTCCGCAGCGCACCGCATAGCGTTCGAGTACCCGAAGTCCGGGGGTGGTCTTGCGCGTGTCGGCAATTCGCGCCTTGGTATGGGACACCAGGTCGACCAGCTCACCGGTGGCGGTCGCGATGGCGCTCATGCGTTGCAGCAAGTTCAGCGCGACGCGCTCTGCGCTGAGCACCGAGGCTGCAGGTCCCTGGACTTTGAGTAGCTCATCTCCGGTCTCAAACCTCGCACCGTCCGCAATCAGCTGAGTCACTTCAATGTTCTCGTTGAGCATTTTCATGGCCCGGGCAAAAACTGTTCCCCCACAGAGGATTCCCGGTTCGCGGGCGCTGACCACGGCGGTGGCTTGTGCATCAATGGGAACGATGGTGTCTGCGGTCAAGTCCCCTCGGGGATAGTCCTCGGCGAAGGCCATCTCAAGGATGCGGTCAATGGCGGCCTGTGGGACCGGGCGGATTGGGTGGTTCACGCGTTAACTTCCTTGATATTCAGCTGGTGGCTCATCGACTGTGTGCTTTCCAGAACCCAGCCGTAACGAAGAGTGTTCTCGGGCTTTGCTTGGCCGGTTGCATCCACACGATGGTGGGCGCCCAGGGACTGGGTGCGTTGATTGGCCGCATAGGCGATGGCCCGGGCGCAGGTGTAGAGATTGTTCAGCTCCACCAGGGCGCGCTGGTCTTGGGCTACCGGTGCACTGGAATCCAGCACCGTGATCAGTTGTTGAAGTCCTGCACCGGTGCGGTGTACCCCAAGGTGCTGGCTGGCCAGTAACTGGAGTTGCTCCAGTTCCAAGGGGCCCTGCGGCTGTGGTGCCGGCAGTTGGCCCAGCACAAGATCCCCGACATCGCAGGCACGCCCTGGGGCATCGGCACCCATGGCGTGTACGGCTTTGCGGGCGAACACCATGGCTTCGAGCAATGAGTTGCTCGCCAGGCGGTTCGCTCCATGGACCGTGGTATTGGCGCATTCGCCGGCGGCATAGAGTCCCGGAACACTGGTGCGCCCTTCGGTATCGGTGTGGATCCCGCCCATGGCATAGTGCTGCGCGGCCACCACGGGGATCGGGGCAAGGGCCAGGTCCAGTCCGGCGGCTTGCAGGCGTGCGGTGATCGATGGGAAACGGCGCGCGAGGAAGCCAGCGCCCTGCTCGGATTCCACAGGGCGGGCATCGATAAAGACCTGATGACCAGCTTGCTGCTGCGCGTGAATAGCCCGGGCCACAACATCGCGAGGTGCAAGGTCTGCTCGCTCATCCACCTCCAGCATGAACCGCTGGCCTAGCTCGTTGATCAGCACCGCTCCTTCACCGCGCACCGCCTCGCTGATCATCCCGGCCTCTGGATAGAGTTGAGGGTCAACGAGGGTCGGATGAAACTGGATGAATTCCAGATCGCTGATGACCGCCCCGCAACGAGCGGCCAGCCCGATGCCGTCGGCAGTGGCGCCCCGGGGGTTGGTGCTTGCCTTATAGAGCGAGCCCAGTCCACCGGTGGCCAGCAGCACGACATCAGCATCGAGCTCTTGGGGCGCATCGTCACGAAGATAGTGCACGGTGCACCGTTGATCCGCGTGGAATTCAAGGTCCACGACCAGTGCATCTTCGATGACCTCGAGTTGGCCTTGTTGCTGGGCAGAACGCACGGCAGCGCTCAGGGCCTCTACCAGTCCGGCACCGGTTGCATCTCCTCCGGCATGCAGGATGCGGTGGGCACTATGTGCCGCTTCGAGGCCCAGCTGATAATTCCCGGAGGCGTCCTTGTCGAACTGCACCGCGTACTGTTCTAAGGTTGCCACAAGCTGAGCGGCGGAACCGCAGAGTTCCTGGACTGCTTCTGCCCCGCCGTGCCAGGCTCCGGCACGCAGAGTGTCGGCGACATGGCTGGCCACGCAGTCCCCTGCGGATTCGCCTTGCGCGGTCACTGCGGATAAACCGCCTTGGGCGCAGGAACTATTGCCGGCACCCAACTGGTGCTTCGTCACGAGGATTACCGGCAGGCCGAGGCGTACCGACTCTAGGGCGGCGCACAGTCCGGCGACGCCTGAGCCGATAATTGCCAGCGTTCTTGGGCTCATGGCTTGGCAGCCAGCATGCGCTCCAGGGCAATTTTTGCGTCACCCTGCTGTTCTTTGGGCACGGTGATTTGGTTGACTACACGTCCGGCAACCAATTCTTCCAGGACCCACGCGAGGTAGCCGGGGTGGATGCGGTACATCGTGGAGCAGGGGCAGATCACCGGATCCAGGCAGAAAATGGTGTGCTGTGGGTACTGGGCGGCGAGGCGGTTGACCATGTTGATTTCGGTGCCGATGGCAAAGGTGGTGGGCTCGGTGGCAGCGGCGATGGCCTTCTGGATATAGTCGGTGGAGCCGGCGGCATCCGCAGCATCCACGACTTCCATCGGGCATTCGGGGTGCACGATCACCTTAACCCCGGGGAATTCTTCGCGGGCCTTGGTGATTTGCGCTGGGGTGAAGCGCTTGTGAACCGAGCAGAATCCGTGCCACAAAATCACCTTGGCCTCCTGCATGGTCTGGGCGTCATTTCCGCCCAGTTCCTTGCGTGGGGTCCACATCGGCATCTGTTCCAGTGCAATGCCCATGGCCTTGGCTGTATTGCGTCCTAGGTGCTGGTCCGGGAAGAACAGCACACGGCGCCCGCGTTCGAAGGCCCATTGAAGGACGGTGGCCGCGTTAGAGGAGGTGCACACCAGTCCGCCGTTGCGCCCCACAAAGGCCTTGAGCTCTGCCGAGCAGTTCATGTAGGTCACCGGGATCACCGGCATGCGCCCGTCATCTTCTTCATTCGCGTACAGAGCGGTGAGCTCATCCCAGCAGGCTTGGACGCTGGGTCCGTCGGCCATATCAGCCATAGAGCAGCCCGCGGCGAGGTTTGGCAGGATGACCGACTGGTCTTCTCGGCTGAGGATATCTGCGGTTTCGGCCATGAAATGCACACCGCAGAAGACGATGGCTTCAGCTGTGTCTCGAGTCAAGGCAGCGTTGGCCAGTTGGAAAGAGTCGCCCACGAAGTCCGCATACTTCACCACTTCGTCACGCTGATAGAAGTGGCCCAGGATCACTGCCTTGTCCCCCAGAGTTTCCTTGGCCGCCAGGATGCGCGCATCCAGCTCCTCGTCGCTCGCCTTTAAATACTGTTCGGGAATGCAACCCTGCACCGGGTAGCCGGCTGGAACGCGGTCTTCTTGGGAGGCACCGGGACCGTAGCCAGCCGGGGTATCCCAGGGATTGGCGGCGAGGTCCGTGGAGCACGTGGAGTCCGGGGCCAAAAGGTTCAAGCGGGTGATGTTTTCTGCGACAGATTCGTTGCTGTCGGTGAGTTGGGTGCTCATGGGTTGTCCATTTCTTGCGGATAAGAAGGTGAATCTAGTGAAAAGCTTTAGGCTTGCGCAGTATCGACTTCCAACGGGTCGGGACCGTGGCCTACGTAGCGATAGAGACGAGGTGGACGGTGCTGTCCGCCGGCGAGGTATTCTTCGGTGGCTTCGATGGTGGCGGTGCTTTTCAGCGTGCGCCGGAAGTTTGCCGGGTCGAGCCTGCGGCCCAGGATGGCTTCATAGACCCCGCGCAGGGCTGCCAAAGTAAATCGCTCCCCCAAGAGTCGATGCGCGATTTGCCCGTATTCGGTTTTGTTGCGTAGCCGCCATAGGGCGTAGTCAACAATCTTGCGGTGGTCGAAAGCCAGCTGGGCGATGCTCGGGTCATCGATGTCGAACCATGCCACGTTTTCGTCCTGGACTGTGGCCCCTACTTTGTCGGCGTTGAGCAACGCGAAGTAGGCGATGGTCACCAGTCGATGGGTGGGAGATCTATCGATATCACCGAAGGTGTAGAGCTGTTCGAGGTAGCTGGGGCGCAGACCGGTGGTTTCGGCCAGATGCCGTCCGGCTGCTTGACCCAAGGATTCTCGGGAATCTACAGGTCCGCCGGGCAAGGCCCACATGCCGGCGTGTGGTTGGCGGATTCGACGCACTAATGGCAGGCAGAGTTTGTCGGGGCCCCCGTCTTGACCTTCCCTGATGCCAAGGATGACCGTCGAGACGGCGAGGGCGGGTGGTAGGTTGCGACGTTCATTAACATTCGCCCAGCCCGGAACCGATGACATGTTGTGCCTGCCTCATTTTCATTGCGCCGATTTTCGTTAGAGTCATTCTGACATTAAGTAACTGATGACGCTATCCGCAGTCCAACATTCAATGAGCAATGGCCTATGATCTATGGCATGACACTGGATCTTAATCTTCGAGTGGTACGCACAAACACTGAGGTGAGTGGCCCATCCGTGCTATTCATTCACGGCTTCGCCTCATCCGGCGAATTGAATTGGGAGCGTTCACGATGGCTGAAATATTTCATTGACGCCGGGCGCAATGTACTGCTCGTGGATCTCCCAGGACATGGTGAAGAACCACGGCGCAACGAGGGCAGTTGGGCACCTAGCCAGATTCGCCAGGCGCTGGCCGCCATCGTCATGGACTTGGATGAAGGGCCAGTCGACGTCATCGGCTACTCCCTCGGCTCGCGGCTCGCCTGGGAATTCGCTGCCTTCAACCCGGATCTTGTGGAGCATTTGATTATGGGCGGACCCGGTGCAGGAGACCCCTTGGCCGCCTTCGACCTGAACCAGGCCAAAGCAAACGTTGCAACCGGTGAAGCAATCAACGATGACTACACCGCGACCATCATGAAGATTGCCGCAGCCGAGCCAACTAATGATCTAACTGCACTGTTCGAATTAATAGAAGCCATCAAGTCCGAGCCCTACGATCCGGCAGCCAAGATTCCGTCAGGACCCACACTGCTGGTAGCTGGCGACCAAGACGATCTGGCTACTACCCTGCCGCGGTTGCGACGCCTTTTGAAGGACGCAGAAACACCCAATGAGGTCCTTTGGCTATCAGGACGCAATCACGCCAACGCGGTCACCAGCCGTGAGTTCAAAGAAAAAGCGCTCGAATTCCTGGCGCGCTAAAGTCGCCGTTTAGAAAATTACGATTCGTTAGGCCCCGTATTCACCGCGCACTAAGACTGCGCGGTCAATTGGTGAACCCGAAACACTGTCACCCGGAACGCGCTGCACCTCGATCCGGCGCGATCCTTACCAAAGCTTCACCTTCAAAGCATGGACATTTACGACTTCATATATTTGAGCAAATCTTTGGAATAAAGTGCTTGCCGTCCAGATGAAACTGCTGTTAGCGTTTGAACTTAAGATGGGTTTATCCCCCTAGCTGGACAACAGTTTCCTTTCAGGTGTTTGGGTAGAAGGTCGGCCAGCAGTGAACCTTGTCTGTCCACACTTTCACCATTGCTGATACATCTACCACTGAATACGAGGGTCCACGATGAAATCCAAGCTTCCACTTCTCCTCGGCCTAAGCGCTGTGCTCCTGGCCACTGCATGTTCAGCGACTGCTGAAACAAACGAGAAGTCCGATGCTTCGGCAAAACCTGTCTCCGAATCGAGCCAGGCGTCCAAGAGCGAAAAGTCCACGGCGACTCCCTCACCGACTTCCAGTGCTGACAGCGTCAGCGCACAGGACATCATCCCATCCCTCGCGAAAGCTCAGAGCGACGAAGATAAGGCACCTGCTGATTTCAACGAACCAACCATCAAGCCAACAGACCTGAGAGCTTTGGCCCCGCTGTCCTACGCTCAAGAATTTGCCGCGGTCAATGACGAAGGCGAACTATGCTTGGTTGCTTGGGCGAATAGCGGGGACGGCGATGGAACCGCGACCCTGAATGGACCAGAAATTGAGTGCGAGGATCCAGCCGAAGTAAAGACTGACGGTCTGAAGCTGAGTATCGAGGGCACAAAGGACAAGCCCGGGGTTGTCCTCGCGATGCTTCCTCCGGATATCACCGAGGCCATGGCACGCACCGAGTTGCTGAAGATTCCAGGCAATCACGAAGATCTGCGTCCGCCAGTCGAATTCAAGGCCACGGACTTTGGCGTTGTTTCTGTAGCCATGGAACCGGCAACTGCCAAAGATCTCGGATCGATTAGTTTCCCACGCAAAGATGGAACGAAGTTCACCTTAGAACTCGACTAGATCCCTCATCCATAAGGTAATCGGTGCGCCACAACGTGTTGTGGCGCACCGATTACCTTGAGACTACGGCGAGCGCCTGGTATTCGACGACACTCGCCCCACGCATGAACCCCGTGGCACCTGCATTGCTCCCGAAATAATCAAAAACTTTTCCGCCGGGTAGAAACTACATTGATAACTGGGGTGGTCGGCTAAAGCGGCGTATACATCAGCAAGGTCAGGTCCGGCGCCTCAGCCGGAGTCAGATTGTGCTGTTCGTATTTGGTCAGGCCTTTGACCGGGTGCCGAAAAACTCTCTCCCCTGTCTGGAATCCAGCAACATCCCGCTCATTCCATATGGCGGCAAACTCCGTTGAAGCTGCAGAGACGCGGGCTACGATTCCAGTTTCTCCAGACGGACTGAGCCATCCTCGTGTTTCAGCGCGGAAGCTGCCGACAAATCCTCGACTCTGCTTGTGCCAGTCGGGAAGCATTTCGCGCAGCTGTGCGTCCGTAAAGACAAGCCACAACAAGTTCCGGTCCTCAACGTCCACGGTGCTGATGCGCGGATACAGCTGAGCGTATTCGTCATTCCAACCGATGATGGCCCAGTCTGCCGACAGCAGGAATGCCGGGAAATGCATCACGTCCAGAAGTCTCTGCAAAGCTGGGGTCATCGCGCTGGATTCCTCCGGCGCCATTTCACCATGACCAGCCAGCGACAAAAGATAACTGCTTTCTACAGCACTCAACCGGAAAAGCCGCGAGAGTGATTGCATCACCTGACGCGACGGATTGATATCCCTGGCCTGTTCTAACCACGTGTACCAGGTGGCGGAAACGCCGGCCAAAGTGGCTACCTCTTCGCGGCGCAAACCCCGCACCCGGCTGCGTCCTACCTCCGGCAGACCATGTGAGGCTCGATCTGCGCGAGCTCGACGATCTTTGAGAAAGGCCGCCAATTCCTCGCGACGGCGCTGACCTGCGTTCATATCCCAGCCTTCTTATCATGGTAGTAGTACTACTAGTATCTTCACCGTCTGGGTTTGGGAACAAATTTATGGTGAGATTTTAAAATGACCACACTTCGTTCACACACCGTTACCCATGGCCGCAATATGGCCGGCGCCCGCGCACTATTTCGCGCAGCCGGAGTCAATGGCGCAGATCTTGGCCGCAAGCCAATCATCGCCGTGGCCAACAGCTTCACCGAGTTCGTTCCCGGACACACCCACCTGCAGCCGGTAGGCCGCATTGTTTCCGAAGCCATCGAGGCTGCCGGCGGCATCCCCCGCGAATTCAACACCATCGCCGTTGACGATGGCATCGCCATGGGCCACGGCGGCATGCTCTACTCCTTGCCTTCCCGCGACCTCATCGCCGACTCCGTGGAATACATGGTCAACGCCCACTGCGCCGACGCGCTGATCTGCATCTCCAACTGCGACAAGATCACTCCGGGCATGCTCATGGCTGCGCTACGCCTGAACATCCCTACGGTCTTCGTCTCCGGCGGTCCTATGGAGGCTGGCCGTGCCACCTTGGTTGATGGCACCGTGCGTACCTTGGATCTGGTGGACGCGATCTCCGAGGCAGTGAACGAAAACGTCTCGGACGCAGACCTGCTGCGCATCGAAGAGTCGGCGTGCCCAACCTGCGGCTCCTGCTCCGGCATGTTCACCGCAAACTCAATGAACTGCCTCACCGAAGCCATGGGCCTGTCCCTGCCGGGCAACGGTTCCACCTTGGCCACCCACACCGCCCGCAAGGACCTGTACCAAAACGCCGGCAAGGTAGTCGTAGACATCGCCAACCGCTACTACGGCGAAAACGACGAATCGGTGCTGCCCCGCAACATCGCCACCGTCGAAGCCTTCGGCAACGCCATGGCCCTGGATATCGCCATGGGCGGCTCCACCAACACCATCCTGCACCTCCTGGCCGCAGCCCGCGAGGCCGGCGTGGACTTCGGTTTGGATGAAATCGATGCAGTCTCCCGACGAGTACCTTGCCTGGCCAAGGTAGCTCCTAACGCTGCCGGCGCCGGCAAGATCTACTACATGGAAGATGTCCACCGCGCTGGCGGCATCCCTGCCATCCTCGGCGAACTGCGCCGCGGCAGCCTGCTGGACGAAACCGTCCACACCGTACACGCCGCCACCATGGGCGAATGGCTCGACGAATGGGATATCCGCGGCGGCAACGCTAGCGAAGAATCCCGCGCCCTGTGGCATGCAGGCCCTGGCGGCGTGCGTTCCTCCACCGCTTTCTCGCAGTCAGCCCAGTGGGAAACACTGGACACCGACTCGGAAGCCGGCTGCATCCGTTCGGTCGAGCACGCCTACTCCAAGGACGGCGGCCTGGCCGTGCTGCGCGGCAACATCGCCGTGGACGGCGCCGTGGTGAAGACCGCTGGCGTGGACCCATCCATCTGGACTTTTACTGGCCCAGCTGTGGTCTGCGAATCACAGGATGAAGCAGTGGAGAAAATCTTGAACAAGCAGGTCAAGGAAGGCGACGTTGTTGTCATCCGCTACGAGGGGCCAAAGGGTGGTCCAGGCATGCAGGAAATGCTGTACCCAACCTCGTTCCTCAAGGGACGCGGCCTGGGCAAGTCCTGTGCACTGATCACCGATGGCCGCTTCTCCGGCGGCACCTCGGGCTTGTCCATCGGACACGTCTCCCCTGAGGCAGCGTCCGGTGGCATGATCGCGCTGGTAGAAGATGGCGATACCATCTCCATCGACATCCCAACCCGTGAACTGACCTTGAACGTCTCCGAAGAGGTCTTGGCCGAACGCCGCGAGCGCTTGATCGCGACCACCGGCTACCGCCCTGCAAGCCGCGAGCGCGTGGTCTCCCCTGCGCTGCGTGCCTATGCAGCCATGGCCTTGTCCGCAGACAAGGGCGCGGTCCGCGACGTTGACCGCGTGGAACGCGCACTGCGCGAAGCCGACGAGCGCGAAGCCGCCGCGGCACGGGCTGGCGCTCAAGCCTAGTTCAGTGCCCGCTGGAACACCCAGCACACAGCGAATGCCGGATCAGCCTTGTGGCTGGCCCGGCATTCGCTGTGTTTACCGAGGGCTAGTGCGTCCTGCGGCGGTAGCGGAGCAACATCAATGCCCCCGCGATGATGACCATCGAAGCTGAACCAACCAGCCACAACAGTCCTTCATCCATGCCCGTTGCTGCCAATGGCGCTGGCCGGGCTGGCGGTGCTGCAGGTGGTGCCGGCGGAGCCGGAGGTGCAGCCTGTGGTGCTTCGGAGCAAACCTCCACGTCCACGGAATCCGAGTTGTTCTCATCTTGCGATGCGGATTCTTCAACGGTGGCGGTATTGGTCCACGTCTGGCACTTGCCGGCGACACCGGCCAGGTCCATGGTGTACGTGAACTTCTTGCTCTTCTCATCGGCGGTTACTGTACCCAGTTCCCTTGCGTGATCCGGGTTGGCGTAATCGTCGAGGACGGTTACCTTCTCGTCCTGGACTTCAGCGGCTTTGAAGTCCAGCGGTGCGGTGGCGCTGACCGACTGAGCATCCCCATTCTCATCGCTCCAGCTGATATTCACCTTGTTCTCTTGGCCGGTGTAGTCGGCTTCAGCTACAGGTTCGTCGAACGAGCAGCTGTAGTGCAAGGTGATAGTTTCCCCAGCTGGGATGGTCAGCTTGCCGTCGTTCAAACCTTCAACGGTGCAGGTGGACGATTCCAGCGAGATCTTGTCTTCCACAAGGACTTCGGTGTCCTTGAAGTCGTTCGGATTCGCTACGGTAATCTCGCCGCTAACGGTGAATTCTTGATCCTCATATCCCTCCAGCTTGGCCTCAACCGTGTAGTCGGCTTTGGCATGTCCATCGGCTTCGACCTTGAACTGCGTCTGCTTGGCGTCTTTGAGAACTGACCAATCGTAGTCTCGCAGATACTGGGCATTGGCGCTCTTGGCCACCATCAGGCCCTGCTCGATGCACACCTGCAAATCAACACTTGATTCGTCTCTGCCGTTGCCATCCGTGTCCTCGTGGACAGCTGCGGTGTTGGTGTAGACCGTGCATGTTCCTTCCTCAGGTTCGACCGTGAGTTCGTAGTCGAATTGTTGTGGCGACTGCAGGACATGAACTTCGCCGAGAACCTTCGGCTCTCCGTCTGGGTTCATCATGTCGTCGGTGACGGTGACTGTCTCATCGGTGATTTCATCAGTTTCGAAATCAATCGATGCTTCAGCGCTGACTTCTCGTCCTTCAAAGGTTGCCGTCACGGTATTGACGGCTTCTTCAAAGGCCTCGGTGGTCAGCCAGCTGGCCAGGTCGCATTCATACCGGGCCCCCAAGTTTTCTCCGGCATTGATGACAACTTGCAGGCCAGCTGCGGCTTCATCGGCATCCATTGCGTCAATCCTGCAGGTGACGCCGGCGGTGTTGGCCTGATCAGACAACGTAGCAGTGATGGAATCAAAATCATTTGGATTCGAAACCAGGACTGTTCCAGATAGCCGCAAGTTCTTTTCGGCTACCCCAGTGTTGCGTGCTTCCACGCTGTAGTGGGCGTTGAGCGTTCCGTCCTCGTTGTATTCGAGGCGGCTTTGATCAAGCTGCTTCACGACGTCCCATTCGTAGTCCAGATCCACCAATGCCTTGGCGGTCTTTTCCAGTCCCAGGGCCATCTGTCCGCAGAGGGTGACCGTTGTGGAATCATCGGCACCGGTCTGCTCGATCACCGCGGTGTTGGTGAACTCGGTACAGGTGCCAGCCTGTGCCTGATGACGCAGGGTGTAGTCGAAATCAATCGGAGTGCCCTCGGCATTCCAGATTGCTTCGCCCAGGATCACTGGCTCATCTGGGTTGGTCTTGTCATCCATGACGGTGACCTGCTTGTTGGTTTCTTCATCCAACAGGTAGTCAACGGGAACCGTTGCAGCAACCGTGGAATCTTCGCCCCAGGTGGCAGTGACCGTATTGCTGCCGGAGAGTTCTTGCGGTTCTCCGGTGCAGCTATATGGAAGCTGAACTGTGGCGCCATCGCCATCCTGGCCTACCGGAAGCGGAACCTGCAATCCTTCGGTTTGCGGGTCGCTGTCCTCGGCCTGGATGGTACAGGTGACTCCCTCGATACTGATTTCATCAGCCACGGTTGCCACCGCGGAGGCTGATTCAAACCGGTTCGGGTTAATCAGGGTGATCATGCCGTGCACCTCATGCGCAGAATCTTCTATGCCCTTTGGCACCGCCGACACGGTGTAGGAGAAGTCCGCAGTTCCGTCTTCAGCTACCGTGACTTCCGTGCGGTCCACCTTCTTCTCGAGGTCCCACAAGTAGGTCCTGTCGAAGCTGGCTTCAGCATCCTTGGTCACCATCAAATCAAGCAAGCCGCACAATTCTACGGTGACTTGATCCCGTGGATCCTCCCCTGCTTGGATATCGATCCACGCAGTATTGGTGTAGCTGGCGCATTGGCCGGCTGGTGCGTCATGCTCCACGGTGTACTCGATGGTGACTGGCGAGTCATCCACACTGACGTTCCGCAATAGCACCGGCTCGTCTGGGTTCGATTTGTCGTCCCAGATGCCCACTTCCCGATCGGTTTCGACATCAAGCGCGAACTCGATAGGCACCTGCGTGCTGGACTCCCTTTCATCGCCCCAGCTGACTGTTGCGGTGTTGGTGCCGCCGCTGTAGGAGGAAGAATCCACCCCGGCAGAGACATCACAGCTGTATCCAACATCTATGCTGCCGTTGGCCGGTATGGTGACCGCCGGCTGCGACGTGGTGCAGATGATGCCGTCCAGATCCACAGTGTCCTGGACTGTGGCATCGATGCTGGTGTACTGGTTCGGGTTGGTGATCGTGATGACTCCGTCCAGCATCCATCCCGAATCCTCGTATCCAGTGTTTTCCACGTTGATCACGTAATCAATCGGCGCAGCCCCCTCGCCATCAACGGTGACCTTGTCGTCCTGGCCTTCAGCCAGTGACTTCTCAATCGTCCACTGATGGGTGCGGTCGTAGCTGGCCTCAACGCTCTTGCTGATTTGAAGGGCTGCCTCGCGGCAGGCCTGGGCAAGTTCATTGTCCGTGGCGGTGAATCCGTCATCACCGGTGAGGGTGGCGACGTTTTCAAAGACTTGGCAGGTTCCCGCCTCGTCTACGGTCCAAGTCACCGAGTAGTCCCGGCTTTGGACTCCATCTTCAACATTGACCGTCCACTCAGGATCAAATTCGTGGCGGCTGTCGGTGATGGTGACAGTGTCGTTCAGCGGTGTCTGGGACCAGTCGTCTTCCGTGATTTCAACCGTGGCCGAGTCATCACCGTTGATGGTATTCAGCGCCTGGGCATCCCAGTCCACCGTTGCGGTGTTGTGGCCGTCATAGGCCGGCTGGGACTCGAAGGTGCATGAATAGGTCATGACCCACTGGGTTCCAGCTGGTATCACGGTTTGGAATCCTGGCTCTTCCGCAGACATGTCGGCTACGGCTTCACCCTGGACCGACGTGATGGTGCAGGCTACTTCCCCGCCCACATCAGCAAAATCCTGCACGGTGACTGGCGCGTCTTGCCAGTCGTTAGGGTTGCTGACCGTGATCTCGCCGCTCATTGCCCAATTGCCATCTTCATGGCCTTCAGGAGTAACGGTGACCCGGTACTCGGCAGTGACCTCGCCGGTCTGCGGATTTGCTGCCAGCGGTTCGCCGGAAAGCAGTTCCTTTTCAAGTCCCCAGATGTAGGAACGGTCGAAGGAGGTGACAACGTTCTTGGAGATGTCCATGTCCGCTCCGGCACACACCGTGGTGGTGGCGGTTGCGGTATTTTCTTCCCCTTGCTCCGTTGCCTCGTTGACCACGGCGGTATTCGTGTAGTCGGTACAAGTGCCGGCCACTCCCTGGAGCTGAACATCGTATTCGAAGGTCACCGGCGAATTCTGGACGGTGGCGGTGCCCAGCGAAACTTCTTCACCGGGAACTGTCTTGTCATCGATGACCTCAACGCTGTCATCGGTGAGCTTGACCTGCTCGAATTCGAACTCCACAACATCCTGGGCCTGGCGTTCCTGGCCCCAGGTCACGGTAGCCGTGTTGTCGTAGACCGAGCTGATATCGGTACCTGCCGGTATCGAGCACTCGTAATCAAGCACGATGCTTTGCCCGTCTGCGAGCACTACCTGGAAGCCGTCCATGGATTCATCGGCGTCAGCACCGAGTATGGTGCAGCTGGCCGACGGGATGGATACCAAGTCGGTGACCGTACCGGTCAATTCACCCACCTGGGTATTCGGGTTGGAAATGGTGATGCTTCCCGAAACCTGCTTGGACGAATCCTGCGCGTCTCCAGCGGTGGCTTTCACCGTGTAGTGCGCGGTGACCGTGCCATCTCCGGCCACGGTGAATTGGCTCTGGTCTACCTGCTTCTCAACAGACCAGTCATAGTCCCTTTCGTAGCTGGCCATCACATCTTTGGTGATAGTCAGATTCTTCTGATCACAGATGCTGACATCTTGTGAATCGCTGACGTCATCTCCCGTGAGCACCACCCATGCGGTGTTGGTGAAGACCAGGCATTGATCCCGCGGCACTTCGTAGGTGGTCTCGTAGGTGAATGACTTCGGTGCCTCTGCCTGGTTCACGGTTCCCAAGAGCGTGGCTTCGCTTTCAGGGTCCGCATTGTCATCGAAGACTTCGACAGATTCGTCGATGGCCTCATCGAGCATGAACTCAATGGGCACCGGCTGGCTTTCAGCTTGTTGTCCATCGCCCCAGGTAACCACCGCGGTATTGCTATGGCCGCTATAGTCAGCTTCGGTCACCTCAGATGCGTCGCACGTATAGGCAACAACAACAGAGTCGTTTCGTGGCACAAGTTGCTGTACCCCGGCCAGATCTGGATTGCTGTCCTCGGCATTGATGGTGCATTCGGCAAGCAGCGTGTTCTGATCGCTGACCGTGACCTCGATATCTTCGAAGTCATTGGGGTTGTTGACCGTGATGCTGCCTGAGATCTGCTGATCAGAATCGGTGTAGCCGATGTTGTCCACGTCAACCGTGTACTTCACCGTAGCTGTGCCGTCCTCCTCTACGACAACGTCAGGTGATTGGCCTTCGGCCAATTTCTTGTCGATGTCCCAAAGGTAGGTTCGATCGTAGGATGCCTGCACGTCCTTGGTTACCGTGAGGCCAGCCTCGTAGCAGCCATGGACTTCGGCGTCATCGCTTTTGACCAGCTGGTTGCTGCCGGTGATCGTTGCGGTGTTCATGAAGTTCTGGCAAGTTCCTGCGTCCTCCACCGTCCAGGTGTAGGTGTAGGTCTTTGTCTGCACTCCATCCGAATAGTGGATAACCCATGCCGGATCGAACTCATGCAACGGGTCAGTGACTTCGACCGTGTCGTTGAGTGGAGTCTGCGTCCAGTCATCGGCATTCACAGGAACGACTTCCTGCGCACTGCCCGAAGCGGTGAATGCTTCGTCTGCAGACCAAGTCACTTCGGCAGTGTTGCTGCCCTCGTAATTAGGCTTGGATTCAAAAGTGCAGCTGTAGTCGAAGGCCAGCGTCTGCCCGGCCGCAATCTCGATTTGGAAGCCGGCTGTTCCTGGGTCGGCATCCATGATCTCTGGATGGCCAACGACGCTGACCACGGTGCATGCAGCTCCACCGCCAACATCCACCTGATCGCTGACGGTGGTTGAGACCGACTGCCAATCATTGGGATTTTCCACGGTGATTTGCCCGCTCATGGCCCAGTCGCTATCCGAGTAGCTTTCTGGGGTGACGGTCACCGAGTATTCAGCTGTGAATTCGCCAGTTTCCGGATCCGCGGTATATGGCTGCTCGCCGATGGCGTCCTTGACGATGCTCCAGTCATAGCTCCGGTTGAAGCTGGATACGACGTTCTTGGTGATGTTCAGGTCCTGGCCCAAACAAACTTCCACAGTTGCATCATCCGTCAAGACCTGTCCGTCGTCCTCAGCCAAGCTTGCCGTATTCACGTAGTCGGTGCACTGTCCGAGAACCCCGTCCCAGGTGATGCTGTAGGCAAAGGTTTTCGGGCTGTCCGCGACGGTGACAACATTGCCGCCTTCAACCGATGAGAGGTCGAATTCGCTATCCGTGACAGTGACTTCGTCATCGGTCACCGTTGGGGTGACTGTGGCGAAATCGTAATCAGCTGATGCGCTCGCCTCGCCGTCGGTGCCGTAATAGGCATCGGCGTTCCATGTCGCGCTGACAGTATTGGTGCCAGAGCTCGATGCACTGGTCCCCTCTGGCAGATCGCATGTGTACGTGTAAACAGTCTCGCCCGGATCTACAGTCACCGGATTGCTGATCGGTGCTCCTCCGGCGGAGATGACGCAGTTGGCCCCATCAAGCTGGTCGGTGAGCGTCACGCCGCTGATCGCTGCATCATTCGGGTTATTGACCGTGATGTTCCCGGAGAGCTCGAAGTTGTCGTCCTGGGCGTCGCTGGCGGTGGCTACAACGTTGTAGTCAACCTCGACTCCTGTTTCAGAGGACTTGACTGTGGCTTCTTGACCGTCGGCCAGCGACTTTTCCAGCTGCCAGTCATAGTCCCGATCGAACGATGCCTTGACGTCCTTCTCAAGGGTCAATTCCTTGTAGGTCGTCTTGCTGTTGACAAAGGTACAGGTAACTTCCTCGTTATCGCTCAACTCGAAGCTGATAGCTTGGCCAGTACGGGTGGCACCGCTATCGGTACAAGAGATATCGGACAAGTTCCACCCGGACGGAAGGTCTGCTTCAGTTACGGTTACCGTGGATGGCGTGACCGTATAGGTCACCGAGTCCGGCAGGCTTGCTCCGGTGTCAGAATCAGCACTGTCGTCAAGACTGAATCCGGTTGAATTGCCAAAACGGTTTTCGTGAATCGTGAAGTCAAAATCGGTGCCATCAGCCGGTGTTGCATCTTTGACGATGGTCACCTTGCCAGCCTGGACTGCGCTGGCTTGAATTTGATTATCGCGCTGACCAGCCGATTTGCAGTTCAAGGACTCAATATAAACATGGTAGGGAGAACCATTAATTGATGAGGCGCCTGTTCCCGGGCCGTGATCAAGCTCTGATGCAATGTGGGCATCAAAGTACAGGGTCACATTGGCCTCGTCGCCTTCTTCCCCAGGAACCCAGAGGGTGACATAGACAGTGTCCTGGCGGTCATCGCCGGAGCCGGGCACTACGGTCCAGCCGGTAATCGTTGCGCCAGCGACGGCTTGGTTCAGCAATTCGTCATAGGCCCACTTCCCGGCCTGTTTGACCTGGTATTTGAGAACGAGCTCGTTCTCGCCTGCGGGCAGGGTCATTTGAATTCGCTGATGGACAACTCCGCCTTCATACAGGCCGTTGTTGATATTGCCGTTGGCGTAGTCGGCCATCACATCGTTCTTTTGCATGAACGTGTTGATTGAGCCCATGTCCTGGTTGTAGTCACAAGTGACAGGCTCGCCTGGTTCCAATGCGGCTGCAGCGACGTCCAGGGCTTTGGCCTCAGCTTTCGTGGATTCGGCAGTTGATTCCGTTGGAGTAGGACTTGGCGCCACTGCCACCTTTGTAGCCTTCTTGGTGACCGTTGCTTTTGATTCATCTGCTGGTGGCTCAGCTTTAACGGCCGGCGCCTGGATGGTTTTTGGCTCATCTGAATTGGCGGGCGCTGATTTCTTCACAGGTGCCGGCGACTCGGATGGCTCTGCTGCTTCGGTTTCCGGTTCCACTGCCGTTGAGCTTGGTTCCGATTTGAGAGCGGGAGTTTCCGCGGATGTCCCCGTGCTTCCTCCGGACTGTTTTGACGCGTCCGCAGTCGTCTCCTCCGGCGTTGCGACCGTCTCTGTTTCCTGGGTTTCGACCCCGGCGGTTGGTTCGGCAGCCACGGCCAAACCTGGAATTGTCACTGCAATACACAACGCAGTTGACGAAATTACCGCTAAAAGTGGCTTTAATAGTTTTTTGGATATTATATGAAAGCGCAAAAATGGCATAAAGGCGCCGCGCCTTTGATGCTTAGACATCTTTCCCCCAACAAGAATGTCTGCGGCAAATCATCCGGCGCAGGAGTGATCTACCAAATGAGCGTACGAAGTAGAGGCTCTGACCTGCATTTTAAGTGGCCAAACCTCAGTGTAGTCACCCCAAGTGACTCAACGGCTCAGGAATAATCCCCAATACATCTAAAGATGCGAAATGAATGCGAGTGTTTCAAAGCGTCTTCAAATCCCCCAATTCGAGACAACGATATGGCGATAGACTACGCTCACACCGTGGCTTTTGCCAGCAAATCTCGGGAAAAACATCAGCAAAGAATTGAAGGATTCATTGGATTTCCCACAACAAGAATTAAGTGCCCATGTCGAACGAGCATTGCCGGCTACGAATCCCATCTGATGGACTGCTTGCAAGTCGCTCCACGCCCTCGATCTTGCTCCGCACCACTGCACTCCGTAGATCCGTTGATGAGCTGCGCTTCGCCGGGAGCGCCATCGCTCCTCGGGACTCGAAGCTAACATGCTTCTGGGGTATGCCAAACATTATCCTGCCTATAGTGCCCTGGGGTTTGGCTCGGGCCGGATCAGTGGCCGACGCCATGCCGGAATCGCACCAATCCGCACACGCACCTAGCTGCGCAATTGTTGTCCATTAGGCACCACGTGCCTGCAGAAACTGGATCCTTAACAGCAGTGCGAGTTCGGCAGTATCAACGGGCCCGCACGTGCAACATCAAAGAATACTTCGCGCACCCTATTTTCGAAACGGGAAAGAAACAACTCACATGGACCGACGCGGGGCTGGAACCGTGACCATCATCGGACCGCCCGTCACCGGATCTGGATGAATCTCGCAGTTAACGCCGAATGCAGCGCCTAGGCTCTCCACAGTGATGACTTCATCCGGAGCACCGCTGGCCAGCACTTTCCCCTCATGCATCAGCACCACAGTATCGGCGTAGCGCATCGCCTGATTGATGTCGTGAAGCACCGCAATCACCGTTTTTCCTGTATCACGTTGCATGGCGAAGAGATCAAGTAGATCTACTTGGTGCGCAACGTCCATATACGTGGTCGGCTCATCCAATAGCAAGATTGGCGCTTGCTGGGCCAGAGTGGTGGCCACCCAAACGCGTTGACGTTGACCGCCGGAAAGATCAGAAAGTCTCCGTGTCGCCAGGTCCAGAGTCCCAGTAGACAGCAACGCCTGGTGAACTGCCGCCTCATCTTCCTTACTGTGCTGCGCAAGCAGCCCCTGATGAGGAAAACGCCCCCTCGAAACCAGCTGGGCGACCGTGATTCCGGACGGTGCCACCGCCTGTTGACTCAGTAGCGATACCTCACGCGCATACGCCTTGGGTTTAAAGGAATCAACAGCCAGATCACCCAGCAGGATCTGTCCCGAAGTAGGCTTTAGAAGTCGCGCCAGCGCGCTGAGCAATGTCGATTTTCCACAACCATTGGGGCCGATAATCGCTGTGAACTTGCCTGGTTCAAAGGACAAATCCAGTGATTCAATTACAGGTACGCGGTCGTACCCCAAACGAACTGCTCGCACCTCAAGCTTTCCCGCATCCACCGGCTCATGGCTTTTGACGGAGGCCCGAGTCGAGTACGCCGGGCCTGGCACGTGCTCCGCTTGTTCCGTATCTAGTGAACTCATGAACGGCTCTCCCTAACCAACAACCAAATTAAATACACGCCGCCTAGGCAAACCGACACGATACCGACCGGCAGCTGGACGGGCATGAATGCTACACGGGCAATGGTGTCTGCCGACACCAAGAGCAGCGCTCCCAAGCATCCGGCCGGGAGCAGATCCAACTCTGACCTTCCGGTTAACCGGGCGGCGATCTGCGGAGCAACCAAAGCGACAAAGGCAATGGGTCCTGCTGCCGCAGTAGTCACGGCCACCAAACCGACGCCAACGATGACCATCGAGGCACGCAAACGCCGCGCATTGACGCCTAGCGAAATCGCCAAGGCATCACCGCACTCCAAGATGCGGGCTTGCCGTTGCAGGGATACCGCTGCCACGGCAAATAGTGCGATGCCAACTAAAGATGGCCCCAAGACCGAATTGCTCACCGAGTTCAATGATCCAGATCCCCAGACGGCGGCCGACATGGCCACCTGGCGTTGAGCGGCTAACAGCATAAACGTGTTGGCCGAAGCCAGCATCGCCCCGACACCGATGCCAACCACGATGAGCCGGAAACCGTTGACACCATCTCTGCTTGCGATGATGAACACCAAGGCGGCAGCGAGCAAACCTCCGAGGATAGATCCCATGGCAATCTGTGCAGCACCGGCGGTAGTGAATAACATGAGAGCCAAGGCCACCGTGTACGCTCCGGAGCTGAATCCGATCACGTCCGGGCTGCCTAATGGATTGCGAGTCAAAGACTGGAACATCGCACCGGAAATGCCAAGTGCAAAACCGAAGACCAGAGCCAGGAGCACACGGGTCAATCGCCAATCACGCACGACGACCTCATAACGACGTTCAGAGTCTCCCAACAGGGCAGGCAGGAGCTGGTCAAAAGGCACACGGATGTCGCCCAAAGCCAGCGAGATAAACCCGGTGAGCAAGGCTGCCAATGCCAACACGGAGGCAACCAACGCTGAGGTGCGGTCAACATGCCAAGTCCACCGGCCCAACCCGATTTGGATTTCCCGACGCCCTGTAGGGACAACTATTCCCTGGGCGGCAGCCTGTTCTACAGGCGATGGAAGGCTAATAATGCTTTTGCTATTCACAGTGTGCTCGCCTTCTTTCGGCGAGCCAAGATCAAAAGCATCGGCGCCCCCACGAAGGCCGTGACGATGCCGGCCGAAACCTCTGCATGGGGAAGAATGATCCTGCCAAGGATGTCCGAGCCAAGCAGGAGGACCGGAGCGAGCACCGTGGTGAAAATCAGAATCCACCCCTGCTGGACGCCAAAGAGCCACCGCACCACATGCGGAATCATCAAACCGACAAATCCGATTGGGCCCGCCAAGGCAGTGGCAGCTCCGCACAAAAGCGTCACCGAGGCAATTACAGCAATACGCACCGGGGCGATAGGCACGCCCAAGGCCTTGGCCGGAGCATCACCCAAAGCTATCGCATTCAGCGAACCGGCACTGCACAGCGAAATTAGAAGCCCCGCCGCAACGAAGGGCACGATCACCATGACCGTGGAAAGCTCATGTCCATTGAGGTTTCCGGCTGAGTACACCCGCATCATGTCAAAAATTTGTGGCCTGAGTAAGACGAGGGCCGTGGTGACGCCGGAAAGAACTGCGCCAAAAGCGACACCGGCTAGCACCAACGTGGCGGGTTCTGCACTGCGCCCGCGGCGCGACAGGGATAGGCCATACACCGCGAGGGTGGCCACCAAGGCTCCGGCCAGTGCCCACCATATCGAAGCCATGACGGAGAGGGAACCGAGGAAGAAGCTGGCCGCAACCAGTGAAAATTGAGCTCCGGCGCTCACCCCGAGGATGCCTGGATCAGCCAGGGGATTTCGAGTTAGGGCCTGAATCAGCGCTCCGGCTACACCCAACGCGATTCCCGCCAACAAGCCCAATACGGTTCGCGGGATTCTCAATTGCCTGATGACCTGGACTTCTTCTGAATTCAACGATGGCTCCACGATGCTGCGCCAGGCCACCGACAGATCTATATGCCGGCTGCCAAAAGCCAATGAACACAATATGATAAAGGCAAGGAGCAGCAACAGGCCGACTAGCCAGGCGAGTTTAGCCCCGGTGGAATCCACCTGGCTGCCTGCGGCAGCATGTTTAACCGTGCCCTGCGACGCATTCGTCTTCACCTGCAGTACTGGGGCTATGGGCGGTGCATCTTTGGTATTGGCACGTTGAGTGGAGGCCGCCATGATCATAATCCCAAGCGCGCAAGTTCAGATTCGTAGGCAATAAGTGCTTCGTCCTTGTCTTCAAAACTGTCCCACAGTGCGTCCAGGGAGGATTTGGTCGAAGCATCCAAGGCATCCCACCTTTCACGCCATTTTTCTGCCTGCTCCACCCAGTAGCCGATCACCTTGTACTGGGTGTTGGGCCAGCGCAGTTCCCGATGCAGCATCTTGCGAATTTCCCGCAACGCTGCGGATTGACCGGCCACCCAAACGTAGGGACGCGGCTCGCCATCGACCAGTTGTTCCACAGCTTTGCGGGCAACCTGAGGAAGTACGCTTGGGGCTACCCCATTGCCTGCCACAATCCACTGGACCACCAGCTGAGGCACGTGCGAGAGATCTAGACGAGACGAATCGTCGGGAATTTCCACTACTAGTTCGGTGCGCATCCGGGCATCACTCAGTTCTGCAATGCGCACGGCCGCAGGCAAACCAGTCAGGTCACAGATCAGCACTTGTGATGTAGCATCTGGCGGGCACTCATAGAGGCCCGTGGGCGAATTAAGCCCTATCCGGTCGCCTACTTGCGCGTCAAGCGCCCAGGCGGCTGCAATGCCGCCGTCGTGGACTACAAAGTCAATTTCGATCCATCCGTCGCCGGCTTCGCGGATGGTGTAGGTGCGCATCGGCGCATCGGGCTGTCCCTCGACCGTGCGCCAGCTATCGCCATCAGCGACCGGCAGGCTGAGCAGGTTGCGATCTTTGGTGTGGGGGAAGAAGAGCCTGACGTATTCATCGCCAATGCCGGTGCTGGTAAAACCGTGTGCGCCAAAGCGCAATCGCTTCAATGTGGGCGAGAGATGATGAGTGGATTGAACTGTAGCTTCAAAGATTTCCATTGGCTGATCCTGTTGATGCGATGCACCGGCGATATTTGGGGTCACTGGTGATTCAGAGGCTGATGGGTGTTGGGGAAGTTTGGCTTGGCGACCGGATGGCCGGAGCGGGCAATGCAAATTTTCAGTACCGCGCCCGGCCACCGGGCACCCCTGGCCTACTTGGCTAGATCGCTGCGTACTTGATCCATGAACGCTACGGCGCCAGAGGGCGAGCCATAGGTCATCTCCATGTTGTACGTGTAGATCCGGTTATTTTTTACAAATGGCAGATTCTTCCAATATGGCGACTTCTCCATGGCGGCAATGGACTTGTCTAGCTCTGCTTTAGCATCGTCGCCTACACCCATGGACATCCATACGGCGTCAACATTCTTGAGCTGGTCCAGCTCCTCCAAGGACAAGCTCAACCCCTTCTGCTTGCTCAGTTTTTCGGTCTTCAAGCCGATCGTGTCGAAGACACCGCACTCCAAGTAGGAATAGCAGTCGACATTGACCTTTCCGTCCCAGTAGCCCAAGGTAGCGACCGTCAGATCCCCACTGCCCGCCGCGTCTATGGACTTCTTGGCTTCTGCGCCGTGTTCTTCATAGGCCTTCAACCATTGGTCGTACTGTTCTTGGCGGCCCAAGTCCTTGGCAGTCTGCTCGAAGTGCGACTGCCAGCTTTCACCATCAAAGGCGTTAGTCGTATAGGTCGGCGCGATGGCTGCGAGCTTTTCGTGGACTTCGGCGTCGTAGCCCAGCCCATTGAGGATGAAATCAGGCCCTGCACCCAATACCCGCTCGTAGTTGAATTCCGGGTAGTTGGCAAAGGGGGTCACCCCACTGAGTGCTTCCTGCGGAAAGTAGTCGGGGAACGTCGTAAACCCGGAATCGCCGCGGATTGGCTGCTCCGCGGCCAGCGGTATCCCAAGAGTGGCCAAGATATCAACGTCAGTGGTGTAGAAGCCCAATGCGGCGGCCGGCTGGTTGTCCAAGCTCACCTCATGGCCCTGCGGGTCCACCGTCTTCAGTGGCGCTTGATCCGCTGATGGCGAGGCGTCTTCGGCGGCTTGGCCCGAAGTTTGTCCGCAACCGGTGAGTGAAAGGGAAGCGAGCGCCAATAGCGCAGCAGGCGCCATGAAGGCTCGTGGGGTAATCCGGGGCATGCGAGTGATCCTTAGGAATGGAGGGGTGAGTGAGCGCGGGGCCAGTAGGCCGCACAGCTGGATGAACTTAACATAGGCTAACCTATGTTAGTTACGAATCATATTTATAACATATTATGAATTGCATGTCCTCATCTCGCCCAGACGGGCCCCTGCTGTTGCGTTCCCTGCTGATCGCGGAACGCACCCGAATCATCGCTGCGGTTGCCCTCCTTTCCTGTTGGACCGCTGGCGAAGCCCTCGTCCCTGCATTGATCGGCGCAACCATCGATCATGCGATAGCCGGTGGCGCACTGATCCACCTAATCCTCTGGCTCATCGCCTTGGGACTGTGTTTCGCCATGCTCTCCTTCGGCTACCGATTTGGCGCCCGACTAGGAAATTCAGGAATGAACCGGCAGGTCTACCTCCTGCGCACACGGATTGCCGAACATGTCCTATCCCCGGGGTATCGGCCACGAACCGCCCGCATGCCAGGAGAAATCGCCACTATCACCTCGGTAGATACCGACGTCTGCGCCTCGGTCATTCGCCAAGCCTCACTGGGCTTCAGCGCACTGGGCGGCCTACTGGTCTGCGCCGTGTACCTGATCTGGGCCAACCTGTGGGTGGGCCTGTCGGTCCTGATCATCACCCCCTTGGGCATGGCGGCACTTCGCTGGCTCACTCCACGGCTGAGCAAGGCCAGCGATAATCTTCAATCCGATATCGCTGCGTCGGGGGCCGCTGCCGCCGATCTCATGGCCGGGGTGCAAGTGCTGCGCGGAATCGGCGGGCACGACCAGGCTGCCGCTCGCTACCGTGATGCCAGCCAACGCGCCGCCACCGCTGGCATTGTTTCAGCATCCGCGTCCGGACGCATCGATGCTGCTCAGGTTCTGGTTTCCGGGACGGTTTTGCTTGCCGCCGCAGGCCTGGGTTCCTGGCAGGTGGCCGCGGGCTCCATGAGCATCGGAGCATTGCTGGGCGTCATGGGCGTCGCACAGTTCCTGTCCACTCCCCTGGGCACCTTGGTCTCCACAGTCGAGGCCCGCACCCGATCGTTGGCCACAGCCGAACGTGTTGCAGCGTTGCTGGCAGACGGTGCGAATCCATCGGGGAAACAACGCCCGGTGCCTCGTTCAGATTCCACCCTGTCCATCGAATGGCCCGCAATAGCGGAAAGTCCGCTCACCTTTATGCCGGGTGGCTTCACAGTGCTGGTTTGCGCAGAAGATTCCCTGCGCGCACAGCTTGCCACGATCTTCAGCCTCGGCTCCTGCGAGCCGAAAATGACTCAATCCTCGTCCGCACCGGGTCCTCGCCTACTGCTCGACGGGATCGACATTTCACTGATCGATCCGGCCTACCTTCCACTCCTGTTGCGCCTCGCCCCGCATCAGTCGCATTTGATTGAAGGCAGCATCAGGGAAAATATTCTTGGCGCAGCGCCGCTTCCGGACCCGCGGACGCTGCAGCTGCTGCTTAGTGCCAGCGGCGTTGACGAACTACTGGAAAACTATCCCGAGGGCCTTGAGCATCTGGTAGTGGGACGTGGCTTCAACCTTTCCGGCGGGCAACGACAACGGGTTGCCCTTGCCCGTGCTCTGGCGGGTGGTCCTCTGGTCAGGGTGCTGCAAGAACCCACCAGCGCAGTGGACTCGGTGACCGAAGCGAACATCGCCCAAGGAATACTCCGTTGGAGGGAACATGCCCAAGCGACCGGGACAAGTGCTGGAACCCTGCTCATCCTGAGCACCTCTCCGACCTTGCTGGCCACGGCCGATGAGGTAGTTTTCCTTGACTGCGACGGGTCGATCACCCGCTCCACGCACCTGGATCTCCGTGCGAAACCAAACTACGACAAGGTGGTCAGCCGATGAGCCCAAGGCCTGAGAACACTGATCTGTCACAGCCGGCACTGCCCACCGCCAGTACTGCTACCGCTTGGCGGACTTTGGGCCGCACTCTTCGCCCGCAGAAGTGGCAGATCATATGGGCATCGCTGATCACCTTGGCCTCCTCGGCAGCGGCCATGCTGCCGTCCTTCGCCATCGGCATTCTTGTTGATGCGCTAGGATCCAACGATCCCTACCCCACGGTGGCCAGATGCCTGCTCGCCATAGCAGCCTCATTGGCATGCGGTGCGGCGCTGGCGTGGTATGCCCGAGTGCTCTACGCGAAGATCGCCGAGCCTGCGGTAGCAACCCTGCGCGAAGACGCCGTGGACCATGCACTGAATCTGGAATCAGGGATCCTGGAGCGTGCCGGTGACGGCGAGCTTGTCTCGCGCGTGTCAGATGATTCTCGGTTGATTTCCCAAGCGGTAGCGTGGCTCTTACCGGCCTTCTTGTCTGCAATTACCCTGCTGGTGCTCTCGGTGCCGGGGCTTTTCACTCTTCATTGGGTATTAGGGCTTTCCGGAATGATCGCCATTCCGATGTACTGGCTGTCCTTGCGCTGGTACCTCCCGAGAAGCGCGCCGCTATACCGAGAAGAACGGGAAATCATGGCCCGTCGCACCAACACTTTCCTCAATGCATTCCACGGACGAGTGATGCTGCACTCTCAAGGTTGGGCGCATGCACAGGTTGATGTGCTGGAAAGGGCAAGCTTCGATTCGCGCAGTGTGGCAGACCGAGTATTCCGCATGCTCACCCGATACTTCGCGCGCAATAACCGGGCAGAATTTATCACGATGGCAGCTTTGCTGACTGCTGGGTTCTTCCTCGTGCGGGCCGATGCAACCTCGGTGGGCGCGGTCACCACTGCAGCCCTGCTCTACCATCGGCTGTTCGATCCGATTTCCGAGGTAGTAACGCTCTTTGACATGGTTCAAGAGGCGGGCATCGCACTTCGTCGCGTAACAGGCGTTCTCTTGGCCAAGCGTCGCAAGCCCAGAAGAACCTTGTCGGTTCCCAGCGAGCTCTCGTCCTCCACGGGGCTAGTTCTTCGCGGAGTCAGCCACCATTTTGAGTCGGGAGCCGCGGTGCTCAGCGGGCTTGACTTGTTCTTGGCAGATGGGCAATGCGTGGCTTTAGTAGGCACCACCGGCGCGGGGAAATCCACGGTGGCACGGATCTTGTCCGGCATCATCGAACCTACAGGTGGCGTGGCCGTGTTAGATGGCAAGCAGCTCATCTCGTACGAGATGACGAGCCTTCGAGAGAACGTAGCACTCATCTCACAAGATGCGCACGTCTTCTCCGGAACAGTGCGGGATAACCTCACTCTCGGAGCACCTGCACCATGTTCCGAGGTTCAGCTTCAAGAGGCGATAGGCACTTGCCATGCCCAATGGATCAACGATCTGCCACAAGGATTGGACTCCATGCTGGGTTCCAATGGCCACCAGCTCACCAGCCATCAACAGCAGCACCTGGCACTGGTGCGTATTGCTGTGCTTAATCCGCGCATCGTCGTCATGGATGAGGCCACCGCCGAGGCAGGTTCTCGTAACTCGCGCGAATTAGACAAGGCCGCGAACGCGCTAACAAAGGATCGAACCACGCTCATCATCGCTCACCGCCTATCGCAGGCGAGAAGCGCCGATCGAATCATCGTGATGGACCACGGGGAAATTATCGAAGATGGAACTCATAGGCAGCTACTAGCCGCCAATGGCAAGTACGCCAAACTTTGGAGAGCCTGGGAAGGCTAGGGAACCTTTCTCTGGCGACTGGCCAAGCAGCGCAGCACGAAGTGGTTCCGCCCGAACTCCTGGCGGAACCACTTCTTCTTTGGACGTCGAGGGGCATGCCAGCGATGCGGGCTAGGCGGCAAGAACAGCGCGATCGATGCCGTGGACGGCGCCTGATAATTTCGAGTGGGCCAGATGCCACATAGCTAGAACCAATGACGCGATATTCCATTTTCATGCCAGGCATGCCCCATAAGATCCTCCAGGGCATTTCTGGCTATAGATCAGCATCAGGTATCAGCGACACTGCAGAATTGGCCCCTGCGCTGGGTGCTGCTCATTTCCCCGCCCTGCCGCTGGGAAGCCGCCCCGCAATCGAGACACACTAGGCAAATACCTTGGGCCTCTTTGGCATTCTTCTAAATAGTCCAACAGATCATTTATAGTTCAAGCATTCAAGGAAACTTCCGTGAATATCCACTCGCACTCACTTCAGGGAGAACTTCATGACACTATCCGCTACTCGCCGGATTCGCAGCGCAACCGCGGGCTTCGCAATCGGCGGCCTGCTACTGGCGGGCACGTCGCCAGCGCAAGCAAGCGAACGGCCGATCGACATCACCGGCTACTCCGTTTCGTCCATCACCGTGGCCGATTCGAATTGCCATTATGTCCCAGTCAAGGCATCTTCGAAGGTCAAGAGCGACTACGAAGACGCGTACGCGCTCATCGACGTCACCCGAAATGGCGGCCTCGTTGATTCGCTGTGGCTTGAAAACCGCAAGGTATCCGATCGCGCTCTCATATGCCCCGCGTGGGACGGGCTGGGCGCCTACAAGGTGGGACCCGCAGATGTGTCAGCTAGCTATAGCTACTGGGACTCCTACTTCGGGTACCAGGACACGGATTATGTCGACTACACCGATCGAACCAGCAAGAGCTTCCACGTTCGCGGCAAGACCAAAAGCACGCTGGCAGTGAAGCGCACCGGCAACAAGGTAACGCTGACAGCCAAGGCCCAAGTGTATTCACCGGAAAAGTACCGCTACGCCCAGTACAACGCCAAGCAGGCCAAATTCCAGGTCAAATCCGGCAACTCATGGAAGACCTTGAAAACGGTCTCGCTCAAAAAAGGAACTGCCAAGTTGACCCTAAAGCAGTCAAAGAAGAAGGCCTACCGGTTGTCCATTCCGACCGCTTCCTGGGCAACTTCGACCAACAGCAAGTCCGTGTCCAAGTAGGAGCCATCAGCGTCACGATGGACACGCAGCCATGAATAATTGAACATCTTGAAGCACGGATCAGCGCTGATTCAGGCCCCAAGATAATATGCCCGCATTTTGCGGGACTGTTCCCCCTAACTACGATCTACTGACCCTGGGAGCTTGGGACGCGTCAGCACCGCGCCGCCAGAACTCACACCGCACACCCACAAACTAGCACTTGACCTGACGTGTAAAAGTCTAGAAAAACAAATAACAATATGGATACTATCTGCGTACCAGCTTGGTATTACCTGAGCGTTTTGATAAAAAGATAGGATGAATAGAGATGTAGCATGAGCCAACGACGCGTCTTCAGACGCATCATCCTGCCCAGCGCGTGGTTAATCATCGGCGCGCTGATTGCCGTCAGCTTAGTAAAACTAGCCTTCAGCGGGAGCTCTCCAGCCGCCGACGACCAGCTTTATCCTTCTGGTGAAATCCCGGAGGAGACTGTGGTCGTCGAAAAAGAGACGATCAAGAACTCTCTTTCAATTCCGGGAACCATTGAACTCGTCGAATCCCAGCCGCTGACCGCGCCCTCCACAGGCGTCGTCAATTGGGCCTTTGTGAAAGTTGGCGACAACGTCAGCCAAGGCGACAAGATCTTCCAGATTCGCGTCGAAAGTTCGACGGAGCCGGCAACAACAGAGGAAACCACTGCCGAAGACCAGCCACAGGCAGATCCGGACGCAGACTCGGAAGCCCGCTCGCCGGAAACGACCGTCTCCTATCACGACGTTTATGCCCCAGCCACAGGCAAAATTGGAAAGTTCGAAATCGAGATCGGCGATGACGTGGAAAAGGGCGCAAGCCTCGCGGCGGTGCAGCCGCAAGGCTTCCACGCCGTGGGAACGATCAAGGCCCTGGATCGATACCGGATCATGGATGAAACTCTTGAAGCCACCGTCAGCATTGAAGGCGGACCTGAACCCTTCACCTGCAAAAACCTCAGCATCGGGGACTCTGCATCAAAGAACGTAGAACCTGAAACACCTGGGGAAGACGCTGAAATGGCTGATCCTGCTGTTGATGCGCAGAGCGATTCGAGTTCGGGCAGTGAAATTTCCTGCGATGTCCCCGAGGATGTTGTCGTATTCGACGGCTTGGATATGAACATGGATGTCAATGCGGGTTCCGCTGACGACGTGCTCACCGTGCCGGTGACCAGCGTGCGCGGGCTCGTTGGCAAAGGCGCCGTCTGGATCCTGAACGGCGACGGCAAGGAGATCCGCACCGAGGTAGAACTCGGCATCACCGACGGCAAGGTGGTGGAAGTCCGCTCCGGCCTCAAGGCAGATGCCGAAGTTCTGCGATATGTCCCAGGATCGGCCCCTGCCGTTGAGATGGATCCGGGCATGGAGATCATTCCCTGATGAGTGATGCCCAGCTGCTAAAGCTCGAAAATGTCACTCGCAGCGTGTTGCTGCCCGATGACAGCGAGCTGCACATTTTGAACGGCATCAACTTGTCAGTTTCCGAAGGTGATCACATCGCCATTGTTGGACGCTCAGGCACCGGCAAATCCACCTTGCTCAATATCCTGGGCCTATTGGACCGGCCTACCTCGGGCAGCCTGGCATGGCGTGGGCAAGATGCCACCAGGCTCAGTGCCCGGCGTGCAGCCCATGCGCGCGGCCGCGACCTCGGTTTCGTATTCCAGCAGTTCAACCTGCTGCCCGGGCGCACCGCCTTGGAGAATGTCATGGCTCCATTGATGTATGCCTCCGGCCGTGATTTCTGGCGCCGGAGAACCCTCGCGGCCGAGGCCCTGGAAAAGGTGGGGCTCGGTGCCCGCTTGGACTCGATGCCGCAGACCCTCTCGGGCGGTGAGCAGCAGCGCGTGGCCATTGCCAGGGCGCTGGTGCGCCGGCCGCGAGTTGTTCTGGCCGATGAACCGACCGGCGCTTTGGATGTAGCTACCGGCCGGGCAGTTATGGAATTGCTGGACGCCGCTACGGTCGAATCTGGCGCCGCACTGATCACGATTACCCACGACATCAATGTCGCGGCACTGGCCCGCGAGCAATTCCGCCTGGAAGACGGAATGCTCAAGTCCATGGCACAGGAGGTGGCACAGTGAATTCCTTGCCAAGACTCTTCACCGGATTCGTGGCGGCACTGCTGGAAGCTTGGCAGGAACTGCGGATCCACAAGCTGCGCGTCTTGTTGTCACTGGTAGGCGTCACCATCGCCGTGGCATCGTTGACCACGGCAGTTGCCGGAGCCGGCATGGCACAGCAGCTGATGACCGAACAGCTGGAACGCAATGGCCGGCCGGCACTGATCAATACCTACGCCTTTAGCGAGCAGGGCGAGCAGCTCCCTTCGGCCAACGCGCAGGTCGCCAATGCCTTCACGAAAACCGCTGAGCGCTTTGACGTTGACTACGCGTCCGTGGTTTCCCGGACGTACGGCTTCAAAGCCTCCGCTCAAGGTGCCACCATAGACTCCGATGTCATGGTCGTGGATCCTGATTACGCTCCGATTCACCGGATCTTCGCGCAGCATGGCCGTTGGCTGGAATCAGAAGATGCGCAGAACCTGGCTCCGACCGTGGTCGTGGATCGGACCCTGTACCAGGAGCTGGAATTGGACCAGGGGCCGCTGCCGGCCTCCATTGAAATGAATGCAGGCGCGCAAAAGGTATCGGTCACGGTGATTGGGGCGACGTCAACCAGGGATGGCGGACTTGGCGGACAGATGTGGATGCTCCCGCAAACCTATGACCATTGGTTTGCCGCCACCTCGCCATTGGCTGATTCCAGCTATGAAATGTGGGTCCCCATTGAAGGATCTGAGGAGTTGGCTGCGCATTTCGCCGTGCAAATGCAGGCCGAGCTTCCCGGATACTCTGTCGAGTCCATGCGCTCCGACTATTTGTCCTGGGGCGGGGATGAGAGCCTCCAGCAATTGGCCATGGTGGCCGGCGGGATTGCCGGGATCATTCTCCTGCTTGGATCCTTGAGCCTGCTGAACGTGGCCATGGTGACCATGAAGCAGCGCATTCGAGAGGTGGGCATCCGTCGCAGCTTTGGCGCCACGACTGGCAGGGTCTTCTTCTCCGTGATGATGGAAAGCGTTGTCGCCACCGCCCTTGCCGGCGGCCTGGGTGTGCTGATTTCCGTGGCCGTGGTGACCAACCCGAAGGTGATCAACATGATCGTTGGCTCTGGCATCGATCAGATGCCCGCGTTCCCCATCGGGGCCGCCCTGGCCGGCATCGCCGTTTCGATCGCCGTTGGCGCGCTGACCGGTGTTCTCCCGGCGCTCGTGGCCGCGAGGGTGCGGATTGTCGACGCGATTCGCGTGTGACCGAACGTGATGTGAAGCGATTCAGCCGCACCGGCTGAAGGCGCCGTTCAAAGTATTCCACTTTGGACGGCGCCTTTGTTTTACCCCGCCGTTCCGCGGATTGCCGGTCCCCGGCGGTCAATCGATCAAGAACTTTCCTTGGCGTTCTTGACAGCGGATGAGATTGGGAGCACACTGATCGTATACGATTTGATGTACGAGATGATGTATGACGAAAGCAGGACGATCAACGGTGACCACTACTGTCCCAGTAACCGAAGAGACCTTCGCCCAGGCAGGCAAAGTTCTGGCCGTGCACCTGAGCTACTCCTCCCGCGCAGCACAGCGCGGCCGTACCCCCAAATTCCCGAGCTACTTCATGAAGGCCAGCAGCTCCCTGGCTGCCACCAATGGCACCGTTGAGCGTCCAGCCGGCACCGAGCTGCTGGCCTTCGAGGGCGAAATTGCGCTGGTCATCGGCACCGCCGCCCGCCGCGTCACGGTAGAAGAGGCATGGAGCCACGTCGGCTCGGTCACCGCCTCCAACGACCTGGGCGTGCATGACATGAAGTACGCGGACAAGGGATCGAACATCCGCTCCAAGTCCGGAGACGGCTACACCCCGCTGGGCCCGAACGCGCTGGACGCCGCCGCCTTGGACCCCGCCAAGCTGCGCGTGCAGACCTGGGTCAACGGCCAGCTCGCCCAGGACGCCACCACTTCCGAGCTGCTGTTCTCCTTCGAGCAGATCATTGCAGACCTCTCCCAGCAGATGACCCTGCAGCCCGGCGACATCATCCTCACCGGAACCCCCGCCGGCTCCACCGTCTTCTTCCCCGGCGACGTCGTGGAAGTCGAAGTCACCGACCTGATCACCGGCACCACCACCGGCAAGCTGAAAACCACGGCCACCGAGGGAACGGCCGCCTTCGGCTCCTTCGGAAACCAGCCCAAGGCCAGCGACAAGGACAAGGAAGATGCCTACGGCGATCGCGCCTCGGCCGGACTGCCACCGGTGGTCACCGGCAAGGAGGTGCTCACCGACAAGGTCCGCGAGCAGCTGGCCTCGGTAGCCACCGCCACCCTGTCCGCCACCTTGCGCAAGCGCGGGCTGAACAACGTCAACATCGAAGTGCCCGGCGCGACCAAGGGCATGCAGCGCGTCATCGGCACCGCCCGCACCCTGCGCTACATCCCCAACCGAGAAGATCTCTTCAAGGCCCACGGCGGCGGATACAACACCCAGAAGCAGTCCATCGACTCGCTGGAGAACGGTGAAATCCTCGTCATGGAAGCCCGCGGCGAAACCGGCTCGGCCACCCTGGGCGACATCCTGGCACTGCGCTCCCAGCAGCTCGGCGCGGCCGGCATCATCTCCGATGGCGGCGTGCGCGACCTCGACGCGGTCTCCAACTTGGAGATTCCGGTCTTCTACAACGGAGCCCACCCGGCAGTCCTCGGGCGCAAGCATGTGGCCTGGGACAAGGACATCACCGTGGCCTGCGGCGGCGTTTCGGTCCAGCCCGGGGATGTGATCGTGGCCGACTCGGATGGCATCGTGGTCATCCCGCCAGCACTGGTGGAGGACGTCGCCGCTGAAGCGGTGATCACCGAATCCAATGACGAATTCATCTTCGCCATGGTCAAGCGCGGCTACGGCATCGAGGGCCTGTTCCCGATGAACGCGCAATGGAAAGCCAAATACCACGCGTGGAAAGACGCCGGCAGCCCGGAGCTGGACTCATGGGCACTGTAACCTCAGCCTCGAAGTCCGAGGCCGCCTACCAGCTGGTCTCCGAGCGCATCACCAACGGCTCCTACTCCCCGGGCTACCGCCTGGTGTTGGGCACCATCGCCGATGAACTGGGCTGCTCCGTGGTTCCGGTACGCGAAGCGATCCGCCGGCTCGAAGCTGAGGGCTTGGTCCACTTCACCCGCAATGTCGGGGCCACCGTCGCCCATGTGGATTCAACCCTGTACCTGCACACCATGCAGACCCTGATGGTCATTGAGCCAGCAGCCACCGCGCTGGCCGCCGACTCCATGGATGCCGCCTGGCTGGCCAAGGCACGAGCGCTGAACGAAAACATGCGCCAATGTCTGGAGGACTTCGACCCGGTGGCCTTCACCCGGATGAACACCGAATTTCACCAGCTGCTCTACGGCCAGTGCCCCAATCCGCACATCCTGGATCTGGTGCAGCGTGGATGGCGCCGGCTGGCGGCCATGCGGGCCAGCAGCTTCACCCATATCCCCTACCGCGCCCGTGAATCCGTCAAGGAGCACGACGCACTACTGGATTTGATCGCCGACCATGCCACACCCGCCCAGATCGAAGCTGCCTGCCGCGAGCACCGCGCCCACACCCTGAACAGCTATTTGAAAGCTGCTGGCATGGAACCCAGCGCGATCTAGGCAACCCACAATTTTTCACGACACAACAACACTAACGAGCACGAAAGGAATTGCCATGAGCAAGCACTTCGTACCGGAAAACCTTCCGACCCACCTGCAGCACTACATCAACGGCGAATTCGTTGACTCCATTGGCGGAGCAACCTTCGACGTGCAGGAACCAGTAACCAACACCAACTACGCCACCGTAGCTTCGGCACAGCCTGAAGACGTGGATCTGGCCGTGGCCGCCGCCAGCAAGGCCTTCAAGGAAGGCCCATGGTCCAAGATGCTGCCACGCGAGCGTTCCCGCGTGCTGCACAAGATCGCTGACATCGTCGAATCCCGCGATGAAGAGCTCTCACTGCTCGAGTCCTACGACTCCGGCCTGCCGATCACCCAGGCCAAGGGCCAGGCTCGCCGCGCCGCAGAGAACTTCCGCTTCTTCGCCGACCTGATCGTCGCGCAGGTGGATAACTCCTTCCGCGTGCCAGGGCGCCAGATGAACTACGTGAACCGCAAGCCAATCGGCGTGGCAGCACTGATCACCCCATGGAACGTTCCGTTCATGCAGGAATCCTGGAAGCTGGCTCCGGCCATCGCAACCGGCAACTCCGTTGTCCTGAAGCCTGCAAGCTACACCCCGCTCTCCGCAGGCCTGTGGCCAGAAATCTTCCGTGAAGCCGGCCTGCCAGAAGGCGTCTTCAACCTGGTCTTCGGTTCCGGTTCCGTAGCCGGCGACTACCTGGTCAAGCACCCGGATGTGCCACTGGTTTCCTTCACCGGCGACTCCTCCACCGGCGCCACCATCTCCACCGCTGCAGCACCGCAGTTCAAGGGCCTGTCCCTGGAACTGGGCGGCAAGTCCCCAGCAGTCGTCTTCGCCGACGCTGATCTGGAAGCAGCCCTGGACGCCACCGTCTTCGGCGTCTTCTCGCTGAACGGCGAGCGTTGCACCGCCGGCTCCCGCGTGCTGGTACAGCGCGATATCTACGATGATTTCGTCGCCAAGTTCGCAGAACGCGCCAAGAACATCCGCGTTGGCCTGCCAAGCGATCCGAAGACCGAAGTTGGTGCCCTGGTGCACCCGAACCACTTCGAAAAGGTCATGAGCTACATCGAAATCGGCAAGAAGGAAGGCCGCTTGCTGGCCGGCGGCGGCCGCGCCGAAGGCTTCGAAGAGGGCAACTACGTTGCACCGACGGTCTTCGCTGATGTGGCACCGGATGCACAGATCTTCCAGGACGAGATCTTCGGCCCAGTGGTGGCGATCACCCCGTTCGACACCGACGAAGAAGCGTTGGAGCTGGCCAACAACACCAAGTACGGTCTGGCAGCCTACGTGTGGACTTCCAACCTGAAGCGCGCCCACAACTTCGCACACCAGATCGATTCGGGCATGGTGTGGCTGAACTCCAACAACGTCCGCGATTTGCGCACCCCCTTCGGCGGCGTGAAGGCTTCGGGTCTGGGCCGCGAAGGTGGCTACCGTTCGGTGGACTTCTACACCACCCAGCAGTCCATCCAGATCACCTTGAACGAAGCCCACTCCCCTAAGTTCGGCGTCTAGGAAGCACCCGCTTCCCCACCATTCTTTCCTGCTTGCAAAGGAGCAAATCATGAGCAAAGAGATCGCAAACCCGATCCCAACCCCTTCGGTTCCAGCACCGGATATCCTGCGCTGTGCCTACGCTGAACTGGTCGTCACCGACCTGGAGCGCTCGCGCAACTTCTACGTTGACGTCCTGGGCCTGCATGTTTCCTACGAAGATGAGAACCAGATCTACCTGCGTTCCTTCGAGGAATTCATCCACCACAACCTGGTACTGACCAAGGGTCCGGTCGCAGCACTGAAGGCTATGGCTTTCCGTGTTCGCTCGACCGAAGAGGTCGACAAGGCCGAGGCCTACTACAAGGAATTGGGCTGCCGCACCGAGCGCCGCAAGGAAGGCTTCGTCAAGGGCATCGGCGACGCCGTGCGCGTGGAGGATCCGCTGGGCTTCCCCTACGAGTTCTTCTTCGAGACCACCCACGTAGAACGCCTGCACATGCGCTACGACCTGTACTCGGCTGGCGAACTGGTCCGTCTAGACCACTTCAACCAGGTCACCCCGGACGTGCCACGTGGCCGCGCCTACCTCGAAGATCTGGGCTTCCGCGTCACCGAAGACATCCAGGATGATGAAGGCACCACCTACGCAGCTTGGATGCACCGCAAGGGCACCGTGCACGACACCGCACTGACCGGTGGCAACGGCCCGCGCCTGCACCACGTAGCCTTCTCCACCCACGAGAAGCACAACATCATCCAGATCTGCGACAAGATGGGCGCACTGCGCATCTCGGATCGCATCGAGCGCGGCCCAGGCCGCCACGGTGTCTCCAACGCGTTCTACCTGTACATCCTGGATCCAGATGACCACCGCATCGAGATCTACACCCAGGATTACTACACCGGCGATCCGGACAATCCGACCATCACCTGGAACGTGCACGACAACCAGCGCCGCGACTGGTGGGGCAACCCGGTTGTTCCATCGTGGTACACCGAAGCTTCCAAGGTCCTGGACCTGGACGGCAACGTGCAGGAAGTTATCGAGCGCACCGATGACTCCGAACTGGAAGTCACCATCGGCGCCGACGGCTTCTCCTTCACCCGTGCCGGTGATGAAGATGGTTCGTACCACGGCCAGGCTTCCAAGGGCTTCAAGCTGGGCAACCAGGTCTAAGCCTCACTAGCTACGAAGGGCTCCCGCATTCTGAACGACATGATCTGTTCAGAACACGGGAGCCCTTTGGTGTTTCTGCACTCCGTCCATTGGAAGAGTCAATGTTCGGTTGGAATTTCAGGCTGCTGCTATTCATTTCGCTGACTTTGGGCAAGACTGGAACCATGGTCAGTGACAACAATTCCAGGTTTGATGACCGTAGCCACGCCGGGGCCGCGCTGGGCATGAAGCTGGCCACCACCTTGCCCGCTGGCCAGTACACGGTGCTCGGTTTATTGCGTGGCGGAGTTCCCATCGCGTACGAGGTAGCCCATGCTTTGGGGGCTCGACTAGGAGCCTTGGCGGTGCGCAAGCTGGGGGTGCCCAGCAATCCAGAACTGGCTTTCGGCGCTATAGCGCAGTACTCCAGCACCAGTGGCCGCTACCTCAACGTCGAGGTTCATCGCCGCGCCCTACAATATTTTGGGCCCGAAGAACTGGCCTCGGTGGAAAATGGAAGCCACGCAGATCTGCTTGCCTTGACCCACGCGTTTAGGGCCTATTCACCGGAATTGGCCGGACAATCTGTCATCCTCTGCGATGACGGTATCGCTACCGGGGCAACGATGAAAGCCTCACTAGAACTGGTCGCGCAACTACACCCACGGTCTGTCATCATCGCAGCCCCGGTGATTGCTTCAGATACAGCCATCGAGCTGGCTCCCCTCGCCGAGGGAATCGTGGAACTTCTTAAGCCACAACATTTTGGCTCGGTGGGTGCGCACTACAAGGACTTCAGCCAAGTCGACCAAGAGAAGGTTCTTAAACTCTTGGGTGCCGACTCTTGAATGCAGTACAACAAACGGCCAGCAACCTTCGCAGTCGCTGGCCGTTGTGCTTTGCACCCTTTTTCCCGAGAACTGATTCAGCGTACTGACCGGAAGCGGAATGCCGCTCCCAAAGCCGTGATGCTGACGATGGACAGGACGGCGAGATAGTATCCCGGCGCCACAGGCTGTCCCGTGGTTTCAATCAGGAATGCGCAGATCATTGGAGTGAACCCGCCAAAGACCGCCACTGCCGCGTTGTAGCTGAATGACAGGCCAGTGGCCCGGACCGAGCCGGTAAACACGTCGGCCATCACTGAAGGCAGCGCCCCGAAATACAGGGCCTTGAGAAGTCCAAGAATCGTCATCACCACGGCCAGGACCAGGAAGCTCTTTCCTGCGATGAGCCAGAGGAACAGCGGAATCGTCAACAGGGCAATCCCGATGACTGCCGGGATCATGATCTTCAAGCGGCCGTACCGGTCCGACAGGTGGCCGACGACTGGAGTCGCGAAGGTGAGGATCACGCCAGAAATAATCAATGATGAAAATGAAACGGACGGATTCATGCCCAGCTGCTTGATCCCGAAAGTCGGCATGTATTGCAGGACGAAGTTCAACGCGGTCGAGATGGCCAGGGCACCACCGGCAATCAGTACCGAAACCTTATGCGAGCGGAATAGCTGCTGCACCGGCGCATGATTTTGCTTCGTGCCGCCCTCAGCCTGCTGCTCGTCGGTCTTTACAATCGGTGCCTCGTCAACTTGCCGACGGATCCACCATCCGGCGGGGCCAACCAGAAGTCCAACGAAGAACGGAATACGCCATGCCCAGTCGTTCATTTGCTCTGTAGTAAAGACGCCGGTCAGTATGACGACCGTGATTGCCGCCATCAGCGCGCCAAGACCTTGGCTGGCAAATTGGAAACTTCCCAAGAAGCCCTTGCGTCCCTTGTTTTGAGCCAGCAGGTACGAGGTTGCTGCTCCGAATTCGCCACCGGCCGAGAATCCCTGAACGAGCCGGCCGACGATCAGCCCCAGCGGAGCCAGCAGTCCGATAGTTCCATAGCCAGGCATGAAAGCGATGATTGCGGTGCCCAACACCATCAATCTGATGGTGAGGATCAGGCCTTTTTTCAACCCCTTACGGTCTGCATAGGAGCCGAGCACCAAGCCACCCAGCGGTCGGATCAGGTACGAGATACCGAAGACGGCAAACGCCTGGATTACCTCCACTGCCGCATTGTCCGAAGGGAAGAAATTATGCCCAATGTAGATGGCCAGCAGCGCATAGATGGACATGTCGTACCATTCCAGGGCATTGCCAATGGTGGCCGCCGCAATGCCTCGTGCCGCGGACTGGCGTGCAGGCGCGGGAACTTCTGAAACCAAATCTTGTTGTTGCTTGTCCATGCTGGTACCTATATCTTTCCACTGGCCAGCGCGCTTGCGCTGGGCACGTCTTGGCGCGTTCCCAGATCGTGGAACAGGCCGCACATCATTTGCAGTCCTTCGCGCAGGACCGATTCCAGCGCATGTTCGTTGGGGCCGTGCTGCTGGCACCCAGGGTAGGAATGCGGAATCCAGAGGGTCGGCAACCCCAGCGTGGATTCGAAAACGGCGTTGGGAAGCGAGCCGCCAATATTCGGCAGGATCGTGGTGGGCTGGCCGGTGGTTTCTTCCAGGGAATTGCTTGCCCATTGCACCCACGGATTCTCCGGTTCAATGCGGCTTGCAGCAAAACATTGGCCCATGCTCAATTGCACCATCGAGTACCCGGCTTCATCCAAAGCCTGGCGAATGGCCGATTCGATCTTGCCGGTGTTTGTTCCGACGACAAACCGCAGCTGCAGAACTGCCCGTGCTTGTCCAGGTATCGCATTCACCGGCACGTTAACATCGGCCGAGTTCATCGCGAGGACTTCCAGGGTGTTCCACCCATAGAGCCGTTCGGCGGCGCTCAGGCTGGTATCCGCCCAGCCTGCCGCCACGTCTGGATCCTGTTTTCCCTGCCCTACTTGAACTGGCGCCAATACCTCGCGCACGGAGTCCGGCAAGCTGTCCGGCAGTAATTCAGGGACCCTGATACGTCCGTGGCCATCTACGAGTGTTCCAATCGCGCCGGCCAGTGTCGTCGCGGGATTGCGCAACAACCCGCCCCAGTTTCCCGAATGGTATCCGCCTTGGCGCAGAGGAACGTTCAGCTCAAAAGTCGCCCCGCCGCGTGCTCCGAGGAAGATAGTGGGCTTGTCCGCGCTCTGCCGCGGACCATCCGAGGCAATGAAGACATCCGCATCAAGCAGTTCGCGATGCGCCGCGGCATATTCATCCAGGTGGGGCGATCCGATTTCCTCCCCAGCCTCGAAGAGGAAGGTGATGTTGAATCCCAAGGATCCTTGTTCTGCCAAAATCAGCTCGATGGCTTTGAGGTTCACCAGATGCTGGCCCTTGTTATCGGCGGCGCCGCGTCCATACCAGCGGTCCCCTTCAGCACGAAGCTCAAAGGGCTCCCTCCCCGCGTCCCACTGTCCGGCTTGCCCGTCGACCACATCTGCATGCCCGTAGCACAGCACCGTCGGGTATTGCTGAGCCTCGATGCGAGTGGCGATCAGAAAGGAATTTCCCGAACCTTGCCAATCCAGATCCGCAGTCACAGTGAAGCCCGAGGCTTCGAATTGACCACGCAGTATGTCGTCAAGATATGCGTTGACAGCAACGCTTTGCGCGGGGTCACTGCTAACCGTTGGCCGCGCTACCAGCTGCGAAAGTTCATTGAACAACTCCCCAGAGTCGGCGAACTGCTCCGCTTTTTCCAATAGCTCTTGTCTCGTTGCCACGGCTTCTCCTCGATGATTTCCTGTACTGGAGATCACACTATGAGATCAGGAGGGCCTTGAACCAGTGCCGTTTCGAGCACTAGGTTTGACTTAAAGACAAACCTCCAGAGGACGAGAGTTCAGCAATATGCAAACGTTACCCACCGCGCTGCGTTATTTCCATGAGGTGGCAACCACCGGGTCGATCTCCGAGGCAGCTGAAACTCAGCACGTTTCACCGTCAGCAATTAGCCGGCAAATCAGCCAGCTTGAACGACAGATAGGCTCTCCCGTGTTTCGCCGGCACGCGCGCGGCATGGAGCTCACCGACGCAGGAGTACTTTTGCTTACCCATACCCGTCGAGTCCAGGCGGAGGGCGAGCAGCTTCTCCAGGAACTCGGCCAAATCTCCAGCGGAATCGCACGGAGCATCAAAGTCGTCAGCTCCGAAGGACTGGCCGCCTCGGTGACCCCGAGGGCGATCGCTGCATTCTGCAAGCTCCATCCGCAAGTGTCGGTACACCTGACGGTGCTTCCCTCGGCTGACGCGGCTCGCCAAATCGTCGAGGGTACCGCGGATATAGCGACGGTCTTCACTTTGGGCTTGCAACGCGATGTGCAAGTCGAGTACTCCCGCCCCGCCCCAGCGTATGCGGTCCTTGCTACAGGCCATCCGCTGGCGGGCAAGTCCCAGATCTCGCTGGAGGAACTGTGCCACTATCCCCTGTCCATGACAGCCAAGGGTATTACCCAGCGCGAGCTGTTCGACATTGCGATGTCCATGGCAGGATTGACCCCGAACATTGCGTTGACGACGGACCATATCAACCCGGCGATGGAATTCGCGCGCTCGGGCGCGGGAGTAACGCTCTTGAGCCAATTTGCGCGGAACAGCGCATTGAGCGAGGGATTGGAATTCATCCGCATTGACCATCCAGCTTTCGCCGAACGCACGGCGCAGATTCTGACGATGCCCCGTCGCCGCCAGCCCGCGTTGGTCACAGCACTGATCCAGCACATCACAGATGTCATGAAGAGCAACTAGCCAGGAAGGGTAGCAAGCAGGAACCTACTGAATTTCCTTGAGCAGCGCCACATCAGAGACTAGCTCGATATGCTCCTGCATCGCAGCGGCGGCAGCCTGCGGGTCGCTAGATTCAATAGCTTGAGCAATTTTCCGGTGCGATTCCAATGATCGTTCCGGGCGCCCTGGCTGGCCCAAAGATTCAAGGCGCGTTTCGAGCACCATTTCAGAAATGAAAGTCATCAGTTTCTGCAGCACCGACGATTTTGCTGCGCCGGTAATAGCTTCGTGGAACAGCTCGTCACCCTTTTCGCCCCGCTCCCCCTCAGTGATTTCCTTGGCCATGACGTCCAGCGCGTGATTAATGCGCTTGAGGTCAGCGTCGGTGCGTCGTTCGGCGGCGAGCGATGCCAATTTCACCTCTAGGGTGCTGCGCGCTTCAACAATATCCGGGAGCCGGTTTTTGTGTTCATGCAGCTCGCGCAAAACGGTCGCGACACTAGGGCGATACACCAAGACAGCGCCGGTTCCATGCTTGACGTCAATGACGCCTAAGACTTCCAATGCCACCAGCGCTTGCGCCAAGGTAGCCCGAGAAACACCAAGCTGATCCGCTAATTCTCGTTCCGCCGGCAGATGGTCTCCGGGGCCAAGCTGTTCTTCTTCCACAAAGGCCAAGATCTGCTGCATGAGCTGCTCATAGAGCCTAGGGCGTTGCACTTTGGCGAAAGCCTTGGGCTTTTTGATTTCAGCCACGTTCACTCCTTTTGATGTGTCCTAGGTCAAACTTACACCGAAATTTCGCTTGACAAGACACTCGGAGTCTAGGAGGCTAGGCCAGTGAGCCAGTGACGCCCGTCACAGAAAACCACCACTCGCTTTGCGACCATCACGAAAAGGATATTCCCCATGTCTGTCGCGCTAGTTTCCATCCTCATCTTGGCGGTGATGTTCATCGTCGCCACAATGTTCCCCATCAATATGGGCGCCCTGGCCTTTGTCGGCGCTTTCCTGCTGGGCACCGTTTTCCTTGGCATGGACACCAAAGACATCCTCGCCAGCTTCCCCGGAGGACTGTTCCTAACCCTGGTAGGTGTCACCTATCTCTTTGCCATTGCCCAAAATAACGGCACCATTGACATCCTGGTTGATAAGGCCGTCAAGGTAGTTGACAGCCGAATCTCGCTGATCCCATGGGTGATGTTTGTGATCACCGCAGCCATCACCGCCATCGGTGCCCTGGGCCCAGCAGCTGTCGCAATCATCGCCCCGATCGCCTTGAACTTCGCTCAGCGCTACAAGATCAACCCACTAATGATGGGCATGCTCGTGGTTCATGGCGCGCAAGCCGGCGGCTTCTCCCCGATTGCAGTCTATGGCGTGATCGTCAACGGCCTGATTGAAAAGGCTGGCTTCGATTTCAGCCCCACCGCACTGTTCTTGACCAGCTTCATCTTCAACCTCGTCATTGCCATCGTCCTATTCCTCGTACTTGGCGGACGCCAGCTCGCTGGCCAGCGCGCCGGCGCCATCGCCGAACGCGTCGCCGAAGCACGTTTGAAGGTCTCGGCCGGCGCCCACGCGGCAGACGTCGACTTCAAGAGCAGCGGATCTGGCACCTATGGTCCCCGCGATCCAGCAGGTGACGGAGCTGCGCCACATCCGCAGGGCCAGCGCTTTGGCCAGATCATGACCATCATCGGCCTCATCGCACTGGCAGTGATCGCACTGGGCTTCAAGGTAGATGTTGGATTTGTTTCCATCACCATCGCTGTCTTCCTCGCACTGGTCAACCCCGCCGCGCAAAAGGGCGCAGTTAACAAGATCAGTTGGTCCACGGTGCTGTTGATCTGCGGCATGCTCACCTTCGTTGGCGTGCTAGAAGAAGCCGGAACGATCGAGTACGTCTCCGACGGCGTGGCCAACCTCGGCGCACCGCTGCTGGCAGGCTTGCTCATCTGCTACATCGGAGCGGTCGTCTCGGCCTTCGCCTCATCAACGGCCATCTTGGCCGCGCTAATCCCCTTGGCCATCCCCTTCCTGAGCACCGGATCGATCAGCGCCACCGGCCTGATTTGCGCCCTGGCCATCGCCTCCACCGTCGTGGATGTCTCCCCCTTCTCCACTAATGGCGCGCTGGTTCTGGCCAACGCCCCCGAAGGCACCGACAAGGACCGCTTCTACAAGCAGGTCCTGGGCTACGGCGGCATTGTCGTGGTGGCCGGACCAGTTTTGGCCTGGGCGCTGTTGGTGCTTCCCGGCTGGTTATAAACGTTCGTCCCACGACTGACCTGAATATTTCGAGGAGGATCTCATGAGTTCCCTAACTGCCGAAAACACCACAATCCAAGGCATCACCACCGGACCGCTGAGCGGCTACGTAGTACTCGACCTCACCCGCGCGCTAGCCGGCCCCCACGCCGCAATGATGATGGGTGACCTCGGGGCCAAGGTCATCAAGATCGAAACCGTAGGCACCGGAGATGACACCCGCGGCTGGGGCCCACCCTTTGTTGGTCCGGACGATCACCGCCAGGCCACCTATTTCCTCTCCTGCAATCGCAATAAGCTCTCACTCTCCCTGAATCTCAAAGATCAAGCGCACAAAGAGAAACTGACGGAGCTGATCAAGAACAGTGATGTTCTCATGGAGAACTTCCGCACCGGCGTGCTGGACCGGCTGGGCTTCAGCACCCAGGTGCTGCACCATCTCAATCCCCGCCTGGTCATCCTGTCCATCACGGGTTTTGGGCATGACGGCCCCGAAGCCCATCGCAGTGGCTACGACCAGATTTTGCAGGGCGAAGCCGGCCTGATGTCCATCACCGGTTCCGGCCCGGAGGATCCACAGAAGGTTGGAGTGCCCATCGCAGACCTACTCTCCGGCATGTACGGTGCCTACGGCGCCTTGGCAGCCCTGCTGGAACGGGAGCACACCGGCCATGGTCAGGTAGTGCGCACCTCGCTGCTGGCCTCGATCATCGGGGTGCATGCCTTCCAGGGAACACGCGCCACGGTGGCCGGGCAGAATCCGACGGCCATCGGCAACCACCACCCCTCCATTGCCCCGTACGGCCTATACGGTTGCAAGGATTCCAAGGTCCAAATCAGCATCGGCAGTGAAAAACTGTGGCAAAATTTTGCCACCGCTTTTGGTCTGCCCGCCGCAGACGCACGCTTTGCCAGCAACGCACTGCGGGTAGAGAACCGCCCTGCACTGAACGAACTCATCGAGCAGGCTTTCGCCAGCTTCAATGCGGTAGATCTGCTGAAAACCCTCGATGAGGAAGGAATCCCTTCGGGCAAGGTGCGCACCATTGAAGAAGTCTACGAATGGGACCAAGTGAAATCCCAGGGGCTCATCGTCGAAGTGGACCACGAGGTCTTGGGCAAGATCAACCTGCCCGGACCACCCCTGCGCTTTTTTGATCCAGCAAGCAACAAGGAAACCACCCGCACGGCGCATAGCGCCCCACCGGTGCTCAACGCCAACGCCCAGGACATCGAACAATGGCTGGCTTCCCGAAAGGACGGCGCCCAATGAGCACCAAAACTCTAGGCATCGATGCAGCACAACTCTTGGATATCGTCCTAGATTCCGATTCCTACGAGTCCTGGGATCAAGCCCCACAGCAGCCTAAGCTCAGCGCCGACTACGCCGCGGATCTGGACGCTGCCGCCCTCAAGAGCGGCACCGATGAGGCAGTCATCACCGGCAAGGGCCGGATCCATGGGCGCGAGGTCGCGGTCATCGTCTCGGAGTTCAACTTCCTTGCAGGATCCATTGGACAGGCCGCGGTGCAGCGCATCGTGGCGGCAATCCAGCGCGCCACCGCCGAAAAGTTGCCGTTACTGGCAGGCCCAGCCTCCGGCGGCACGCGCATGCAAGAAGGGACGCTCGCGTTCTTGGGCATGGTTTCCATTACCGATGCGGTCCGCCGGCACAAGGAAGCGGGACTTCCCTACCTGGTCTATCTGCGCCACCCAACCACCGGCGGAGTCATGGCTTCCTGGGGATCGCTAGGGCATATCACCGTGGCCGAGCCCGAAGCACTGCTGGGCTTTTTGGGCCCGCGGGTCTACGAAGCCCTCTATGACCAGAAGTTCCCGGACGGGGTTCAAGTTTCCGAAAACCTCTTCCGAAGGGGGCTGATCGATGCGGTCCTCGCGCCGCGGGAGCTGCCGAGTTTGATTGACCGCGCGCTGTCCATCTTGCAGCCGGTCGCAGCTGGAGGCCGATTCCCAGCCCCGAACGGCCAGCCCTACCTGCGCGAGGCCAAGGACGTCTGGGATTCGGTGCAGCGCAGCCGCAATCCACGCCGTCCTGATACCCGCATGCTGTTGGCATCGGCCGATGAGGCTCTGCCGCTAAACGGCACGGGCCAGGGAGAAAAGGACCCAGGCCTGATGCTGGCCCTGGCACGCTTCGGCGATCAGGGGTGCGTGGCGATCGGGCAGCAACGTCCCCGGCATCCAGAAACGGCCAGTCTCGGCCCCGCCTCATTGCGTGAAGCACGCCGCGGCATGCAATTGGCCCAGGAACTCGGGCTGCCGTTGGTCACCATCATCGATACCACCGGCGCCGAACTCTCGGTGCAGTCCGAGGAAGGCGGATTGGCTGGCGAAATCGCGCGCTCGCTCAGCGAATTAATCGGGCTTCGCTCCCCATCCGTTTCGGTGCTGCTGGGCCAAGGCACCGGCGGCGCAGCCTTGGCGCTGCTACCTGCGGATCGGACGCTCGCGGCGGAAAACTCCTGGCTTTCGCCGCTGCCGCCGGAAGGTGCCAGCGCGATCATTCACCGCACCACGGACCGGGCACCGCAAATGGCCCGGCAGCAAAGGATTGGTGTGCCAGATCTTTGCAGTTTTGGGCTGGTTGACCATGTGGTGGAAGAGCGAATTGACGCGGCCAGCCGCCCACGCGAGTTCTGTCAGGAATTGGGCGCCGCGATCGCGGCAGAAATCTCCTTGGCCCGAGCCATCCCGGATGCGCACCGACTTGCTCGGCGACAGTTGAAGTTCCAAAGCTTGGGCGAGGCGACTAGCTAAGGCGCTGCAACGATGATGAGTTTCGAGCCCTGCGGGGTTCGAACCTCATCGGCGTTTAGCTCGAAGATCCATACCTACCGCATCGCGTGGATGGACGGAGCGCGCCTGATTTCGGTAACCACTCCCCTGGGCGCTTCGCCTTGCAGGACCGCATTGATATTTTCCCAAACCGTGGCAATACGCCGCTGAACGTTTTCCCAACCAACACCCGCCATATGCGGGGTACAGATTACCTGGGGCAGGCTCAGCAGCCCGCTGTCCAGATTCAGCGGTTCACGGTCAAACACGTCCAGCCCGGCCCCGGCAATTTGCTGTTCAAGCAACGCTTTGAGCAACGCTTCTTCGTCAATGACTTCGCCGCGACCCACGTTGACCAGCACCGCGGATTCTTTCATCAGGGAAAGTTCTGCCTCGCCAATCAGTTTTGCTGTTCCGTCGTTTAGTGGAAGGCTCACGCTGACCACGTCGGACTCGCGCATCAACGTTTCGAGTGACACCTGCTTTGCTGAGATCAGCTCGGCGACCGTCAATGGGATTTCGGCCTGGTCGTAGTAAATGACGTTGGCACCGAATCCATGGTGCACGACTTTCCCTATCCAACGACCAATGTTTCCCAGTCCAACAATTCCCACGGTCTTGTTATAGAGCTCGGCATAGGAGGCCTCCTGCAGATCTTGGCGCCATTTGCCCTCACGCAAGAGTTGCGTCGAGGCGGGAATTCGGCGAAGCAGGGAAAGAATCAATGTGATGGCATGTTCTGCAACAGAAATAGAATGGGTTTTCATCTGGGCCACGGGAATTGCCAAGTCGTTGAGAACCGTCAGCGGTAACTGCCCATAGCCAGAACTCATATATTGGATGAACTTGGCCTCCCTGGCAGCACGGAAGACTTCTTCGGGAACGTCAATTCCGGAAATGATGAAATCGGCGTCTTCGGCTTCCCCACACAACTCAGCAACGGTAGCTTCGGGAGCCATGACAACGAGCCTGAATCCCTCGGGGGTAGCTGCACGCAGTCCCTCGACATAGTCGGCCAATGGGTTGATGAATAGGACTTTATAGGTCATTTCTTATTCTCCTAGGCAGTGGCCGCAGCGGGTAGGTGAGTCATCGTTTTAAGGGCATCTAAGACCGCGTTGGTCACCTGTTGCGTGTTTGCTTCTCCACCGAGGTCTTTGGGTTGAGGGCCATGAGCAAGCACCTTCTCAACCGCCGCATCGATTCCTCGCGACGCGGCGATCAACTGTTCATCATCATTTTTGAGCCCGAGCCAATTGAGCATCATGGCAGCAGATAGGATCATTGCCAGGGGGTTAGCTACCCCGGTTCCTGCAATATCTGGTGCGCTCCCATGGGAAGGCTGAAAGACTCCGTGCTTGTCGCTCACGTCGGCCGAGGGGGCGACGCCCAGTCCACCGATCAATCCAGCGGCGATTTCCGAGGTGATGTCGCCAAAAATATTCTCACTGACAATCACGTCAAAGCGCTGCGGATCGGTCACCATGTACATGGCTCCCGCATCGATATAGAACTTATTGCTTTCGATATCTGTATGGCGAGTGGCGACCTCGTCAAAGACTTTTTCAAGCAGGACATTGCTGCGCAGGGCATTCGACTTGTGCAGCAACGTCACTCGCCCTGGCGTGCCTCGTTTCTTGCGGGCCCGAGCTTGTTCAAAGGCGACGTCGAAGAGCTTCTCGCTGGTTGCTCGTGTGATCGTCATCCGGTCGGTTGCTTCTTCGTTGCTTGGTTCATGTTTGTCATGAAGACCAGCGAACATTCCTTCCGAAGTTTCGCGGATGACCAGCATGTCGATGTCTTTGGCCTTGACTGCAGAATTAACGCCATCAAATAGCCGCGCAGGGCGAAGGCTGGCAAAGAGTTTGTAGTGAGCTCGCATGTCTACCTGCGCTCCAAGTTCAAGGCCTTCGGGGTCTCGAACGTCCGGGAGGCCCATGGCACCAAAAAGCACCGCATCGGTTTTCCCGATTTCATTCATGTCCTCTTCGGTGATCTTTCGTCCGGTTCGGCGGTAGAGGTCGGCGGAGAAGTCGTAGTCCGTATATGTCAGGTGGTAGCCAAAATTTTCCATTCCCTGGTCTAGGACCGAGCGGGCGGCGTCAACAACTTCAGGGCCAATGCCATCACCCGGGATCACAGATATTTTGTAGTGCGCCATTGCATAACTCCTTTTTCTATTCATCCCATACAATGGGAATTAGGTTCTATGTAGTGGGAAAACGATACCAGTCGGCACTCCCGATTCCTATAGTTCCCGCGACTTTTGATCTTGTACTTTGGTAAACAGTTCCCATACAGTAGGAAACGTTGTTACTCGACTTCTTGAATGAGGCCACAAATTGTCTGAAACCACGGCTAATCGCCAGCTTGAACGCATCAGCATGATCCTTGACGCTTTGGAATTTGGTGAAGCCACCGCAAGTGAGCTGGCCCGAATAACCGGATTATCGACATCAACGGCCCATCGCCTTGCGTTGTCCCTGACGGACTTTGAGTTCCTACGGCGCGAATCGACCGGGCACTTCAGTCTTGGTCGACGCTTTGTCAGAAGCCGGCTGGAACTGATCAGCTTGGGGCACCTCTCCGAACTCCGAGACGCAACAGGAGAGACGGCGCAGTTGTGGATTCGACGTGGCGACACGCGAGTGTGCATCGCATCGGTTGATTCTCGCCAAGAGCTCAAAGCAACATTGCCAGTCGGGGCAAGCTTGGCGCTGCCACACGGTTCCAGCGGCCGGCTCTTGTCTTTTGATTCCGACGCCATGGCTTCGGTTGAATCAGACGGTTGGGTCGAGTCGGTAGGAGTTCGCACACCAGGCCTGGGGTCGGTCAGCGCGCCGATCCGGCAAAAAGATCACACCATCGCCTCAATCTGCCTCGCTATGCCGCTCTCTCGCTGTAAGCAATCGCCAGGTCTGGATCATGGCGAAACTTTGGTCCGCACGGCCGCCAAAATCTCCGAGGCCTTCAGCGGTTAGGGCTATCTCCGAAGCTTCCCCGCCAGCCACAGAATTGCATCGCCGACAACAACAAAATCGAACGAGATTGAGCCAACCAATCAGGTAGCCCAATCTCGTTGATTTGCGTCCGTCTTGCACTATCCCAAGGGCAAGAACGGCACAAGCATCGTGGTCAGGAAGAGCACAAATGCGCCGCCGATTCTGTTGGTTAGTGCGGCGAAAGGCATCAGATGCATGCGTTCGGCAGCGCTGAGAACCGAAACGTCACCCGATCCGCCGGTGTCAGCCATGACCAATCCCGGAGTAATCGCTGCTTCAACGAAGTTGAACTTCAAGAGCCAGCCAACAAAGCCAGAGCTGATCGAAGCGATCAGTACCGTACAGATCACCAAGATAATGAACATCGGGTTGATCAGTGAACCCATTACTTCGCTGATATTGATGTAGGAAATGCTCACGCCCACCAAGAGCGCTGGAACCATAACAGCGGTCACCATTTCACCCCAGTCCGTAGTCGCCTCCTCAAGGTCCTTAGGTAACAATCCGAAAATTTTCAAAGCAGCAACGGCGATGATCATCCAAGCGTAAGGATGCAGGAATTCGAAGAATCCGCCAAGGAGTTCACCTAGAACAAAGAGCACAGCGGTTAGTGCCAACCCCTTGCCCAAAGTCAGGAAACTTGCGACGGTGCGTTTTGGCGGGTTCGCCAAATCCTGGCGAGAACCCTTGATTCTCATCAACTCGCCATTGCCACTGAACCCGACGAACAATTGCTTCCGCTTGCCGATGCCGTTGAGGATACCGGCAAACAGGATGCAGAAGATGTTGGCGACAACAACCGCCGACATCAGATCCCCCATGAATGCCGATGAATCTTCACCGGTTCGTGCACCAAACATTTCGCTCATCGGCACGGCGCCAAGACCTAAGCCGCCAGCCATGATCGGAGCGGCAACGGTGAGTACTGCAGTCCAGAATCCAAAACCGGTGGCAGCGCCAATGAGCCCGGTCAAAGAGAAGGAAAGCAGAACACAAGCCAGCATCGGGATAACAAATCTCGGACCGGCCTTGATCAGCAGCGCACGAGGTGCGCCAAGGATTGATCCGGCAATCACCGAGGCGACAAAGAAGTCCAGGAATCCATGAGTGGTCACAAAGTCCGTCACGACAACTTTGAGAGTTTCAGGCATGACGCCGAAAAAGATCAGAGTCGCCGGGACAAAAGTGCACAAAACTGTCGGCAGTCCGAAATCTCGGACTACTGGGAAGAGATTTCCAAACCAGATCAGCAGTCCACCGAGCAGCATCGATACGGCGAATCCGGGGAGCATCCCGCCAGGCAGTTTTTCTGTCAGAGCAGCAACGAGAACGACAGCACCCAAAAGGATGTAGAGCCAAATCGGCATCCCGGCAATTTCACTATGTCGAGAATTAGAGTGATGAGCTCCTTTGGGTAACTGCGCCTTGCGAATTAGCCTTTCTAGATTTTCGCTGCCATCATGTTCAGCACTGTTTGGAAGCTGGGCTTCCTGTTCGATCTTTGACATCTTTTTCTCTCAATGTTTGAGGCGCCATTGCCTAGTTGGTTGAAAATTCTTGGACATCCACGGGTCGACCAGAGCTGACAACCAGCTGAGCAAGCTCCGTCGCCTGGCTAAGTTTGCTTTCGTCAATACCAGTCTCGTGACCCTGAGCATGAACAAACTGAACAAGTTCCAAGGTGGACAAGTTTCCTGCAGCCCCTGGTGCAAACGGACAACCGCCGAAGCCTCCCAGCGCCGCGTCAAAGTGGGAAATTCCAGAGCCAATCGCTAAACCGACCGTTTCCAAGGCCTTCCCATGCGCGTTATGTAGGTGCAGGTAATAAGTGAGATCCGGTTCGGCATCTTGGATATATTTCACGCTGTCCATGAGGCGTTGTGGCGACGTGGTCCCCAAGGTGTCGGCCAACCCGATGTCCTCGATGCCCATGTCCATAAAAGCCCGAACGAGTTTCAGTAATCTCGCCGGATTGATCTCACCCTCAAAGGGGCAAGTAAATGCGGTAGATATCCCACCAAAAAAGTTCAGTTGCGGATATTTAGCAACGTCAGCAGCCAACGACTCCAAGGCCTCATCAATACCGGCCCCCGCATTGGCAGTGCTATGCGATTGACTAGCCGAAGCCACGACTTGAATTTCGGTGGCCCCAGCCTCGGCCGCGCGGCTAATTCCTTTACCGTTCAGCGCCAGAGTTGTGTAGCGCAAGGCTGGATCTTGTGGCAGCCCTTGAAGGATGTCAGCGGCATCAGCCATCTGCGGAACACGTGCAGGGTTCACGAATGAGGCAACTTCCATCCGCCGCACACCCGCCGCACTCAAGGCTGCGGCAATCTCAATCTTGCGCTCGGTCTCGATAATGACTGGCTCATCTTGTAATCCATCACGAAGGAAAACATCGGTAACGTGAATCAACATGAGTGCGCCGCCTTTGCGCCAGCCGCCACGATTTGCTCTGGGTTAAATCCTGCAAGATCCCGAAGCACTTGCTCCGTATGCTCGCCAAGATCTGGGCCGAGCCAACGCACCTGTCCCTGATGGCCCGGAATCTTTGGAACCACTCCGGGGAATCGAACAAGTTCCGGCTCGTTTTCAACCACAACTTCGTGGGTCTGAATCATGTCACGGGCCAGGTAGTGCTCGTCTTTAGCAATAGAGGGCGCATCAAACACCGGTGCTGCCGGTACCCCTGCCGCGTCCAACGCGCTGAGCACTTGTTCCAGGGGCATGGATTGCGTGAACCCTTCGATGGCATCGTTGAGTTCATCTTCACGCAGGCGGCGCGCCTCGGTGGTCAGCAGCGTCTGGTCCTCCGCCAAATCCGTTCTGCCGATGGCTTGCATGAGGCGGACGAAGACCGAATTCGAATTACCACCAATGACCACTTCAAGGCCGTCGCCACAGTTATAGGAACCGGTAGGCACAACGCCCGGGAGTCTGCCTCCGGTTCGTTGACGAACCATTCCGTAGGCATCGTAATCTGGAACCAAGGATTCCAGAAGCGAAAAGACACCTTCGTAGAGCGCAACGTCAACAACGTTATTGCCGCTCTTGGCACCGCCACGAGCCTTGTTGAACATCAGCATCAGCGCACCAATGACGCCATAGAGCCCTGCGACAGTATCCCCCATGGAGGCAGCAGAGCGACCCGCCGGCCGGTCTGGTTCGCCCGTGACATAACGAAGGCCGGCAAACGATTCCGCCGAGCTTCCGAAGCCAGCGCGGTTCCGGTAAGGGCCGGTTTGCCCGTAACCGGATATTCGCACGATAACCAGCTCTGGGTTAATTGCGGTGAGAACTTCTGGGCCGATACCCCATTTTTCTAGTGTTCCGGGACGGAAGTTTTCGATCAGCACGTCGGTCTTCTCGACGATTTTCTTGATTGCTTGGACTCCGAGATTGCTCCTCAGATCTAACTCCACTGATTTCTTGTTGCGCCCAATGGTGCGAAATAGCATGGAGGTTTCGCCGCGGGTCTTACGCCAGTCACGCAGTTCATCGCCTCCGTCAGGCCGTTCGATCTTGATCACCTCGGCCCCGAAATCCCCAAAAACCCTCGCCGCAAAGGGAGCAGCGATGAAGTTTCCCAGCTCCAACACTCGGATGCCCGTCAGGGGCAAGTCTTGTTCGTCTTCATTCAGCCGATTCGCCATCGAAGCGTCCTCTTTCCGTCAATCATTGGAGTCCCAATCCCATACATTGGGATTACATTCCCTTTAGGCGGAAAGACTTTAGCAAGTGACCTGAAGCACATCAAGAGTCTGTGGAAACTTTTTTCGCCCCTGATCCTCCGCTTGCCCAGCCGCTCAAGAGAATTAGCCCGTCCACGGTTAATCTGACGTGCCCGTGCGCCATCGGCAGCGCACTAGACTTAACCCCATGACTGCAACGCTCGTGGCCAAGGACCTTTCTGGTGGCCACGCCCACCGAACCTTGTTTTCCAACCTGAACTTCACCGCAACAACTTCAGATGTCTACGGTGTGGTGGGAGCCAACGGCGCAGGCAAATCCACGTTGCTTTCACTACTTGCCAAAGCCGCCACGGCCCAGTCCGGCACGGTAAGCACTGCCCCGGATTCAGCCTTCATCGGCTGGTTACCGCAGGAGCATGAGCGCATCCCCGGCGAAACCATTACCGCATATTTGGCCCGCCGCACCGGTTGCGCCGCGGCCACCACAGCCATGGAGTCCACCGCCGAAGACCTGGGCAGCGGCAAGCCGGGCGCCGATGATGCCTACGCGACCGCATTTGATCATTGGATGGCCAGCGGCGCCATGGATCTGGAAGACCGCATCCCCGAGGTTCTGGCAAAACTGGGCTTCACCCTGCCCGTCGAAACAGAAATGACCGCCCTGTCTGGCGGACAGGTCGCCCGAGTCGCATTGGCAGCACTGCTGCTTTCGCGCTTCGACATCGTGCTGCTTGATGAGCCAACCAACGACCTCGATTTGGCCGGCCTTGAACTGCTTGAAGAGTTCATCAATTCACTGCGCTCCCCGGTCATCCTGGTGTCACACGACCGCGAATTTTTGGCCCGTTGCACCACCGGCATCATCGAACTGGATCTCGCCCAGAATAAGGTGGCCGTCTACGAGGGAGGGTACGACTCCTACCTGACCGAGCGCGCCATTAACCGTTCTCATGCCCGCGAAGCCTACGAGCAATTCGAGAACCAAAAAGCTGATCTGGTCTCCCGGGCCCGCACGCAACGTGAGTGGTCGTCCCAAGGTGTACGCAACGCCATGCGCAAGGCCCCAGACAATGACAAGATCCGCCGCCGCGCCAACTCCGAATCCTCGGAAAAGCAGGCGGCCAAGGTGCGCCAGATGGAATCGCGCATTGCTCGCTTAGAGGAAGTGGACGAGCCGCGCAAGGAATGGGTTCTACAATTTTCCATCGCCGCCGCACCTCGGGGATCCTCGGTGATGTGCACCTTGAACGAGGCACAGCTGAGCCAGGGTGATTTCATCTTCGGCCCCGTCTCAGTTCAGGTTAATGCCACGGATCGGATCGGCATTACCGGACCCAACGGCGCCGGGAAGTCCACCCTGCTCAATCTGCTTCTTGGCAAGAAATCCCCCGACCAAGGCACCGCGTCCCTGGGCAGTTCGGTGAGCATCGGTGAAATCGATCAGGCACGCAGCCAGCTTCCCACCGACCAACCGCTGGGCCAGGCATTCGAGAACGCCGTTCCCGAATATTCCTCGGCCGAGGTACGCACCCTGTTAGCGAAGTTCGGCCTGAAAGCCGACCAATCCAGCGCGCTGGTTGCTTCCCTCTCGCCCGGAGAACGCACCCGGGCGTCCATGGCGTTGCTCCAGGCTCGTGGCGTGAATCTATTGATTCTCGACGAACCGACCAACCACTTGGATGTCCCGGCCATTGAGCAACTGGAGGAAGCACTGGACGCCTATGAGGGTGCGCTGTTGCTGGTAACCCACGACCGCAGATTGCTGGAAAATGTCCGGCTGACGAAGCGTTGGGAAATTTCTCACGGGCAGCTCACCATCGCCTACTGATACCCCAGCAAAGTTGTGCATTTTTTGGGCTGGTTCACAGTTGCGTGCCGTATTCTTGAAAGCAGAGGAGCCGAGACTTTCAGTTCTTTCGACTGAGATGTCGCCCGCTACCACAGCCTAGGATACGACTTGAGTAGCAGTTCCGTACTTCCATCCCCCGCACCCTCGATCCGGCCCGGGGATCCACAAAGCTTTTTTCACGTCAAGAAACTCGTCCAGGATGCAGGTTTGTCCGGTCGCCGGCGCGGGCACTACCTGGGCCTGGGTACGGTTCTGACAATTCTCATGGGATCGGCCGTTGCCGGCTCCATCCTGCTCGGCCACAGCTGGTTCCAGCTATTGATCGCCGCCGCGTTGGGCATCCTGCTCACCCAGTTCGCCTTCTTGGCTCATGAGGCAGCGCACCGTCAGATCCTGTCCTCGGGAAAAACCAACGACAAGCTGGGACGCTTCCTGGCCAACGTGGTCGTTGGCATCAGCTACCAGTGGTGGATGAACAAGCACAACAAGCACCATGCCACGCCAAATACCATCGGCAAGGATCCTGACATTGAGTGGGACACCATCTCATTCCAGCCTGTCGACGCGCAGCGCCAGCGCGGTGTCCTCAAATGGATCACTCAGCGCCAGGGCTACCTCTTCTTCCCGCTGCTGACGCTGGAGGGACTGAACCTACACATTCAGTCGATTCGCTACCTCTTCACCGCGAACCGCACGAAGCGTCGTAAACGCGAAATCGCTGCCATCGCATTGCGAGTGGGCCTGTATATCGCGCTGATCTTCACCTTCTTGCCGCTAGGAATGGCCTTCGCCTTCCTCGGCGTTCAGCTGGCAGTCTTCGGCATCTACATGGGTGCGTCTTTCGCCCCGAACCACAAGGGCATGCCAATGGTTCCGGAAAACGCCCGTATTGATTTCTTCTCCCGCCAGGTGTTGACCGGACGCAATGTCATGGCCAAGTCCAACTGGGGCAACCGCGTGCTCTCTCACGTCTATGGAGGACTGAACTACCAGGTGGAGCACCACCTGTTCCCGTCCATGCCACGAGCTAACCTGGCCGGCGTCTCGCGTATCGTGCGTCAGTACTGCGACGAACACCAGGTGCCATACACCGTAGCCAGTGTCCGCGAATCCTACGCACAGGTGATCACCTACCTGAACAAGGTGGGACTCTCGGCACGCGATCCTTTCGATTGCCCGATGATCTCCGGTTACCGCGTGAGCGCTTAGCCTCTACCCGCTTCACGAAGAGCTAGGAAACCTTGCCGCCATAGGCAAGGGTTCCTAGCTCTTTTCCGTCGCCGTCAAAGACAAGCATCGTATCGTCGTCCTTCAGCTTGGCGGTCGCGGCACGCGAGAGCCAGTCATCCACGCCCTCGCAGAACATCTTGGTCGAAGCGAGGGCAGCGAATTGAAGGTCTTCGGATGCATTCCAGGATCCTGCCAGGCGATTACAGCCATCGTTTCCGGTGACCTTTCCATCTTCAGCAAGCTCCAGCCACGGCTGGCCCTGTTCCTTACTCCCCCACAAACCGACCGGATCTTGCAATATCACGCTGGTCTCGCTCTCAGTTGGTTTACTGGCACCGGGATCATTCGAGGTAGCCGCACAGGACACTACAGCCAAGGCCATGGCCAACGCCGCGCTCCGCAGCAAAAAACTCTTCATGGCCACAGCCTAGGCTCTGAACAAAACCCTGACCAGTACCCTCTTACGGCTGAGACTCTACTGGCTGCGTCGGTTCCCTGGGTCCTACAACATCGATAGCTCCGGTAACGGTGTGCTGCACCCCGGTGCTGACCGGAACAATTTCCTGAACAGCAAACTGGCCTTGTGCGCTATGGCCGTGGCGCAGATCAAGGATGCCGACCACCAGGGTGGCGATGACCAGAAGCGAAATCGCAACGAAAGACAGCGCCATGGCTACCGAGTACCCAGCTACATGATTCATGCCGTAGAAGACCGCGGTAATCACCGCGATGCCTACCGCGGTGCCAACACGCTGGGAGGTTTGCATCAGGCCGCCGGCACTACCGGAATTGGCGACGGGAACTTCCATCAAAGTCAGCGCCTGGTTGGGCGAAATGATGAATCCCTGCGCTACACCGATGAAGGCTAGCGACAGCAGCATCCACCAAATGTTCAGCAGGCCGCGATCTTCCAGAATTACCACAGCAATGGTAGCCAGTAAGCCGAAGAGCGCGCTGAGGATGCCGCCAATAACCAGCTTGCGCCCCAGCGTCATGACATAGCGTCCGGCAATGTCAGAGCTGAATGCGGAGAGCAGGGCCGCAGGGAGGCAGATCAGTCCGGCCTGCAGTGCGCTGAATCCCTGGGATTGTTGGACGTAGATCGCCACCAGCACCCATACGCTGGATACGCCCATGAAGTACAGCCCGGCGATGAGCGTGCCATTGGTGAAGCTGCGGATCTTGAATAGGGCCAGTTCCACCATCGGCTCTCGACCGCGGCTCTTGTATTTCTTCTCCCACCAAACCCAAAGCACCAGCACCAGCACGGCCAGGGCCAGCAGCGACCAGAGCCAAGGGTTTTCGCGGCCCTGGACGAAGGGCAGGAGCAGGGCGAAAATTCCTACCGCCAGGAGCACACCGCCCACGGGGTCCAGGTCGATCTTTTCGCTCGGCTTGCTGAACAGCGGCTTGGGCAACCACAGCAACGCCAAAACAATGGCCAGCACGCCGACCGGGACATTGATCAAGAAGGTGGCGCGCCAGCCGGCATCCTCGCCAAACCAGTTAATCAGCAATCCACCTAGCACCGGCCCGATGGCTACGGAGAAGCCAACAGCGGTACCCAGCAAGCCATAGGCCCGGCCGCGTGCAGCACCACGGAAGTGCTGTTGGATCATGCCCATCACCTGCGGGTTGAGCAGCCCCGAACCAATGCCCATGATGAAGCGGGCGATATTCAGCACCAACGGGTCTGCGGCCAATCCGGCCAGAACGCTGGCGGCGGTAAAGAGCGCGACACCTGCTACGAACATCACGCCACGGCCCAGCAGGTCACCGGCACGTCCGGCAGCGACCAGCACCACGCCAAAGGTCAGGGCATAGCCGGCCAACACCCACTGCAGGTCGGCTTCGGTAGCGTGCAGGGTGGAACCGATGGCCGGCAACACCACGTTGACGATACTCACCGAAACCAGGGACATGAACATGGCGGCGAGCAAGACACCTAGAAGTCGCCAACGAGCGCCAGCAGATAATTCGCCGGGCTCTTGTACAACTTCAGACTTGCTTTGAGGCATGGGGGCAACTTTCCGCACGGTATGTGGCCGCAGGGCTACTGCGGTTATGATCCATTCAGCGCCGCCTCATCGCGAAATATTCCCTGACGAGGTACTTCCAGTCCTAGACGGCCTGGTTTTGGCTATTGAGCTGCAGGAGCCGCTCGATCGCGAGTATCCGCAATTCGATGACTTCATCAAATAACTCGTCGCTAGTTTGCTCCGGGAGCTCTAGGGCTTGCCGGGCGTAGGGAGCGGGAACTTCTGGATAGAGATCCAGCCATTCCTCGGGCACTGGGTGACTGAAAAAGTCGGGCGACTCAAGATTGCGCCGGTCGTAAAAATAGTCAACGTGCAAAACGAAACCCAAAACATCTCGCTCCAGTGCACGAACCATTCCCGCTGCCTGTTTCAGCGTCAGGCCCACTTCGACATAGAACTTCAGCACGCGTTCCATCAGCTCGGTTCGGCGTGATCCGGGCACGACATGAATTTTCTCGTCCATGCTCAGCTGGGAGGCACGAGGGTAGGACCGATAAGCAGTTCGAGTGGCCACATATGCATCCCGCACCCCATCTTTCCAATGAGCGCGGTCGAAGTCGACCGTTGGGCTAATCGCCAAAAATTGCTCCATGGCCAGATTGATGACTTCCCGACGGTCTGCGACATAGTTGTACAGTGCTCGCGGTGTCACACCGAATTCGGAGGCCAACCGGTGCATCGTCAAGGCGCCGTAGCCCTCGGCCCCGGCGATCTCCAATGCCTTTTGCCCCAGCAGCTCTTTGCTCAGGGTTATGAATTCTGAATCCTTGCGGGGGCGCCCGCGTCCGCGCTTTGCGGATGGCGCGGGAACGCTTTCCTTATTATCGGCCATGTCACGAGAATATACGCAAGTTCAGAGTAAATCTGCTTTGTTGCCATCGACCCGCTAAAACAATGCCAGAAGTTTCCTTGCGCGTTCATGCCACATGCCAGCGGCCACAGCCAAATGGCCAACGGCGAAGGACAATCCCCCAGCCAGCCACGGCCACAGAAGCACCGCGTTATAGGTACCGGGCCGCGCGGCAATAAAACCGGCAGCCATCACCAGGAGCCCCGCGCTGACCAAAGCGATATGCGCAGTTTTCCACCGGGCGGGAAGCAATCCGGCCAAGACCGCTAACAGCGCAGCCGGTGCCAGAACCAGCCACGCAGGGCCAGCAAAGTTCGTCATGCCCTGATAGGTAGCCACAGCGATGGCGACAATGAGCAACAGCGCCGCAGTCACCAACCATGCTGGCCCGGGACGCGCCATCGAACCGCGCATCATCAGCAGCGGCGTGAAGACTTGAGCCCACAGCAGCAGCGTTACGGGAATGAAGTACAGAGGAAGAATTCCTCCACCCAGACAGACCGCGGTCATCGCCACGGCGCCCAGGATCTGGAGAACTAAACCAACGGCTCCGTCGAGCCACAACGGCAGCAAACTGAAAACTACAGGGATGAACGCAAGCCAGATCAACTGGCCGCCAACCACTTCTTCGAATCCGGCAAGCCACCCGTTACCCGGCGATAGGAACTTCTCTACGCCATACGCGCCGATCAGCCCTTGCTGCGGCGGCGCAAAAAGAACGACGATAACCGTCATCAGCGCCAGAGCAAATATCGGCCAAGCCAAGATTCTAGTCAGGAAGTACTTCCCACTGCGAACTTCCAGATCTTCAGGTTCCATCCGTTCAAATTTGCGTGCACGAGTCGCCGGCTCGCCCAAACGGTTGATCAGTTCGCGCTTGCGCCGTCCGCCGTCGGGCAGGCGAAGGATCTCTTCCCGGGTTTGTTCAAGGACTTGTTTTCGTTCCTGTTCCGAGAGGAAATCCAAGGCATGGCGTAGCCGCTCCAAATAGTTGCGAGCAGCGCGCGGCAAATAAGACTTCATGTCTTTCACTTTACGGGTTCCGCCTTCACGAAGAGCGCAGCACTGCGGGGTACCTTCGTGAGGTACCCCGCAGTGCTGCGTTCTCGAAGTGAGTGTCCGCTACTTTCCGGCACCGGCGGTCAGCCCGCCGACAATGTACTTCTGCAAGAACAGGAACAATGCCATCACCGGCACCGCAGCCAAGACCGCTCCTGCAGCGAAGACCGACCAGTTGGAAGTGAACTCCTCGGAGACGTAGGAATACAGTCCTACAGCCAATGTCTGGTTCTCCGGAGAAACCAGCACGACCGAGGCGAGAACGAAGTCGCTGGTACTGGAGATAAAGGACAACAGGCCAACAACGGCCAGAATCGGTGCTACCAGTCGCAGGATCATGGTGAAGAAGATTCGCGCGTGTCCGGCACCATCAATCTTGGCCGCTTCATCGATTTCCACGGGGATCGTGTTGAAAAAGCCATACATCAGGTATGTGTTGACGCCCAGCGCACCGCCTAGGTACACCATGATCAAGGCGATCTGGTTGTCGATGCCCAGTGCTGGGAAGACGTCTCCGAGTGAGCTGAGCAGAATGAAGATAGCCACCACAGCAAGCAGCTGAGGGAAGATCTGCACGATCAGCAAGCTGACCAGTCCCACCCGGCGTCCGGTGAATCGCATTCGCGAAAAGCTGTAGGCAGCCAAGGCACCGAGGAACACGGAGGCCGCAGCGGTGGTCAGTCCGATGAACAGGGTATTGGCAAACCATGCGGCATAAGGACGCTGCTGGTTCTGGAAAAGATCAATGTAGCTCTGCAAACCAACGGTGGAAAAGAACCCATTGGAGGAGAGCAAGGTGCCATTGGGGTTCAGCGAAGCCGAAAGCACGTAGAGCAGCGGGAAGGCTGCGTAGATGCACAAGGCCACACCGATGAGGTGGCGCCATCCGGTGGTGGCGAACCACTTGCCGAAAGTTCGCCGCTGCTGGCTGGGAACTGGGCGGAACGTTGAAATTCCTTGGGTGCTTGAAGTGTCGGTACTCATTAGTTCAGCTCCTCCAGTGCCTTGGTCTGCTTAAAACTGATGATCGAGATGAGTGCAACGATGACGAAGATGATGATGGAGAACGCACTGGCCAAACCGTAATCACGTTGGGAACCAACGAAGGCGACCTTGTAGACCATCGAAATGAGGATGTCAGTGGCTCCCACGTTCAATCCGGCATCTTCGAGGCGCGGTCCGCCTTCGGTGAGCATGTAGATCACGTTGAAGTTGTTGAAGTTGAAGGCGAAGGAACTGATTAGCAACGGTGCCACGGAAACCAGCAGCAACGGCAGCTTGATCAGACGGAAAATCTGGAAAGGCTTGGCGCCATCGATGGTTGCTGCCTCTGAGAGTTCCTGCGGGATTGATTGCAGGGCTCCGGTGCATACCAGGAACATGTAGGGGAAACCCAACCAGAGGTTGACCCAGAGCACTGAGAATTTCGCTAGCCAAGGGTCGGTCAGCCATGGGATGCCGGCACCACCGAAGAGTACCTGGTTGACAAACCCGAAGTCCTTGTTGAGCATTCCGGCCCAGACCAACCCACCGAGGAAGGCGGGGAATGCATAGGGCAGGATTGAGATGACGCGGTAGATCTTGCGGCCCTTCATGCGCATGTCGTTGAAGACAATAGCCAGGAAGAGTCCGAGGAAGAATGTGGAAGCTACTGAGAGCAAAGCAAAGGCGAAGGTCCATACGGAGACCGAAAGCAGGGCTCCCCTGATGGAGGAGTCGGTGAAGGCGCGGGCAAAGTTATCGAACCCGACATTGATGGACCAGCCGGGCATCAGTTGGGTTCCGTCATCGGCGGTAAACGCGCCAACTCCAGTGTCCTTGTAGACCATTGCGGTCGCTTGATCCGTCATGGTGTCAGATGCCTCGTCGTATTTCAGCGAGGAGGTGTATTGGTAGGCCGTGCGACCATCGCTGGTGCGCAGGGTGCCATCGGCTGGGTCGTCGCTGAAGGGAACCTTCAACGAGGTGACTTCTTGCTGTCGGCTGAGCAGGTCGGCAAAGGCCAGTTCTTGGTACTCCCCCAAGGCTGCTGGATCGACCGGTGCCAACGCATTGTTTTCATCGCCCAGAAGTTGTTGACCTTCGCGTTCGATGAGCATGGCCAAACCGTCGTCACCGCTGTAGACCTTCACCGGGTAGCCCGGTGACCCTTCAACGCGTTCCTGGTTTGACTGCAGCAGCGCCGAAATTGCATCTGCCTTATCTGAGTTGTGGCCCGAACCGTAGTTGGTAAAGGCAATGTAGCCGGTGTAGCCAATGACAAAAACTTGGAAGATCAGCAAGAAGATCGTACCGGGCAGCAGATACTTGGCCGGAAGCCAGCCCTTCTTGAAGTAGACGATGTTGATCAACACGGTGATCACGGCAATGACCGCCGCGATAAACCATGCCTCGCGTCCAATTGCCGTAAACAGCGCGAATACGGCGGTGGCGTCCACGATCGCAACCAGAATGATCTTGATCAAGATGGATCCGAGGCTGGTGCTTGATGCGTTGGCGAATCGTTGCGCTGCGGGCGAGAGCTTGCGTTTCGAATCGTCGCTGCGGTGTGGCGATGCCTCTGGGGCAGTCTTAGTCATCTTCCAGATGTCCCTGTCATTAAAGTTCAGTTAGTGCTGGCCTGGCGGGGTGGCTGGAGCCGGCGAGGTGCGTTGCCGGCTCCAGCACGGGGGTATGCGCAGGCGAGCCTACTTGCTGATGGCCTTTTCGATATCCTCGGTCATCTGCTTCCAGCGCTTGGTTGGGTCTGCTTTGCCGGTGATAATTTCTGCTTCGGCTACGCCCCAGAATTCCCAGACAGCTGCCATTTCTGGAATGTTTGGCATTGGTACGCCGCTGGCGCCGACTTCGCCGAAGGCTGCAATCATTTCGTCAGATTTGGCTGCTTCGAAGGCCGCCTTGTTGGCTGGCGGACGGTTGCCGACTTCGTAGAGTTCGGTCTGCACTTCTTCGGTGCCGATGTAGTTGGTCAAGAACTCGGTGGCGGCCAACAGGTTTTTCGTCTTTGACGATACGAAGAATCCTTGAACTGCAACAAATGGCTGGGCTTCTTTGCCACCTGCGGTTGGGATTGGGTCGATGGCCAGATTCATCTTGGCCTTTTCTGCTGCTTCCACATTCCATGGGCCGGTCAGCAGGAAGGGTGAATCGCCAGAGACGAACTTTTCCTTGGCGATATCTGCGTCAATGCTGGTTTTCAACGTGCCGGCTTTGCCTTGCTCGGCCAGCCACTTAGCGAATTCGACGCCGCCTTCGTTGCCGATCTGCAGGTCGGCTGGGTCGTACGCGCCGGTGTCATCGGTACCGAAGACCGGCGCACCGAATGAAGTCTGGAATGGGTAAGCGTGGAACGGGTCGCCCACATCGGAGACCTGAACCAGGAATGGGAAGTCGGTGTGGGCTTCCTTACCTGCTTCGATCATGTCGTCAAAGGTCTTGGGGGCTTTATCCACCAAATCCGCGTTGCGCAGCAGGGCCAGGTTTTCGGTGGCATAAGGAACGCCGTAGGTGCTGCCTTCATAGCTCATGGCGCTGATGGAGACGTCCTGGAAATCCGAAGCCTTGTCGCCAAGTTCAACCGGCTGTACTACGCCGTTGTTCACAAGGTTTCCCAACCAGTCATGGGCACCAATGGTAATGTCTGGGCCCTTGCCGGTAGGCACCTGGCGCAGGAAATCTTCCTGGATCTTGGAGAAGTCCTTGATCACCAGGTTGACCTTTACGCCTGACTGCTTTTCGAAGTCTGCTGCAGCTTCCTTCAGCACTGGCTCGCGGTTTGCGTCCACCCAAACGGTCAGTGAGCCACCCGAAGCGGCTGGCGAAGACTGTTCGGTCGCTGGGCTGGAGGAGGTTTCTGCTGGTCCAGATCCACCGCAGGCGGTGAGCGACAGGGCTGCAATTGCCGTCAATGCTCCGCCAAGAAGCCAGGGGCGTGTATTCACCTTCATTGGATGTCCTTTCGTGACAACTTTGTCCGATGGGCCGGTTCGGGCACGGTTTTCCGCGGGACCGCCGGTCAAGTCTTAGGAAGTGCGAGTGGCGCTTCACTTTGTAAGCGTTTCCAGAGTGGCACAAATCACCAGGGTTGGCAAGGCGCTAGACAAAACGGCTTTGTCGACGCTATTTCGCCGCCTGACTCCCGTAGCCATACTTCCGAGTTGTCATGGATTATTGCAAGCGTTTACATTCGGATTTACTTCGATTATCGTTACCGTCATGACTCAAACACGTTCAGAAGCTGATAACCCGTTGCAGTCCGAAGACTCTCAATGGTGGCGCTCTTCGGTGATCTATCAGATTTACCCACGCTCATTTGCTGATTCCAATGCCGATGGCATGGGAGACCTCCGCGGTATCACCCAACATCTGGAGAGCATCGCTGAGCTCTCTGTTGACGCTATTTGGCTCTCCCCTTTTTTCACTTCCCCGCAAAAGGACGCGGGCTACGATGTCGCTAATTATTGCGATGTTGACCCCATCTTTGGCACGCTTGAAGACTTTGATGTCATGGTTGCCAGAGCCCATGAACTAGGGCTGAAAGTCATTATCGATTTGGTGCCGAATCACTGCTCTGATCAGCACCCGTGGTTCCAGCAGGCGCTGGCGGCAGCGCCGGGGTCGCCGGAGCGTGAGCGCTTCATCTTCATGGACCCACCGGCACAGGGCCACCCCAATAATTGGGAATCGGTGTTCGGCGGGCCAATGTGGACGCCAACTACCAACGCCGATGGCAGTGCGGGCCAGTCCTACCTGCACATTTTTGATTCCTCACAGCCCGACTTCAACTGGAAAAACGACGAAGTACGCGCGATGTTCCGCGACGTACTGCGCTTCTGGCTTGACCGCGGCACCGATGGCTTCCGCGTGGATGTAGCCCACGGACTAATCAAAGCCGAAGGCCTTCCGGACTTCACCCCAGACCCGGCGGGCGCTTCGATGGGTGGCACCGAGGAGCTCGCCCCCTGGTGGGGCCAAGAGGGTGTGCACGAAATCTACCGCGAGTGGCGTCAAGTGATGGAAGAATACGAAGGCGACCGCGTTTTATGTGCCGAAGCCTGGGTAAACCCGCTGTCGCTAATGGCCAAATGGGTTCGCAATGATGAGATGCATCAGGCGTTCAACTTCCCGTACCTCTCTTGCGACTACGACGCACAACAGCTTCGCGAAACCATCGATGAATCCCTCCTCGAATTTGGCGCCGTGGGTGCGCCGAGCACCTGGGTACTGTCCAACCACGACGTGGTGCGCCATGCCACCCGCTTGGCTCTCACCGATGACAATCCCCAGGGCGAAGGCATCGGGCCGAATACTCCGAACCTCCCCGATCCAGCAGTCGGCCTGCGCCGTGCCCGGTCCTCGACCGCGGTCATGCTGGCACTTCCCGGCGGCGCCTACCTGTATCAGGGCGAGGAGCTCGGCTTGCCCGAGGCAACAGACCTTCCCGATGAGGCTCGCCAGGATCCTACGTGGTTCCGCACCAACGGCGAGCGCTACGGCCGCGACGGTTGCCGTGTCCCGCTGCCGTGGAAGAGCGATGCCCCATCCTTTGGCTTCAGCGATAGCGGCGAAAGCTGGCTTCCACAGCCAACTTCATGGGCACCCTACGCCCGCGAAGCGCAGGCACAAGACGCAGATTCCACGCTGAATCTTTACCGCCGCTTACTTCAGCTGCGCAAAGAGCATGACCTCGGCACCGGTGATCTAGCTTGGGTCTCGGAGGAACGATCCGAGGTGTTGTCCTTTACCAACGGCAAGGTACTAGTAGTCGCCAACTTTGGTGCGACGGATGCAGCGCTTCCATCGCTGGCTGCAGGCGCGCACGAATTGGTGCGCAGCCAGCCCCTGGACGGTGCGGCCGCAGCGGTGGTTCCTGCTGAAACCGCCATTTGGTTCTTGCTGCCATAACTATCGCAATCAGCCCAGCGGTCAAAGACTCCGGGTATTGTTGAACAGTGGCCGCGGTGTGCGCAGGACAATTTCTCTCGCATCGCGGCTACAAACTTTAAGGAAGGACGTATTGTGGCCGGGATCAAAGATGTCGCTCTAGCTGCCGGAGTCTCGGTAGCAACAGTCTCTCGTGCGCTATCCGGTCGCGGATCAGTTTCTGCCGCTGCCCAGGAGGCGGTGCAACGCGCTGCCTCCGAGTTGGGATACGTCGTCTCTTCCTCAGCGTCCGGACTAGCCTCGGGCCGCACCCGAAATATCGGTGTGCTGGTCCCGGTGATCAATCACTGGTTCTATGCGAGCGTCTTGGAAGGCATCTCCAGCACACTCATGGATGAAGGCTATGACACCACGCTGTATCAGCTCACCAAGGATCGGGTTCAGCGGGAAAAGGTATTTTCGGATTTCCTCCTCCGCCAACGAGTTGACGCGGTCATCGCGGTCAATGTTGAACTCAATTCCGAGGAAGTTCAGGCGCTGCATGCCCTGAACAAACCGTTGGTGGGTGTCGGCGGCCCCCTGCCCGGTGTGCCCACATTGCATGTGGATGATGAGGGTATTTCCGCGCTGGCAACCCAGCACCTGATTTCCCTTGGGCACCGGCGCATCGGCTTTATCGGCGGCAACGAGGAAACCGATGTGGACTTCCGGATACCCAGTCACCGTCGCACCGGCTACGAGCGGGCCCTGCACGAAGCCGGTATCGAGGTTGACGACACGCTTTGTGTTGGCGCGGACTTCACGATGCCACAGGCCTATGCCGTAGCAAAGCAGCTGTTGGGCAACCCCACCGGGCGCCCTACCGCTCTGATGGCCGCCAGTGACGAAATGGCCATTGGCGCGATTCTTGCCGCCCGCGATCTTGGATTGCAAGTGCCTCGTGATCTTTCGGTCGTTGGCGTGGACAATCACGACCTGTCTGAGATGTTCGGCCTGACCACCATTGAGCAACGGCCTCATGAACAAGGCGAGTTAGCGGTAGCCATGCTACTTCGCGCCATCCGCGGCGAGGAGCCGGCCCACGCCCACACGGTTGACCATCGTCTGGTGGTTCGCTCTTCCACCACGGGACCTCTCGACGCTTCCTAGCCAGTTAGCTGTGCCACGGCACACAAAATGCCCGTGTCGTTGATTGAATCATTCGATTCGTTTCAACGGCACGGGCAGTTTGCCTTCAGAGCGTTACCTAGAGGGAACTAGCTAGGTCTTCGGAGCTTCCTTCAACTTCTTCAACGTGCAGATTCCGCCCGCGGGTTTCGCCAACCCACAGCACTGCGGCCACCGAAATAATTGTCAGCACCATGATGTAGACGGCAATCGAAATCGATGAACCGGTGGATTCGAGCAGGATCTGCGCGACGGTTGCGGCGAAGGCTCCACCGAGGATGGCGCCAATGGCGTAGCCAATCGAAATTCCGGAATAGCGAACGTGTGCCGGGAACATCTCTGCGTACATGGCCGACTGGGGTCCGTAGGACAACCCCAGTCCAATGGTCAGCACGAAGATCGCCACCGTGTAGAGCACGATATTCGCGGTATCCACCAGCATGAACATCGGGATCATCCATACGAAGACAATCGCGTAGCCGATGACAAAGGTGGTGCGTCGTCCAATAATGTCCGAAAGCCATCCGCCGACCAGGGTGAAGATCAGCCAACCGACCGAACCGATTGTCGTTGCCAGAAGCACAGGTGCTACCGGCATCTTCAGGACCGCGGTCGTGTAGGAGATGAAGAACGCAATCACTAGGTAACCGGCCGCGTTGTTGGAAATGAAGATCAATGCGGCCTGTAGAACCTGCTTGGCATTCTTGGCCATCAGCTCACGCAGGGGCGTATGCTCTGCGGCTTTACGCAGTGCTAGCTGCTTGAAGACCGGGGATTCTTCCACCGCACGGCGGATCATGTAACCCACCAAGATGAGCACCACCGACAATAGGAACGGGATGCGCCAACCCCAGGCTCCAAACGCCTCGGGCGACATGGACACACGAAGAATGTAGAGCAGACCGGTTGCCAAGATCATGCCGATGGGCACACCGATCTGCGGGTATGCGCCAAAGTAGCCTCGACGATCCCTTGGCGCGTGCTCTACCGCCATCAACGCTGCGCCGCCCCATTCGCCGCCAGCCGAGAATCCCTGAATAACTCGCAGTAGCACCAGCAGAATAGGTGCTGCGATACCGACCGAAGCGTAGGTGGGTAGTACGCCGATAAGGGCAGTGGCTGCACCCATCAAGATCAAAGTCAGAACCAAAATCTTCTTTCGTCCATATCGATCGCCGAGGTGGCCCGCCACGATAGCGCCCAAAGGCCGGAAGAAGAAGGAAATGCCGATCATCGCGAAGGAAAGAATCTGAGCGAGTCCCGGATTTGCAGCTCCCAGCGGCGCAAGGAAAAGCGGTGCCAGCAAGGTTGCGGTGAGCTGCGCGAAAATGAAGAAGTCATACCACTCAATAGTGGTTCCCACGAGAGTTCCGGCGAGTACCCGGCGCTCTTCCTGGGTGCGAGTGACTGTAGATGACATGAGTTGCCCTTTGCACGTTACTTTACCGACCGTTCGGACGGTTTATTGTGCTCACAATCATAATCCGACAGTGAACCAGATCACAACACTAGCGCCTGCCCCATCCAAGGATGGAATCCTTAGCTTGCGATGGTCGGAACGAATTCGGTGTTCTAATAGAGAACGACTAAAATCGCAGATAGAGCAATTATTCAGCAGTCGCAAGGCTCACAGCGAGGGCGCAGCAAAGCATTGATCCAATGCCACGCGCCAGATTGAAGTTTCATGCCTACTTCCCAGACGCTTTCCCGCGGAATTCGCGTCCTAGAAATCGTCGCCAATTCCCCGGTGCACCTTTCAATTGCCGAAATTGCTGAGAAGCTCGAAGTCCACCGCTCAATTGCTTATCGGATCATCCGCACGCTCGAACAACACCATCTGCTCAATCGCGACGAGGCTGGCCACATTCGTTCAGCCTCGGGGCTCGCGGCACTGGCACGCTCGGTCCAGCATGACTTGCAGGCCACCGCGACGGTTGAACTCACAACTCTGGCCAATGAACTATCGATGACCGCATTTGTCGCTGTCTGGGAATATGACCTGTGTACCACGTTGCAGTCCGTATCCCCATTGAACTCGCAGCGCGCCATCGTCCACCGTCCGGGTTCTGTTCATGGTATGGACGTCGGCGCCGCAGGCATCGCCATCCAATCGCACTACAGCAAGGAAACATGGGAAGCGATGGATACAGCTGTCGCCTACCGCGAGGCAGCAACGCAGGCCCGACTCGATGGTTATGCCACCAGTGAGAATGAAGTCATTCAGGGCGTCACTTCCCTTGCTGTGCCCATCGAACAGCCTGGACAAACTCCTGCTGCCCTGGCCGTCGTCTTTGCCACGAGCACCGTGGACTCCTACGAACCAGTGATCGCAGCACTCAAGCTGTCAGCGCAGCGAATCAGCCAAAAGCTAGCCCACTAGAATTTACTCGTTTTTAAAGAGCTAACCCGTAGTGAACCTGATGATTCGCTACGGGTTAGCTCTTGCTGATTACGGGCCAGCTACCGGACTCTGGACAACGACGGGGCTTTTGCAACAAGCAACTTCATCGCCAAGGCCGCAAGCAAGATGACGAGCGCGCCACCGGTTGATACCCAGAACGCGCCCAAGTAGCCCAACGACTCAGCAAAGACTCCGGCCAAGCCATTACCGATTGCTGTACCGACGACAATGCCCGCAGAGAGCATCGTCATCACCGTGGAGAGCCGGGAGGCCGGCGCGACTTCTCCGCCCAAGGTCATGACCGTGACGATCACAGGACCTACGGCGAAACCTGCAACAAACAGTGCCACGATCATCCATGGAGTCGTATGTGCCAGATGAAGCCCGAAGCTCAATATGGTCAGCAGGCCGCCGCAAAGTACCCAGCGGTTGATCTGCCGGAAGTACTGTGGCCAGGCAGCCACGGAGATGGCAGCGATGGCACTAGACAATCCCATGGCGCCATAGAGCAGTCCACCTTCGTTTGAATTCCCCTGGTCGCCAGCAAAAGCCAAGGTTCCAGCGGCTGAGGACCCAAATACGGTTCCCAACGCCATCATTCCCAAGACCAATGTACTGATCGCGGCTACCTGCGCACCAGTGATTTTCACTTTGGCGGTACTCGTGGTGGATTTGACCGGCTTCACCGAATGGCTAGTGGAGTGGGTGGCAAAAATCGGAACCAAAACCAGGGTCATAATGGCCGCTAGGTAGAGCGGCAGGACCGGGTTCACCAGCGAAGCGAGAAGTCCCACGGCTACCGGACCGAAAACGAACCCCAATTCATCAAACATCGATTCAAGGCTCAATGCGGCCGTGAGGACCTTTGGATTTTTCTTCTGCTGACGGGTCATGGCGATCCAACGCACACGTGACATCGGGCCGACCTGTGGTCCGGTAGCACCGGTAATCAGGCACATGAGAACCAACAGGCCTACAGACAGATCTGGGCCGCTATTTCCCAGAAGAGTCAGCAACACCAGCAAGACACTGTGGATGAAGGCAACGGTCATCAAGATCGGACGCTGGCCGAAACGATCAGCCATATATCCAATGCCCGGGCCACCCACGGCTGAACCAAGGCCAACCATGGCCGCGGCCAATCCACCTAGTGCGTAGGATCCGGTGGTGGCGGTCACCAAGGTCATAGACCCAATGGTCAACATCGCCAGCGGCAGGCGGGCTAGAAAAGTAAGAGGCAGGAACGGAGCTCCTACCAAGGGAACAAGTGCGGAGTAACCGGATTTCATCGCCGATTCCTCGCGATTTTCATTCGACAACGCATACTGAGTCAACAAAACTCCATAACGAAGCGTGCGTCGTCCCACACCCCCCGACGCACAATATTTCCCAGACATGCCTAATGGCACTACCTTCAAGATAGCCACCACCACCGGGCAAGTCCAATCTTATGGGGCAGCTAACAGTATGCCGTCGCGCTGAATCGTTGAACCGTGCTGGGTCTTGAGCACTGACACCCTGTTGGTGATGCGTTGTTTCATCTCCGCAACGTGCGAAACCAAGCCGATGGTTCGCCCGCCAGCGCGCAGATTCTCCAACGCCTGCATCACCTCTTCGAGGGTCTCAGCGTCCAAGGATCCAAAGCCTTCATCCACAAAGAGGGTCTGCATGTCCACGGCGCCGGAGTGATGAGAAATCACGTCTGCCAATCCCAACGCCAACGCCAGCGAAGCCATAAACGTTTCACCGCCGGACAGAGTCTGGGTTTCCCGGTACTTTCCAGTCCACGAGTCCAAAACGCGCAGCCCCAACCCGGATTTGGCATTTCCCTGCTTTGAGTCGTCATGGTGCAGCGAATACCGCCCGCCGGACATCGCGCCCAAACGTTCGGTGGCCGCGATGGCTACTTCCTCTAGCCGAGCGGCCAGAACGTAGGTGCTCAGCGTCATCTTGTAGAGGTTCTCTCCCCCACCGCGGATCACTTCGGCCAGCCCACGCAATCGTCGGTACGCTTCGATGACCGGCCCAGCATCAGACCTCAGACGTTGTAGGTCGCACACCGACTGATCGTGGCGTTCCAAACGCGTGGCAGCCAATACCACTTGTTCGCGTGCAACTTCGTAGTGTTCTTCAGCAACGACAGCTTGCGTCCGAGCGTCGTTGAGCTCTTCTTCACTTGGTGCCCCAATGCCCTTGGCACGAAGCTCTTCGGCTGCACGGTAGTCCTCAGATTTTTCAAGCGTGGCAATAGCGCTAGAAAGATCTGCATCCGCACGGTGCAACTGACGCAACCGCTCACGTTCGTCTCCATCCAGAATCGCCGCGTTAAAGTCTTCGACAGAGTCAAAACCAGCGGCTTGGCGCTCGGTAGTCCACGAAGATTCCGCTTTGCCCAGCGCTTGTCGAGCATCAATCAGCGACTGCAAGGCTTGAACCGACTGGGTTAGGCCGTCGGATTTTCCTTGAAGCTCGGACACCTGGTCCGAAAGATTCTTTTTGCCACTGCGTAGCTCTTGGAGTTTGGTATCAAGCTCCTGCAGCTGAGTGGTCAGTGACTGAACATTCTGCTGCGCGGTCGCGTGTTCAAGTTCTGCCTGGGCAGCACGAGCCGTCAGCTGTTCGATACGCACACGAAGCTGATCAAGTTTTGTAATTCGAGCGGTGACATCGCTCTGGTGCTTACGTACGAGCTCCAACTCATTGTGCGCCTGGCTAAGTTCAATGCGCAATTCAGCGACGCTTTTGTCACCAGCAGAAAGTTGCGTCGTTTCTAAGTTGGCCATCAACGTATCGCGAGTCCGGGCAGCCTTTTGCCCGTCAGCGCGTGCCGCGGCAACCTGTGCTTCGGCTACGTGAATTTGCTCGTCATCAATTAGCCTTGCGTCCGCTTCAGCTCGCGCAGGAGCTGGATGCTCCTGGGAGCCACAAACCAAGCAAGGCTGTCCGTCCTTCAGCGCAGCCGCAAGACGCAGGGCGCTTTGGCTCAATTGCTCTGTGCGAAGAGTCAACAAGCGCTTTTCGGCATCGATGATCTTCAGCTCTTGTGCACTGGCTGCCTCGCGGGCCGAGAGGACCTTTTTCTCCAGATCATCACGGGTGATCGCGTGCGCGATTTGTGTTTCCAGAAGCTGTTGGTGCTCTTTGGCCCGATGCAGCTTGTCACCTGCAGCGACCTGGTCCAGGTCACTACTCGCCAATCCTTCGCGTTCTTTCGAAAGCTGCACTATTTCGGCTTCGGTTTGAACTCGAATCTGTTCATGCTCGGCTGCACGTTGCTCTGCCTTGTCTACCTCATTGGCCAAGGGAATGCGTCGTTTTTCTTCGTCTAGCGCTGACTTGGCGATCGCCAATTCTTCAGCAACGCGCTGGCTACTGTTGCGCAACATCTCCAAGCCTGAGGATGACGCTTCGCAGGATAGTTCTATTGTTTGGCTCAGCCATTGCTGCTGTTGTTCCCACGCCCGTGAGGATTGATCCAAGGTGGCCTGAGCGCTATTGACTTGTGCAAAATAGGCTCGCACCGAGGTGGCTGAGGAATCTTTTTCCAGTTTGTTGCCCGCTGCGACCGCTGCTTCATGGCTCTGGGCATAGCGCTGCTGCATGGTTTTTAGTTCGCTGTGCCGAGCGAATTGTCGACGTCGCTCATCGAGGACCCGCACCATTTCGCCCGTGCGTGACCTATTAGCGCGGAGCTTCGTGGCTTCGTTCTCGGCCCATCGGTGGATCTGGTCTATCCGGGAACGGTAGTCAGCAAAGCGCTCCTCCGCACTGAGCGGGATTGCCTCCTCTGCTCCCTCAGCATCAGTGGGCTGTTCTCGACCGGCTAAGAAGGCTTGTGCCTCGGTGTGTATGGCATCTTCTGCCGCGCTCAAACGGGCTTCGATGCTCTCAGTTTTTTTGCGCTCTTCGGTCAGACGCGTCGAAAACTCTTCTTCTATTCGTGCATAGTCGCTCGTATCAAAGAGATTGGCTAAGAGATCCTCGCGGTCTTTGGCCTTGGCCCGGAGAAAATCGGCAAACCCACCCTGAGGCAGCATCACCACCTTGGTGAACTGTTCCCGATCCAACCCCAAGAGGCTACCGAGCACATGTCCTACTTCGTCATTGCGTGTTGAGAGTTCTTTCCACCCTGACGCGGTGAATTCGCGCAGCAGGCTAGAAGCCTTTTGTTCTGTGGTTTTATTCTTGCCGCGCTTTGATGGGCGCAGCCATGCCGGCGAGCGTGTGACCTCAAAACGACGGTCACCGATAGTCAGCTCGCAGACCACTTCTGGTGCAAGTTCCGCTGGTGCATGATCGGAACGGATCTGGCGGCTGCCGGTGCGGCTGCCCGGTAACGAACCGTACAGGGCATAGCAAATCGCATCAAGGATGCTTGATTTTCCCGCACCGGTCGGTCCGTCCAAGAGAAAGAGTCCACCATCGGCAAGTTCATCAAAGTCAATGCGCTCACTTCCGGCAAAGGGGCCAAAAGCCTGAATTTGGAGTTGATGAATTCTCACTGGCTGGCCTTTGCTTCTCGGGTGGCTCGGATAACGGTGGAGATGACTTCACGTTCGGCTTCGTCGGCAGCGCGTTCGCGTACGTGCTCCATAAAATCGCCCACCACTTCTTCGGTGCTTGTTGCCTTCGCCATCCGTTGGGCATAGCTGGAGGGTTTTGCTGATTCTTCGCCACCTTCGGGGGCAAAATTGAGCACCACGGTGTCGGGGAATCGCCGGCGCAGTGCGGACATCGCATCGGCTGGGCGTTCCCTATCGGTGAGTGTGATCTGGCACCACGCTTCGGTGGCATGTTCAAGCTCCGGATCATGGAGTAGCTCGTCGAGCTTTCCCTTGAGAACGGCCAATTTTTTGGGCACGGCGAGCAAGATTTCTTGGATGGATTCGATGCCTTGGGCATTGGTTTCGACAAGCCAAAGGCCCTTGGTTTGATTCACTTCGGAGAAAGAGTAGGCCAGCGGAGAGCCCGAGTAGCGTACGTGGTCGCGTACCTTTTGGCGACCGTGCAGGTGGCCCAGTGCGGCGTAATCAAAGTGCTCAAAGAGCTCGACCGGAACCACGTCAAGGTTGCCCGTGCTCAGCTCGCGCTCCGAGTCGCTACCAACACCCCCGGCCGCAAAAAGGTGGGCCATGGCCACAGAAACGACGGGTTTCTTTGCTTCACGGAGCGTGGCCAGATGCGTGTCAATTTCACCGATGGCCGCTCGCACCACTGATTCATGGCTGGCCTTCGTCGCTTCTAGCCGTTCCATGACCATGCGAGGTTCCAGATAGGGAATGCCGTAGATGGCCACCTGATGATCCCCGGCATCGCACACTACCGGGGTGAGCATGCGGTCCAGGTCCGCAATGATATGCACCCCGGCACTGTCCAGGAGTTCAGCTCCAAATCCCAATCGCGAGGCGGAATCATGATTCCCACTGGTGATGATGACTGTGGCACCGGTGGCCCGCAGTTCACGCAATGCCCAGTTGCACAATTGGACAGCATCAACGTGAGGCAAAGCCCGGTCGTAGATATCACCAGAGATCAGCACCACTTCCACCTGGCTGTTGGCAGTGATGTCGATGATCTCCTGCAGCACGCTGCGCTGCGCTTCGATCAGGGACGCACCGTGGAAGGTCCGACCCAAATGCCAATCTGAGGTGTGTAGCAATCGCATATTTCCAACCATATGCAATGTTGGGGACAACTTGGACATTAGAATGGAGCTGTGAATGAAACCGGTGAATCTGCACTCCTGCCAGAGAACTACTCAGACAAGGTGTTTGCGATCCTCCTCGGCCTAGCCGACGGCGCAACCCACGCCCGTGACGACATCGACCCCGGCGCCACCGAAATCCTCCCCCTCTACTTGGCCGATGGCCTGTTAGAAGCGTTGGAGTGGGCTCGTGATGGTGTTGCCAGCGACGAGGCAGCCTGCATGTGGCTTGCCGCGCTACGCAGCTATAAAAAGCTCACAGGGGCTTTCCCTGCCGGCGCGCCCGAACCACTGGGCCGCTGGATCGATAAAGAATTCCCCAACGTGGAGATCTTCGAGAAAATCGCCGACGGCGATCCACAGAATATCTCCGGATTGAACAGCTCCGACATGGGACACCCAGGTCGCCCGACCGGTGCCGGGGCTGACTCCACCGGTGTGCTGCCTCGTGCGGCAATCACCGCGCTGTTGGCTCGTGTTCCCTTGGGCACCACAGAAGCCCTTGCTCGTTCGGCAGCATTTTTGACGCACGATGCCCAAGCAGCCAAGACTGCCGTGGCAGCAGCCAAGATCATGCGCTCTGCGATGGAACGCTCCGAAGAATCAGCTGGCGAGTGGGAAGACCTGCTAGTTGGTCTGGAAGGTCCGTCCGCCGAGGCCTTGCGCTCGGTAGTCACCAAGATTCGCGAGAATATTGCGCTATCGCCTGAAGATGCCTACAACGCCTACTTTGGCGACCATGCCGAAGCAGAGCCGGAAGAATCTGACGTTACGGCTGCTCCTGAGTCAGTGAGCTCCGATCCAGAGGAACGGGACCCTGAAGTTGATGCCTATGCGGTGGCCTTGCTAGCGGCCATATATGGCACCGAAGCTGTGGGTGAACGTCCAGCTAGCGCGTTGGATGACATCATTTCCGAATTGCACGACCGTTGGATGGCTTTGCTGGTCTAGGCAAAACCTTTATTCGACGACAATGGCCGGCTCAGATGAGCCGGCCATTGTCGTTAATCAAGTTAAAGTCAGGCCGTCAGTCCGAAGCCACCGACCATTTGCATGAATTCGCCTTCGGAAATGATCGTGACCTTTTGTCCCTTGTCCCGTAGGCGCAAAACGTGTTTTGCCTTATTGGTCAATCGGCCGTTGGCCAGGTCCTGCGGAACAAATCCGTCGCCGACGACCAGTGCGGTGGTAGCGCGGGTTACCCGCGAAGCCGTTTGCGCACCGTGTTCGGCGGCCAATGCTTTGGCCTGTGGACGTGGCAGGGCCAAATTTCCGGTGAAGACCATAATCTGCCCGTAGAGTGGATGGCCCGGATCTGCCTGGAGGTTAGGAGTCGGGTTCGGTCCTTCTTGAGGCCAATTATTGAATACGTCTTGTGGTGGCAAGGGATGTCCAGAGGCTAGCCATCCCTGGGCGTCGCGGGTAGCACGCGAGTACTCATCGCCTGGCTGCCAGGCTGAGGTGAGTCCCAAGCGCACGCCATAGTGGTCGGCCGTTTCCAGCAAGGACTCAAGTCCGCTGCGTTCGGCCATATCGATCATCGCCCAGGCGCAGGCTGTAGAGTCGGCAAGCGCTTCGTGGTGGTTCTCGATGGGGTGTCCGGCTTCTTCGGCCACGAAAGGCAGAGAGTAGCTGGGCAGGTCATAGGCCTTGCGCGAAAGCTTCACTGTGCATAGGTGCGCGATTTCCGGAACTGGGATTTCGCTGGCTTCTGAAGCCGCACGAATCACCCCTGAGTCAAAGCCAGAGTTATGGGCCACCAGGACATCGGGTCCGATGAAGTCCAAGAGTTCGGGAAGCTTTTCGGTGACGCGCGGCGCATCGATAACCATGTCCGGGGTGATGTGGTGGATCGACACATTGCGGGGGTCGAAGTGGTCAAAACCTGCCGGTGGCTGCATCAGCCACTGAGCGGTTTCAACTATTTTTCCGGAACGTACTTTAACTAGGCCCACCGAACAAGCGGAGCCGATAAAACCGTTTGCTGTCTCAAAATCTACTGCTGTGAAGTCCAATGCCACGCCCAACAGCTTACTCTCTTTAGCATCTGCGCTGGCATGCGTGACGCCCCGACTGCGTGCACCGCGCCGTATACCAGGGGCCCAGCGCTGGCCAGGAATCACTAAATACACGAATTTGACCTGCATTGATCAGCTTCTTGGCGGTGCGCCCGGCATCAGCTGAACGCAGGGCATCTCACATTCCTGGCCGACGTCTTTGTGCGCGTCGGAGCGCTTGGCCTTGATGCTCAGCCATGGAACAGCATTTGGCAATATCGGATGCACATCTGATGGTTATCGATGTCCGATACCACTGGATTACCTACGACAGGGACCGAGCACCGAGGCCCTTCCCCGCGGGGAAGGGCCTCGGTGCCCGGTCGCTGTTGTCTGTCCCTGCTAGGCGGTTGCCTTGCGCAAGGTCAGGTACGATCCACCGGCCATCAGCAGGGCGGTGAGCCCGCCCCACAGGGTGACCCCGGCAGCGGACCAGGTCAGCGCCCAGCTCCAGAACTGTTCCCAGAGATCATTGAAGGTGAACAGTGCGATTATTCCCAGCACCACAAGACCCAGTGAGATGAAGAAGACCGCCATTCCCGTAGTGCGCCACCTCATGTAGATGGTGGCTACCAAGAAACCGAGCATGAACAGCAATACCATCAACACAAAGTAGAACAGGATTTGCACCGGCGCGCTGTTATCCGCGATCCAACGCAGGGCGAAGAATTGTCCACCCGTTCCCCAGCCTCCGGTAGCCACTTCCAGTAATCCCATCAGGTAATAGAACACGGAGAGAATCAGGGCACAGACCGAGAACAGGGCCACCGTGCCCAGATAGAAAGTTCGTCGCGAGATGCTCATGGCCATGGAGAATGGGAAGGTCACAGTCAGTGCTTGGATTCCCAGAGCCAGGAAGTACCACATGGGCGCTTGGGCGCCACCGCCATAAAGTTCCCCGTCTCCGCCGTTGCGCCGGACTAACCACCAGATACTCAGGGTGAAGAGGAATGATGCACCCAGGATCATCAGCGGGATTCCAATGAAAGTAGCCTTGTTGATCAGTTGCATGCGGGCAACTTTGATGATGCGGTTCATTTTCTTGCCTCCGTCCGTTCGTCGATCCCTTGTTCGGTGACGCTGCTCAATGCGCTGCGGACTACCAGCTGCTGGAGCGAAACCGGGCTCAGGTCCAGACCCATGAGTTTGGCTTGCTCTCGCTGACTCTCATCCAGCTTGGCCCGGATAGTGACGCTGGACAGGGCGCCGAGCGCATCACGATGGATTACCGGGGCGGATCCGATAAATTCCTGGACCTTCGCGGCGTCGCCAGTCACCGTTACCGCCGTGCCACGCAATTGTTCGGCATCTGAATCAATGACGATTCGTCCCTTGTCGATCACGATGACGTGTTCGAGTAGGTTCGCTACCTCATCGATGAGATGGCTGGAGAGCACGATGGTTCGTGGACATTCCGCGAAGTCCTCGACCAGGCGGTCATAGAAGATCTGTCGCGCTACCGCGTCCAGGCCGAGATAGGGCTCATCGAAGAAGGTGATATCGGCTCGCGATGCCATGCCGATGATCACGCCGACCGCCGAGAGTTGTCCACGGGATAGCTTCTTGATCCTGCGCTTGGTCGGCAGTTCGAACGCCTCGACGAGCTCCTGAGCCAGTTCCTCATTCCAGTTCTCGAAGAATAGTGCCGCGGACTTGAAGGCCTGGTGAACCTTGAAGTCGTCTGGATATTTCTGCGATTCGCGGATGAAGCAGATGCGTGAGAGGGTCGGATCATGCTCGAACGGAGCGTGGCCGAAAATTTCGGCGGTGCCCTGGTCTGCGTAGTTCTGACCGGTCAGGATGGACATGAGCGTGGTCTTGCCCGCTCCATTGCGTCCAAGCAGCCCATAGATCCGATCTGGTTCCAGATCCAGGGTGACGTTATCGAGCGCTCGCACATCCTTGTAGGTCTTGCTCAGCTCGCGTACTGCGATTGCTGTCGTTCGTGACATGTCGTTCCTCCCCGTTTAGTTGAGATGAGTCAAGAATCCGAACCGGTTTTGATCATGGTGACCAGTTCTTCAAGGCTGATGCCCAGCTTGGCTGCTTCGGCGGTCAGTGGCGTGATGTATTGCTGTTGGAATTTCTCGCGGCGTTGTTCCCGCAGCCGCCGTGGTGCGTCGTGGGTGACGAACATGCCGATCCCCCGCTTCTTGTAGAGCAGCCCGTCTTCCACGAGCCGGTTGATTCCCTTGGCCGCGGTGGCCGGGTTGATCCGGTAGAACGCGGCAAATTCATTGGTTGAAGGAACTTGCGCCTCTTCACCCAGGACTCCGGAGATGATGTCGTTCTCAATCAGCTCAGCAATCTGCAAGAAGATCGGTTTTGAATCATCGATCATGCTGGCTCCCTCCGTGCTCATTCCCACTCAATTAGTTAGTTAGTTAGTTAGTGGGTTCGTTACTCATGTAACTAACCATAGAACCTTGGAGTTACTTCGCACAAGAGACGGATGCCAATAATTTGAGCGACAGAGCCGGAAACCAAACTGTCCGCCACTGTGCCTAAGCTGGAATCAATCAGCAGCCCCTGCCCTGCACGCCCGCGGAGAATGTTGCATTCACACCAGTGGACAGTGAATAAGAACTTTCAGACCAGCCAGTTCAAGAAGCCTTTCGAACCTGGAACCAGCAGGTGCCGAAGGCGAAAATTTTGCCGGATTTGATCAAAAAAATATTGCTCGCACACGCGCAAACCACTTGCGCCCACGTGCCCCAGCCCTTTATGGGAGGAACCATGCAGGATCATTTCAATAGCCTTGACGCTCCAGATCCAGTCCTCGGAGCACTTGACCGCCGGGTTCTGCTTGAACTGCACAAGGCACTTTTCCCCGACTGCACGGACGAAGAGGTGGCGCAGGCGACCCGTCGCGAATTGATCAACTGGATCCAGGATTCCCGTCGTGGGCCCGGGCGGGTTTCTGGCCAGGAAGGTCAGGGCTACCCCTTGCGCCGCCGCAATCCTCAGGCCATCAACGCTGGCATGTCCGCTGCTTCCCGCGAACAAGCGGTTTATTGGTGTCGCCAGCAAAACCCGTTGGCTTCCGCGGCAGCCCTTGCGCGGGGCGATGAAGACTTCGGATGGAGCCTGCGCCACCCGCTGAATCCAGGAGATCTGATCGTGACGGCCCTGGAAAGTTCTCCGCCGTTGATCGTGAGCCTGGAAGTTATCGAACAAGACGACAACGACGAGATCACCTATCGGAACCTGGCGATCTTCTCCGATCCCATTTCGGTGATTGACGCCCAGCACCTGATCGGAGCGCAGCTTCCGCGGCGCTCACAGTATCTGAAGCAGCCTGTGGCCCAGAAACTGCTGGAGAGCATGGATGCGCTCATTGCCGATCCCCACCCGATCTTCATCACCGCCGGGCCTTGCGCTGCACTGGAGTCTGCGCAGGCAAATGAGGTTCTCACAGTTCTGGCCATGCTCCAGAAGGGTTCGCCGTGGGAGCAGCTGGAGTGCCAAATCTGCGACCGGGAGATCCTCGATGAGCCCGAGGCCCACCTGCCGCACGTGGATCAGCACGGCTTGCGCTGGGAGATCCAGGAGCATGTCGATGAGGTGGTGCTGCTGTGCGGCGACTGCCACGACATGGCCCACCATCCAACCTTGCAGCAGCTTCGGAACTACGCGAAGCCGGCGTGCCCGAAGTGCGGGCAACGCAATCCTCGCCAAATCATCTGGGGCATGCCCGCCTTCATACCCGACCCCGACGATTTCGTGGTGGCCGGCTGCGTACTGCCCATGGGGCCGATGGAACAGTGGGAATGCCGCGTATGCAGCTCTCGATACCTAGTGGCCGATGCTGGTGAGCTGGCCTACCCGGAACTGATGGTGCGCCACGAGTAGTTTTCGGGGATGAAAATACGAATGCCAACAAATCCAATTCAGGATTTGTTGGCATTCTTGTTCTTTCCAAAGCCCAGCAGC
>Ga0213828_1000070_pt1 | contig 143648 bp, 128 predicted proteins | sample MC6MC0897MG_FD_180664 | JGI IMG/M metagenome (GOLD analysis project Ga0213828, IMG submission 180664) | Enriched soil aggregate microbial communities from Iowa State University, Ames, United States - MC6-MC0897-MG | ecosystem: Environmental > Terrestrial > Soil > Unclassified | place: USA...
CATCAAACCAATCGGAATAAAGAAATTAAAACCAAGACCAACACTATACAGTTTAGGTTTTACATTTAAAGATTTATTGTTGAGCTGCCCATATTGCCCGAAAACATCAAAAAATGCCTGATTTCCTATGAGATACCGATATTCCACACCGGCGTAATAATAGAAATCGGCGGCGAGTGAGCTTTCATTGAAACCGCGGAGGGAATTCCAGCCACCAAAACGGTACAATTCGTTGGCCGAGAAATCTATTTTAGAATCCATCATGGCGCCTTCACCTTTTATATTAAGAAAGTGATTTCCGTTGATATGATAATTGTATTCCCCGAAAAAGTAGAACTGGTTTTGATTAGCTTTAATGTTTTCTCCGGTGTAATTGGTTGCTAAAAAGTCATAACCTACATTCAGTTTAGACTTATAAAGGAAAAGGTCAATATCGGTAGGTTCTGTCATGTCGAAGAAAATACCGATCCCTTTTTTGTTGTAATCTTTTCCCTGAATATAAAGACTGTCAATGATGGTTGAGTTTTCAAAAGTGCCTCGTAAACCTATTTTCTGTCGGCTGTTGAGATGATAATAGAACGCAGGTAACGCTTTTACATTGGCAAAAGTAGAATCCTGTCTGAAGATATTCACTTTCATATTCATCCCAATATTCGAATTGAATAAATACGGAATATCAGTCTGTAAATCGAAAGTCTGTCCTTTATCTGGGTTTCTTTGCCAGTATAAATTCACAGTTTCAAAACCATTGAACATATTTTTAAAATTCACATTTAAGGTTCCGTTCAGGGTAAATTTATCTGTTTTATCATTTCCAAAACCAATAACACCGTCGAAAGTGTTGGTCTTTTTCTTTTCCATGAAAAGATAAATCTGTGTAGAATCTTTCGTGAAAAGTGTTTGCGGTTGCCGTTCAAGTGTGATGAAAGGATGGCTCTGGAAATTTTTATTGATGGCAATCAGGTTTTTGTCATCGTATGTTTTTCCTTTAAATTCTTTCTCTAAATTTTTAATAAATCTTTTCGGAACCCTTGTATAGCCTTTTGCTACAAAACCATCGATGGTTCGTTTATTATTTTTATTAATATCGAGCTCTACAACGGGATAGCCATTTTTCTTTCCTTTAAACTGAGACTTAATTCTGCTGAAAGCAAATCCGTCATCAATATATTTTTTGTTGATGTTTTTTTTAATAGAATCTAAATTTTTAGTGAAAAATTCTTTCTCCAATTTAAATCGGTCAACTATAGAATCGGAAAGATTAACGTAAGTTTCGTTGAAATTTTTTCCTTTATCATAAAAAATTTCGGTACTGTCGCCTTTTATTTTTACATCTTTCAGTTCGGTGAAAAAGTAATTACTTTGAGCCAGAGAATCGAGAAATTTTGCAGCTGAAAGTGAATCTTTTACTTTTTTCTTAACTTTCGTTTCTGTATCGATCAGGAAATAATGTTTCTTCTGCGCTTGTATAAAAACGCAAAACAGCACAAAAAATATTTTCAGAAATAACTTCAATTAATACAAAGTTTAAAATCTTGTTGTTTGTCATTCCGTAGGAATCTCAGCAAAGAATTTAACGTAAATCGTTTAGATTCCTACGGAATGACAAAAAGGGATTTTATTATTAAAATAAACTTAATAATTTTAACTGAATCTAAGCCAGTTTATTATACTTCTTCATTAAATTCTCGTAAGTTCCCTGCGGTAAAATCCATTTCAAAGGAACACCGATTTTTTGTCCGAATTTACCAAAATAATAGTGAGCTTTCCATTTATTTTTGCTTAAAAGTACATCAATATACTCAGCAACTTCCAAAGGTTCTGTTCCGTCGCCTACGTGAGAATTCATCAAAGCATAAACTTTGTCAAACACATTTTTGTAAGGCTCAGAGACTTTTGTTTTCACTCTGTTTTCTGCAATATTTGTTTTGATGTCTCCTAAATGAAGCGAACAAACATTCACATTCCAAGGGTAAACTTCGTATCTCATCGCTTCGGTAACTTTATCCAAAGCCGATTTTGAAGCTGAATAAAACCCACGAAAAGGCAATCCCATTTCACTCCCGATACTGGAAACATTGATGATTTGTCCGAATTTACTTTCACGCATTTTCGGCATTACGGCACTCATCATTTGAACGGCTCCGACAAGATTTAGATTAAATAATTTTAAAATATCTTCCTTTGAAGAATCTTCCACAGAACCCACCATTCCCATTCCGGCATTGTTGATGAGAACATCAATTTTTGTTTCTGTTTTCAGAACTTCTGCAATTGCATTCTGCACTGCTGCATTATCTGTAACATCGGTTGGAATAGATGTGAAATACTGGCTTTCAGTGTGTTTTCTGCTCAAGCCATAGACTTTATGACCTTTCTTTCCGAAATATTCTGCCAATACGAAACCAATTCCTGATGAAGTTCCTGTGATAATTATAGTTTTATTCAATTTTTTTAGTTTAAAATGTTAAGCCGATATCTTCTCTTTCAATCATTCCTGTTTCTTCAAGATTGCAGATACAGCCTTTTACCGTTTTATAGTTTCCTTTGATTCTGGTTTCTTTTCCCTTGCTGTCTTTAATGACAATTCCTGCCGAATAATCGTTTCCTTCGGAATGATAAGTTCTGAAAATCACATATTCAAATCCATTATTTGTAAATAAAAGATTGTCTATTTCCATTGCGGCATTATCGATTCCGCCACCTCTGAAATAAGAATTATAATGAAATTTTTTCCAGCTTTCCTTTGTTCGCTCTTTGGGAAATTCCATTTCAATTTTATTTGCTGTTCCGAAACGATATTGAATGTATTGGTTATTTTTATCTTTTACCAAAGTCATTTTTTTTCCATTTTTGGTTTCAAATGAATAAATTACTTCTTCATTAGGCAAAAGATATTGAGCCCAAAATGTCACAGGAATCAAAAATGTTAAAATGAATATAAGCTTTTTCATCTTTAACTATTTTACTAAAATGGTTTTTAAATCCTCCCAAAACATCGGATAAGACTTTTCTACCACATTTTCATCTTCAATATTTAATTCTTTAATGAGGCAAAACGGGGCAAAACTCATTGCCATTCTGTGATCCTGATAGGTCGCAATCGAAATGTTTTCCTCAGGCTCATTAAAGTTGATAGATTTTATCGTTAAATCTGTAAATTCTGTTTCAGTACCCAGTTTTTTGAGTTCATTATGTAAAGCCAGCAATCGGTCGGTTTCTTTCACTCGTAAAGTTCCCAATCCTGAAATTTCAAAAGGGATTTTTAAAGCTGAAGCTGTTACACAAAGGGTTTGAGCAATATCAGGACAATTGTTCATGTCTAAAACAATCTTTTCAGGGAACTCGAAACCTTCAATCGGTTCAAGTTTTAATTGATGTTCTTCTTCTTTGAAAGTTGTTTTAATTCCGAAAAACTCTTCGTAAATTTTTGCAATCGCAGAATCTCCCTGAGTGGATTCTTTATAAAAACTTTTCAGATGAATTGTTTTTCTTCCCAAAGCGACAAAAGAGTAGAAGTAGGATGCGGAACTCCAGTCGCTTTCCACTTCATAGTTGATAGTTGATAGTTGATGGTTGATGGTTGATTCTACTTTTATGATGTTACCGATGAAACTGTTTTTAATTCCGAATTTGGTTAAAATATCCAAAGTCATCTCAATATATGATCTTGAAGTCACTTCACCAACCAAATTGATTTCCAATCCGTTTTCCAATTTTCCGGCAATGAGTAGAAGTGAAGTGATAAACTGACTTGAAATATTCGCAGGAACATCTACTTTTGTTTCTGTGATTTTTCTTCCTATAATTTTTAAAGGTGGAAAACCTTCGTTTTCTAAATACTCAATTTCGACACCGAGATTTTGTAAAGCGGTCACCAGATTTTTAATCGGTCTTTCCTTCATCCTTTTCGAGCCTGTCAAAATAGTTGTTTTTCCATCCTGAATGGAATAATATGATGTAAGGAAACGCATCGCCGTTCCTGCATGATGAATGTCTACAATTTCAGTATTCTCAGACAATGCTTTTTTCAGCAATTGGGTATCCTGAGAATTCGACAGATTCCTGATTTTTATGTTTGCAAACAGGCTTTCCAAAATCAACAAACGATTCGAAATACTTTTCGAACCGCTGATTTGTATGGTTGTGTTTTCTTTTAATTTTGATTTTTCTAACTTCATATTCTTTAGATAGAAGCTGGAAATAAGAGCTGGGTGTTCAAGTATTATACTAAACTTCCGGCTTCCATCATCCATCTTCCTGCATTATTTCAATTTCTCATTATTCTGATGACGATCTTTATCGCGATCAGTTTTTATCTTCATTTTTTTGTCGAAAGCTTCCTGCAAATTGACTCCGGTTTGGTTGGCTAAACATAATGTAACAAATAAAACATCTGCCAATTCTTCGCCCAGATCTTTGCTCTTATCGCTTTCTTTTTCGCTCTGTTCACCGTATCTTCTCGCAATAATTCTTGCAACTTCACCTACTTCTTCTGTCAACATTGCCATATTGGTCAGTTCATTAAAATAACGAACGCCAATTGTTTTTATCCATTCGTCAACTTGCTGCTGCAGATTTGTAATTTCCATAATTTTTTAAGAGCCAAGGCAAAAGTTAAAAGAGCCAACTGTAAATTAATTTAAAATTTAGGCTTAATATCAAATATCAAATATCAAATATCAAATATCAAATATCTTACTGATAAGCACCCAATGTGGGATTTGAAGTTCTGTCAGCGCCCACAATATCAGTAGGAACAGAATTGGCAACCGTAAGATCACCTTTTCCTCTTGCCGGAGAATCTGATTTCACTCTAAGATTCATTTGTGCAGCAAAGTAGTTGATAAACTTTGGCTCTTGGTTTTTGATACTTCCCGTAACATTCGAATTGGTATCAAAATCAAATCCTGCAGCACTTGTTCCTGAATATTTCAGCAAACAGTTCTGTATGGAAAAATTAAGCAGTTGTCCTGGTGTTTGCTCCAAAGAAAGAGCATTATCACGATCAGAATAAACAATACTGTTTCTTATGTTGAAGTGCAGAGAGCCTTGTTCGGTTTGTCCGTTTTCATTTTGATATTCATTGGCTGCAAAAATTCCGTTGCGGTTGAATTGATGAAGCAGTTCAGAATAATTGACAATGGTAGAGTGTACAAAATCGTACATTCCTCCTTTGAAAATTCCGATACATGATTCACCGCAATTGTTCATTACCAGATTGTTTGCATTAATATTAGATCTCACAGAATAAATTCCATATTCCTGGAAGGTATGGATAAATGAATTGCTGATGGTTGCGTTGGTTTCCGTCATTTCCAGACCTCTTGTTCCGCCGAACAGCCTCGCATGATTCATGATCAGGTTTGAGTTTTTCTCCATTCTGATCGAGTTCCAGTTTCTCGGGATGGTGTCATAATAAGTGTCATTTCGGTCTCCGCGAAGAATTACCTGCTCATCTTTTGTTCCGTTGATATTCAGGGTTGCTCCTGTGGAAACTTTCATTCCGCTGTTTTTATGAAAATAAACTTTCGTTCCGGGCTGAATGTTCAGATGTACTCCCGGATCAAGCGTAAGATCACCGTAAATAATTTTTGCTTTATTACTAGACCACGTTGCGTCTGAAGCAATTATATTCGGATTCGAAGGGGTTTTAATAAAAAATTCAGCATCCTGAACCACCGAAAATAAAGTGACATGTTGTTGCCCTGCTCCCGTTGTAAATAAAATGCGGTCTTCAGCGATCGCTTCCGGACCTGAAGCTTGCGGAGCAATTTCAACAAAAATATACAAACTGTCTTTTTTTCTTAAAGGAACATTCTGAAAATCGTGTCCCGGTTTTCCGTCAACATTGATTCTGTATAAAGATGCAGCTCCTTTTTCAAGGCTGATTCTTGGGATCATTACATCCTTATCTTCATTATTAAATACTTTTACAGCATATGTTTCTGAACGAACCTGATGATAAACAGTGTCACAGAAAACAGTGTCTTTTGAGAATCTGAGCTCCTGAGAAGGCGCATCAAACGTAATATCGTCCTTGTTACAAGAAACAGCTAAAAGCAACATCCAGAAAGATAAAAAGAGTAATGATTTGAGTTTCATCAAAATTAAAGTTTATATAAGTTTCAAATTTAACGAAAATACTTTAAAATTCTTATCTTTTAAAAAATGTTGATCAGGTATTTGTATATTTTAAAAATTATTGTATTTTTGCAACCTAAAATTTAGCAGAAGAAATACCATTACTATTTCGAAAGCAAAACTTTAATTTTTTAAAAATTTATTATGAAAAACGGAATTCACCCAGAAAATTATAGACTTGTTGTTTTCAAAGATATGAGTAACGACGAAGTATTTTTATGCAAATCTACTGCAGATACAAAAGACACAATCGAGTTTGAAGGAACTGAGTACCCATTGATCAAAATGGAAATCTCTTCTACTTCTCACCCTTTCTACACAGGAAAAACTAAATTGGTTGATACTGCAGGTAGAGTAGACAAGTTCATGAACAAATACAAAAAATTCGCGAAGTAATTTTTTGATTTTACAATATTTTAAAGTCTTTCGATTTTTTCGAAAGACTTTTTTTGTGCACTTTAACCAGAATTGAAACTTGAATAGCACAACTTCTCCCAATGATTCGTATTTTTGTCAATAAGCAGATTTTGGAAATAAACAGTGAGATTGTAAACATCCGGCTTCCATCATCCAGCTTCCAACCTTAAAAACTTTTACAGAAATGCAACTCGTATTTTCCGATGCACAATATTGGGAAGATTTTCTTCCGCTTACTTTTACCCGTCCAGTCGCAGAAATGCGTTGCGGAATTCTTACTTTCTCCGAAAGATGGCAGAAAATTTTAGATTCTGCCGAAATTTCATGGTTTACGGAAATGTATCTGCAGCAAAAATTCAGGGAACCGGAAAAAAAAGAAAGTCTGTTTTTGGTGACTAATTTTTTGCCGACGGAAACGGTTATTCAACAGATAAAAGATTTGAAACAAGGCGAAGCTTTGGTGTATGAAGATGAATTGGTGGCTGCAAAAATCAATATGGACGGTTTTTCTTTAAACCAGATCGAAAAAATGACGGATATCAGGGAAGAGCTTATTTTCTTTAAAAAACCAACCGATCTTTTTACGTATAATAAAGAAGCCATTGATTTTGATTTTGAATTACTGACAAAAGGAAAAACTTCACAGGAATTATCTTCAACCAACGGATTTTTAGGAAATAAAGAAGATTTATTTATCGAGGAAGGCGCAGAAGTTGAATTTTCAACCATCAATACCAAAACGGGAAAAATTTATATCGGGAAAAATGCAGAAGTAATGGAAGGCTGTAATCTTCGTGGTCCGATTGCGCTTTGTGAAGGTTCGAAGTTTAATTTGGGGGCAAAAATTTATGGTGCAACTACGATTGGCCCACATTCAAAAGTGGGTGGTGAAGTCAGCAATATCATTATTTTCGGGTATTCAAATAAAGGTCATGACGGTTTTGTCGGAAATTCCGTGATCGGGGAATGGTGTAATTTGGGAGCCGATACCAATTCATCCAACTTAAAGAATAATTACGGAAATGTAAAACTTTGGAATTACAGAACGAAAGATTTCCAGGACACAGGATTACAATTTGCCGGTTTAATTATGGGGGATCATTCTAAAACGGCCATTAATACACAACTGAATACAGGAACTGTGATCGGAGTTGCTTCCAATATTTTTAAAGAAGGTTTTCCACCGAATCTTATTGAAAATTTTTCGTGGGGTGGTTTTAAAGATGATGAACGTTTTAAATTAGATAAAGCTTACGAAGTTGCCGAAAAAGTAATGGCGAGAAGAAAAATGCCATTGACTGATCATGATAAAGCAATCTTTAAACATATTTTTGATAATTATTAAAAATATCTGAACCATTAAGTTTAAATTAAGTTGTTAAGTTTTTTAAGGTAAACATCTGAAGATATTCATTAAGCATGCGTCTTAAAGCAAAGCTCAACTTAAAAAATTTAAAATTCTCAAATGCCTTAATGGTTCATATATAAGCTGTTTTTCAGCAATAAAAATTAAAACTTCAATCTTTTTTGAAGTTTTTTTTAATTTTAGTGTAATATATTTCAATTTCAGGTTGTCTTACTAATAGAAACAAACTTATGACTCAGGAAACTTTTAAGAATACGGTATTTATTCTCAGAGATGAGATGTTCCGTTTTGCGAAAAGGTTTGTCATGAGCAGCGATGAAGCGGAAGATGTAGTACAGGATCTGATGATAAAATTCTGGCAAAAGAAAGACGAATTGGAGCAGTTTGGAAATTTTAAATCCTATGCTTTGAAATCAGTCAGGAATGAATGCCTCAACAGGCTGAAGCATCACGACGTAAAATTAGGTTTTGCCGATTTACAGCTACACCGTTCGGAACTCTACAGTATGGATGTAAATAATATGAAAGAACAAATCATCGGATTTATCAATCAGCTTCCTGAGAAACAGAAAATGGTCATCCATTTGAAGGATGTAGAAGAGTATGAAGTGTCGGAAATTTCTGAAATGTTGGAAATGGAAGAAAACGCAGTAAGAGTAAATCTGATGCGCGCCAGACAAAAAGTAAAAGAACAAATCTCACAATTGATGAGCTATGAGCAACGACAAATTTCAAGATAAATATAACGAAGTCTTCCAAAGTTTAAAGGAAGAAAAAATGAACTGGGATTTTGAGGATTTCCTGAAAAAAACAGAAGGAAAGAATGATGAGATTTCATCAAACGAAACTCCGGTCATTCCAATTGAAACTAAAAAGCCTTCGTTTCCGAAATGGTTCTGGATGGCTGCAAGTGTGGTCTTGCTTTTCGGTCTTGGTTTTATATTTAATTATAATCAAACAGATGCTGTAAACAATCAGGCGAAATTGGTAGAAAATGAAATCCAGAAGCAGAAAACTGATTTCATTAATGAAAATCATAATCATGACTCGCAGGTTGCTGTGCATACAACAGATTCGGCTTCAGGAGCAAAAAAAGATTCTATTTTTATAGAAAATTCTATTGCGGAGAAAGATGTTTTGGATGAAATTTTATCTAAAAAAAGCAGGATTAAAAAAGAATCGAAACCGAGATATGTTTACAATTCTCAAGGCAATCTCAGTCAGAAAGATTCAACAGGATATAAAGATTCTTATGTTATCGTCAACGGAAAACGTATCGAAAGCATGGAAGAAGCGATAAACGTAACCAAATATTCATTTCAGGTGGTTGCCAATAATGTCAATCAGGCATTGGCTCCGAAAGTGATGGATAATGTAGATTATTAACAACAGATTATGCAACTGATCAGGCTTATAATCAATTAATTTAAACTGAACTTATGAAAAAAATACTCATTATATGTACTCTTGTGCTGTCTCATTTCTTTAATGTGTACGGACAAAAAAACAAGCTGGATCAGCTTTTTGAAAAATATCAGGAAGTTGAGGGAGTAACCTCCATTAAGATTGCCAAACCTATGTTTGGAATGCTTAGCAATCTGAATATCGCAGACGAAGAACTCGATCAGATAAAACCTCTTCTTTCAAAGATTGACGGATTGAAAGTTTTAATCACAGAAAACACCAAAGGAGAATTGGCGAATGTGAATAAAGAAATTTCGTCTTATCTGAGTAATTTGAATTACAATGAGATTATGTCTGTAAAGAATGCAGGAAGTAGAATTAAATTTCTTTCATCCGATGCAAAAAATGACGGAACGCTGGATAATATGCTCTTGAGTATTGATAGCGGAGGCGGAGAAAATATTCTGGTGATGCTCGACGGAAGACTTTCGATGGATGACGTGAATAAAATTATTAATTCTGCTGAAACAAAAACAAATACAACGAGATCAACAATTACAAGCAGTTTTGTATCGGATAATTCTGCATCTTATCTAAATGGTGAAAACAGAAATGTAGGACAGTTCTCAGGAATTGACATGAGCACAGGAGTAAAAGTGGTCTTTAAGCAGGAAAACAATACAAGTGTGAAGGTTTTTGCAGATTCAGATAAACTTCAGAATGTCATTACAAGAGTTGAAAACGGAGTTTTGAAAGTGTATATTGATAATAAAGGGACGAGAAATTTAAAATTTAAAAATCTGAGCATCAATGTTTCTTCGCCATCAATTGATAAGATTAAAGCTTCATCCGGCTCAAACTTTACGGCAGTAAACGAAATCCGCGCAAAAGATATGATCGTTGATGCATCTTCAGGATCGGCGGTTGTGGCAAAGTTTCAGATTTCAGGGACTTCAAATTTTGAAGCGAGTTCAGGATCTAATGTAAAATCGACGGTGAGCGCAAATAAAGTTTTAGTAAAAAGTTCAAGCGGCTCAAGCGTTACTCTGGAAGGAAATACGGATTATGTAGCCATCGATGCAAGCAGCGGATCTTCATGCAAAGCCGATCAGCTACGAGCAAATGTAGGTACGGTAGAATCTACTTCAGGAAGCAGTGCTTCGGTGAATGCTAAAGATCAATTGACTGTAAAAGCTTCTTCGGCAGGATCTGTGAAATATAAAGGAAGCCCGAGAATTGATGCTAATATCAGTAAATCTTCTGCAGGAAGTTTAAACCAAATCAACTAATAATTAAAAACCATGAAAACAATTAGAACCATTTTCTTCGTTTGCTGTACTTTATTTTTAATGCAGTCGTGTATTGTTTCTCATAAACCGAATATGGCATTTTTCTCAAATTCTGACTATGATTATGAGGATGCTCAATTTGCGAGTATTAATGTACCTATGTTTTTAGCGAAGCCTTATATCAAAAAAGCTTTGAGAGAAGATGGCGAAAGTGAAGAAGCCATCGCCATGGTAAAAAAAGTTTCGAAGATAAAAATGATGACTGTTGCCAACGGAAGTGAGAAGCTGATGAAAGATTATGCCAATTATCTGAAAAATGAAAATTACGAAGAATGGGCTACCATAAAACATGATGGTGAAAACGTAAATATCCGTGTAAAGCAACAAGGCGACATGATAAAAAATATGCTGATTACCGTAAATTCTAAGAAAGATTTGGTCTTTGTAGATGTAAAAGGGAGTTTTACAGCAGATGATATTTCAAAAATGATCAATTTCGCATCCGATAAATAACTTCATATTCAACCATATTTAATTTTGTAAAGTCACTGTTCACGGTGGCTTTTTTTGATTTATAATATGAATTGTTAAGTTTTATTTAAACTATTTTAAGCTATTTTCGTATGTCATTTAAAAAGCTTAATTTTGCAAGAAAGTAAAGATGTCTATTCATAACAAAATTGTAGAGACAGCCATCACTTTCGATGACGTGCTTCTAGTTCCTTCTTATTCTGAAGTTTTACCTAACCAGGTTTCATTAAAATCAAGACTTACCGACAAAATTACGCTTAATGTTCCTATCGTTTCCGCTGCAATGGATACCGTTACAGAGGCTGAATTGGCGATTGCTTTGGCAAGAGTTGGTGGTTTGGGCTTCATTCATAAAAATATGACAATTGCCGAACAGGCGGCTCAGGTAAATAGAGTAAAACGTTCTGAAAACGGAATGATCTCTGATCCTGTTACACTTTCTAAAGACCATACTTTGGCAGAGGCTAAAGAAACAATGGCCAAATATAAGATCTCCGGTCTACCTGTAGTTGACGCTGAAAATACCTTGATCGGCATCATCACAAACAGAGACGTGAAATATCAGGAAAACCTTGATATGAAGGTTGAGGAGATTATGACGAAAGAAAATCTTATCACTTCCGATAAAGATACCAATCTTGAGAAAGCCAAAGAAATTCTTTTGAAAAGTAGAGTTGAAAAGCTCCCTATCGTTGATGCAAACAATAAATTAGTAGGTTTAATTACCATTAAAGATATTGATAATCAGCTGGAATACCCCAATGCCAATAAAGATCAAAACGGTAGATTAATCGTTGGAGCCGGAGTTGGAGTTGGTGAAGATACCTTAGATAGAATTGAAGCTCTTGTAAAAGCAGGTGTTGATATTATAGGTATCGATTCTGCTCACGGGCATTCTATTGGTGTTTTGAATAAAATTAAAGAAATCAGACAGGCATATCCTGATTTGGATATTGTTGGAGGAAATATCGTAACTGCTGAAGCAGCTAAAGATCTGATCGAGGCCGGAGCAAATGTTTTGAAAGTAGGTGTTGGTCCTGGTTCTATCTGTACAACGAGAGTTGTTGCGGGAGTTGGGGTTCCTCAATTATCGGCAATTTATAACGTTTACGAATACGCACAAACCAAAAATGTTGCAGTCATTGCTGATGGTGGAATTAAGCTTTCAGGAGATATTGTAAAAGCAATCGCAAGTGGAGCAGGAGCTGTAATGTTGGGCTCTCTTTTAGCCGGAACTGATGAAGCTCCAGGTGAAGAAATCATCTTCCAGGGAAGAAAATTCAAGACTTATCAGGGAATGGGAAGTCTTTCTGCAATGAAAAGAGGAGGAAAAGAAAGATATTTCCAAAGTGAGGCTAAAAAATTCGTTCCGGAAGGAATTGAAGGAAGAGTTCCAAGTAAAGGATCTTTAGAAGAAGTAATTTTCCAGTTAGTAGGAGGTTTAAGAGCAGGAATGGGATATTGCGGAGCAAAAGACGTTACTGCTTTACAAACTGAAACCAAAATGGTAATGATCACAGGAAGCGGATTGAAAGAATCTCATCCTCATGATGTAATTATTACTCAGGAAGCTCCTAATTATTCTTTGTAATAAAGAAACATTTAGAATAAAATAAATGCCTCTGAGATTTCAGAGGCATTTTTTAATGCCGAAACCGGCATCACGAAATTTTTTTTCAATTACTAAAGTTTCCTTTAGTAACTTCTTTTTGTGTTTTTTAAAATAATAGTTATATAGAGTTTTAGTTCCTCTTTTTCTACGATGTAAAATTAGAAATGTTTAGCAATACTATCATCACAAATCTTGTAGATATTTTACTACGAGATTATAGAAGTTTATCTACAACTTGAAGATTTTCAGGGTTTTAATTTGTCTTTAAAATCATCAATCCGGAAGTCTGTTAAAGCATTTCCTTTTTCTATTTTTTCTTTGGAGTAGAGCCTGAAATCATTTTCAGTCTTTTCCAACAGATAATCATAAGGTCCCACCGAAGAAATTAGTTTAACCAAAACCGGTGAAATTTCGAGACAGATAAAAAGCCCCATAATAAAAGCTGCAGCTGTTGCAATAATCGCTGAATTCTTACCCAATTCATCCAATGCCTGAAGTCTGGCTGCGAATCCGTTGAACTTATCTTCAAAAGTTTCTGTAGATTTTCTTTCGGTTTCAAGATTGGTGTAAACTTTTGAAATTTCTTTGTCAAGATAATCTAATCTTGGTGCAACCTGTTTCTGGTAGTTTTCCAGATCCTGTCTGCGTTGCTCTTTCAGTTCCTGCTTACGTTTTGCATTGGGTCCGAAACCTTCTTTTCCGCTGGTAAGGTTGGTTTGTTTTCCTAAAATTTCCTTTTCCAGCTCGACAGCAGCCGAATCATAAGATTTCTGATATTGCGCAGTTTTTTCTGAGATTTGCTTCTTTTCTGTTTCAAACGGTCCGCTCTGCTGAAGAATTCTGCCGTTCATTTGTTTTTGCAGGTCGGTTTTGTTTCGTTGAATAATTGTGTTTAACTGTTTGTTAACTTCCTTCTCAAAAATTTTAAGCTCTAAAGGTTTAGAAATAATAATTCCTAAAAAAGTTGCCAAAATCAATCTTGGAATCGACATGAGAATCTGATTCCACCACGTTCCTGTTTTTTTAATGGATGAAACAATGTAGCGGTCAAGATTGAAGATCATTAGTCCCCAAAGAATTCCAAACCCGATGGATGCCCAAATGTCATCAAAAATAGTATACATTGCATAAGCAGCAGATAATGTTGCAAATACGGCTGTAAAAAGAACGATTCCTCCGATTCCTGCAAACTTATTCCATTCACTCGGTGTTTTCCTTAGGATATGAATATTTCCACCGGAGCAGACGAGCAGAAACTTCTGAAACCAGTTTATTTTATGATTGGTTTGAGATATAGTCGATTGTGGGTTTTTCATTATTGAAATTTTCTACAAAATTAGTATTAAAAAATATACCATTGTTACAAATAGTAATATGTTTTACCAAGTAATTTTAAAATAAGTCAAAATAGCTTCTGTTTATGGCTTAATTTCTGTTATTAAAAATATCTATCTTTAATCTATTCAAATAAATATAGTATGAAAAATTTATCAAGAATCTCTTTAGCCATGGTTGTTTTGACATTATCATCTTGTAAGAAAGAAGATATTGTAGACAAAGAATTAAAGGAAGCCGCAGCCAACATGAATAAAATGACTCCTCAATTGTTGAGTGAAGGTGTGAGATTAGACAGTGTTTCGGCAGGAGAAAGTAAGACTTTGAAATACTGCTATACTTTAACAGATGATGTAAAAGAAGACCTGAAACCTGAAGAAATTAATGGCTATAAATCTGCTTCAAAGAAGGAAGCTTTAAAAAGCATTAAAAATTCTCCGGATATGAAGAACTTCAGAGATAACAATGTTACGCTTAAATATATTTATTATGACAAAAACGGTAAACCGACAACCGATTTTTCAGTTTCGCCTTCGGAATACAAAGAAAAGTAATCGTTGAATTATTTCAGGCGATCGGGATTTTGCTTCAAAAAGCTTTCCCAACCGGAATAAGATTTTGTGTCTGCAAGCGTTCCCGAATTGAAATGATGGCATACAGCGACCGCCAATCCGTCGGAAGCATCAAGATATTTTGTTGGGAATTCTTTCAGTTTTAAAAGATTCTGAAGCATTCCTGCGACCTGTTCTTTACTGGCATTCCCGTTTCCGGTGATTGCCATTTTTATTTTTTTTGGAGAATATTCGGTGATGGGAATATTTCTGTACAAACTTGCTGCCATTGCAACACCTTGGGCTCTTCCGAGTTTGAGCATTGATTGTACATTCTTACCAAAGAAAGGTGCTTCAAGCGCAACTTCATCCGGATGAAACTCGTCAATTAAAGCCAAAGTTTTATCGAAAATATATTTAAGCTTGGTTTCGTGATTAGGATATTTTTTTAAAATCAGTTCGTGAATGGAAATCATTTCCATTTTACCTTTTTTAACCGATATTAGACCAAATCCCATCACGGCTGTTCCGGGGTCAATTCCTAAAATTATTTTCTCTGCTGAAACCATCACGACAAAGATACGGCTTTCTTTATTTTAGATTTTAATTTATTCTTGCGACAGTTTATTTTCATCAATCGGAATCCATTTTCCGTCATGTCTAAGAAGTGAAATTTTATCAACGATAAATTTAGTTTTATAGGTTTTGTCTTTGTAAATTTCCCAGGCTTTCAGAAAGTTTTCATAAGAAAGATTTCTATACCCCACTGTCATATGGGGATTGAATGAATAACTTCCAAAACTAAATTTTTCTTTTACATTAAGGTAAAGTTGCTTCAGGTTTTCATTTTCTTCCGGTTGTATAAACAAAACAGGATTTTTAGGATTGGGAAAGCTTCCGAAACCATTCAATATAATTTCAAAAGGAGAAATTTTTGTATTGACTTTCTGAAAAGCAATGTGGATGTCTTCTTCCAATTCGATTTCTCTTTCAAACGGAGGGAATAATGTGATATGCGCGTCATTATTCAACGCTTTAGTATTGCCAAAGTTTATAGCTAAATCTTCTTTAAAAGCTCTCACCTCATCAATGATTTTCTGTTCGGGATAAACAGCTATGAAATACATTTTTTTCATAAAGCGAAATTAAGTTTTTAAAATTTATTCTAATACATAAGAAAATTATGCATAAGTTTGTAAGGTATTAAATCGACGGATGAAAAAAAACAGTCTCTATAAAGGAACACTCCAAAACATCATCTTAAAGTTACTTTCTAAAGAAGTAAAGATGTATGGTTATCAGATCACACAGCGTGCAAAAGAATTAACAGAAGGTGAACTTGAAATGACGGAAGGCGCACTTTATCCGCTTTTACATAAGCTGGAAGCAGATGGAATTATTACTTCTGAAATTCAGGAAATCAATGGAAGAAGCAGAAAATATTATTTGCTTAGCGAAAAGGGCAAAAAACAACAGGCAGTTCAGGAAGATGAGATGAGATCCTATTTATTTAATCTAAAAACAATTTTTGATATATGATTTCAGCAAAACAAAAATTAGAGATTGAAAAGTATCTGATCTCTAAGAATTTACCTTTGGATATTTTGCTTGAAGTGAAAGATCATTTTTTGAATCAGATCGATAATCTACAAATTGAAAATAAAGAATCTTTTGATGCCGCATTTGAAAATACCAAAGAAAAATGGAGCGAAGATTTAAAGCAAGCGAAGTATTATAAAGGGAGATCAATTGCATTAATTGCAAAGAATATTAAAGATAAAGCTGTAAATAAAATTTTGCTTAAGCTTTATTATCTGTGTTTATAATGCTTTTACTTTTATTTTCACTAAGTAAGCTAATTGATAAAAATGATTTTAGTGAATTTTTGAGGTATGCAATCATTATTTTTTTTAGTCTGCCTGGAATTTTTGTAATGCGGTATATTAAACTGTATCATCTATCATTTAAAAACAAGAAAATTAGACTTAATATATATCAGGGTTATGAGGGGCTTTGTATGTATTTTGGATTTTTCTTTCCGTTTATATACAGCTATTATACAAATACTGGAGAAAGGATATTAAATTTTTTTTATAACTCAAGTGAAAATTTTGCAGATATAATTATACTAATGATTACTTCAGGTACATATTTTTTTACAATCTTTATGCAGGTTTCATTTATAAAAAGTGTGAAAAAAATTAAAAATAGTATTCAAGAACTTAGAGAATTATAATACTATGGAAAAAGAAAACTTAAAACAGATAGAGCAGTATCTTAAAAGTAAAAATTTGAGTTCTGCTATATTTACTGAAGTGTATGATCATTTTGTCATGCAGATTTCAGATTTTATGCTTAAAAAAGAAGTTGGTTTTCAGGAAGCCTTCGTTCATACAACAATCAATTGGCAGAGCGAACTGAAAATGGTAAGAGCAGATATTTTTTCATTCAGAAGAATTGCAAAAATTGAGAAGAATCTTTTGCAGATGAGGTTCAGAAAAATGATGTTGTTTGCTTTTTTGTTTTGTTTGCTTTCAGGGATGATGTTCTATCTTAATGAAGATTTATATTTAATTATTCAGGGATGCTTTATTATTTTACATCTGTTATTTCTTCTCTATAGTTTCATATTTGGGAAACTCAGTTTTTCAGATTATCAGAGAATATCTTTTCATCCTTTATTGCTGAGAAGTTTATTGTTGATTTTAATTATTGTCCCTATTTTAAATATTGCCTTTAAAACGCATGACCATATTTGGGAATTTCCTTTAAACCATATGGCGCTCACTTTTTCGGTTGTGCTTCAGACCCAATTGCTTTATTACAGAATTAAAAAAGTAAATATTTTGCTTTCATGACAACAGAACAAAAACAGGAAATAAGAACTTTTCTTTTAAATAAAAATCTTCCGATCGATATCATAATGGAAGTTGAAGATCATTTTGTAAGCCAAATCAATGAGCTGCAATCAGAGAAAGACTTGCCTTTTGATGATGCATTTAATGTCGCTATTATTTCTTGGTACGACGACTTAAGGCTTTTCCGGGATGGTAGCTGGAGTACAGAAAAAACATCTCTTTTGATAAAAAAATCCTCAAGACAAAAGCTTTTTTCAATCCTGAAAAAATCAGCAGTAATTGTGGCAATCAGTTATTTTTTAGTTGTATTATGTTATTTTTTGATTCCGTTTTCTGTTTTTAGAATAAGTTTGGGTGTCTTTGTAGGTCTTGTTATGGTATTTCCATTAATTATTTACATCAAAGAAAAAAAATATTTTGATCTGCCTAAAAAATATAAAAACATCCGGCTTTCTGCTCATCAGAATCTTGTCAGTGTGTTTTTTATTCTTCCGATGTCTTCAGGCTGGTTTCTTCGTTACGTTATTGAAATGAATGATAACTTTTTAGATTCTAATCAGCTCAAAGGAATTGTTTTTAATTCTTTATTGCTTTTCTTTTTCTTTTTTGAAGCAGCAATTATAGTATCCCAGCAAAAGTATCTTGAAATGATAAAAAAAATCACTCCTTATCTGGAAGAAAATTTTAAAATTTCTAATTAATAATTTTCCAATACATCTGAAATTTGCTTAATTTTCAAATGAGGTTGGAAAGATGCAGTTTTGCCTTTTTCTTCATCGGCAATATTAGATAGGATAATAACTGAAGTTTTGGTTTTGGGATAATAAATGTTGAGGGAAGGTGCACCTTTTACATATCCGCTGTGAAAATAAGAAACCGGCTTATTGTCATTCATCATAATTCCTAAGCCGTAACCCATCGTTCCGAGAACAGGATGTTGTCTTTCGGTGCTTTTGGCCATGAATTTTTTCAGAGTTTCGGTTTTAATGATTTTTCCGCTGTATAAAGCATTATTCCAGATGTGAAGATCATCAATGGTGGACAAAACTCCGCCTGCAGGAATGCCAATTTCTTTGTTGCCTAATCTTTTTGGCATATTGTCAACAGCTTTCTGGCTTTTCGAATTTCCTACGTATGTTTTAGCAAAATTTTCTCCATCAAATGAAGTTCCGGTTGATGAATTTTTCATTCCAGCCTTTCTGAATAATTCCAGCATATTTTCATCAAAAGATCTTCCTGAAACATTTTCTACAATTTTTCCTAAAGCATTATATCCGTCGTTGGAATAATTAAATCCGCTTCCACTTTTGAACATTAATCTTTCCCCGAAATTATTAAGTCCCGAACTGTGATTTAGAAGCTGCTGAATGGTGATGTTTTCGTATTCCTTTTTCTGGAAATCTTTGAAATATTTTGAGGCTTTATCATCAAGATTCAATTTTCCCCCTTCCATTTGAAGTAAGATCAGAACAGCGGTAAACTGCTTGCTTATCGAGGCAATTGAAAATACTGTAGCGTTGTTGATTTCAGTTTTATTTTCAAAATTCGAGAATCCATTATTTCTTCGGTAAAGTTCAGTGCTATCTTTAAAAACACCGACACTTGCGTTAAAATGATAAGCATTAAAAACCGAATCTATTTGCGCTTTATATAATTTTTGCTGAAATGCAGTAACTGCAGAATCAATAATTACCTTTTTATCAACAGGCTTGGAGATTTCAACTTTTTGACAGGAAAATAAAAGTAAGAAGACAGAAATAATCGTTACTAAAAACTTCATGATGTGCTTTTGATTTATCTAAAATAAGAAAAAAAGATTTTTAATCAAAGTTTAAGGTTACGAACTGTGTGAAACTAAAACTATTCTAAATCAAATCATAAAATAAGAGAACGTACTATTTAATTTATTCATTATTGTTGAATGTGAAAAAGTTGAAAAAGCTATCAGTAAAGAATTTTATTTTATAAAAACAATGTAAATGTCATGAATGTTTTCTTTTGGAGTGAAGAATTTCACAAACTCTTTAGGAATGTAATGAACCTCATATTTATTGGAATATAAGGAGTAACTTTTATTAAATATTTTATAGTCTAATTTTTTTCCTTCAACAATTATAAGAGATTTTTCTGTAGCTAAAGGTGGACCGTATGAAATTTCACCATACATTTTATCTAAACCATTATATTCTAACTTTATCAGTTGTTTTTTACTAAGATTTTGAATGGTATAAATAACCATTTTTTTGTCATAGGCATAGTCGTTAGGAGTAAACTCCAGTAGGCTTTCGTATTTAAGAATATCTTTCGGTATTTCGAGATGATAGTAGCCGTTTTTATCTGTTCTTGTGGTATAAACTTTCAAAGCAGTAATAAAGCTAATCTCTGAAGGAATCGGCTTTGTGTTTTCAGAATCAACTATTCTTCCGGAGATCACAAAATTGCCGTTATCTTTTCGAGGTTCTTCGTTTTCGATTTTTATATTTGAATCGGCTGAGACAACTATTTCGTTTGAATGTGCAACAGTGGTTTGTGAAGGATAAGTATTTACCATACTGGCTGTTAAAGCCAATCCGGCGGCTACTTTTGAAAACGTGATTTTTCTTGGGGAAGTGTTTGAAGGAATTTTTTCTTCTTGTAAAGATCGGTTTAATTGATTTTTGAATAAGATTCCACAGAATTTTTCACCTTTGTTTTGTTGAAGAATTTTTAAGATCTCAGTATTATTTAAGTCAGATAAGTCCAATACTTTTTTAGAACATAGCTCACAATGTTTTCCTCCGGTAATATCGTACATATTTTCCAAAGGTTCTTCACACGGTTTTTCAATTCTCAGATGGGGTCTCATTGATTAGTTTAAAGCAAAACGAAAATTTTAGATTATTATTTCTAAATCAAATCACAAAACCAGAAAACATATTCTCCACCTTCATCATTATCATCAGTTTTCGGTTTTGGATAGGTCTTCTTTACAATCTCACCAATTTTAAAATCTATAGGATTTTTAAAAATGGGACCGTCAAAAGTAAAGGTATGGAATTCTCCGTTTTCTCCGCAGGGATCTACATTTTCAGGTAAATCATTAATGAAATCTTGATCAATAATTCTTCCTGCAAAGCTTTTATCGAGATATGTTTCGTTGACGCAAGCGATAATTGTTTTAAAACCAAGATCTAAAAATTCATGGATGAGGTCAGTTGTATCAATTTTCCAAAGTGGAAAAACCGCTTCCATTCCAATATTATTAAGTTGATCTTCTCTATACTTTCTCAAATCCTCTAAAAAAATATCTCCGAAAATAGAATGAGTGACGTCTTGAGATTGTATCTCATTCATCGTTCTGGTCATAATTTCTTGATATTCTTCCATTGTCGGTTCCTTCGGGATTTCCATTTTAATTAAAGGAAATCCTAAACTTTCCGCCTGTTTTTCTAACAAAGAAACATGAACACCATGCATCGAGATTCTTTGAAATTCCTGATTAATGCTTGTCAGCAAAGAAGTGACTTCAAATTGATTTTCTTTTAAAATTTTGTATAAAGCTAATGCAGAATCTTTTCCGCTGCTCCAGTTGAATATGGCTTTGGGTTTCATTTTGTAAAAAATAAATATAAACCGTCCTTTGAAACATCATTGTATAAAGCTTTTGCTGTTTTTCCATAAAAATGAAAAGCTTCGAAATTACTTACACCTAATTTATAGAGTTCTTCTTCTTCAATTTCCTCACCATCCAGCAGAATAGTTGGTTCTAATTTTCTTGAAGAAATACCACCTGTCATAACCACCATTTCATCAATTTCATAGCTTTCAAAAGTAAATTCTTTATTTTTTAGTTCTTCTTTAGTAAGAAGATATTCCTTGTCATTGTAGCTGCCGAATTCAAAATGCAAAACATTATTATCTTTTTGAACGTAGAAATCAGGAACAGTTATTTTATATATTCCATCCTTATTAGTTTTCACTTTAAAAATTTTTTCTATTGTTATAAAAGTGACTTCAACATTTGGTAAAGGTTTACCTGTCTCAGAGTTGGAAAGCTTTCCGGAAATGATAAAATCATTGTCGGACATTTTTTTTCTGTCTAAATCTCTTTCTCCTGAATTTTGATTTTCTGAAATTTGAATTAAAGGTTTTTCAAAATTTATAGCCTGGGTTTGAATTCCTGCTAAACTTGCTGCAATTGCCAATCCTGCAACCAGTTGAGAATATCCGTTTCTTTTTTCTTTACTAATAACTACTTTTTCAGGAGGTAAAAAGTTTCTATTTGATTGATGTCTGAAAATCCGGCCACAGATTTCTCCATTTGATTCATCTAAAATTCTGAGTATTTCCTGATCTGATTTTTGGGTTAAATCTAGTACGGTTTTAGAACATAAATCACAAAATTTCCCTTCGGAAATATGATGCATTTTGTCCCACAATTCTTCACAAGGCTTTTTAATCTGAATAATTTTCATCAAAGTTTTATTTAAATCTAAAATACAAAAAAAACTCAAAGAAAAATTCCTTGAGGTTTTAATTTATAATTTTTGAAACAGTTTGTAGTCAAAAATCGTTTGCCATATACGGGCCGGACTACATATTTCTTCTGTATTTACCGCCTACTTCAAACAAAGCATTGGTAATCTGCCCAAGAGAGCAATATTTCACGGCATCCATCATGACATTAAATAAATTCTGCTGATTGATGGCAGCGTGTTGTAATGTTTTCAAAGCGGCTTCGGACTTATCTTCATTAGCCTGTTGGAAATTATGAAGCATTTCGATCTGGAACTGCTTTTCTTCCTCAGTCGAACGGATAACTTCTCCCGGACGAACTGTTGGTGAACCGTCTTTTCCTAAGAAAGTATTCACTCCGATAATCGGATATTCTCCGGTATGTTTAAGCCATTCGTAATGCATTGATTCTTCCTGAATTTTTGAACGTTGATACATCGTTTCCATTGCGCCCAAAACACCACCTCTTTCTGTAATTCTGTCGAATTCTGCATAAACAGCTTCTTCCACAAGATCCGTTAATTCTTCAATAATAAATGAACCTTGAAGCGGATTTTCGTTTTTCGCTAATCCTAATTCTTTATTAATAATCAACTGAATCGCCATCGCTCTTCTTACAGACTGCTCAGTCGGAGTTGTAATTGCCTCGTCATAAGCGTTTGTGTGGAGTGAATTACAGTTATCATAGATGGCATAAAGCGCCTGAAGCGTCGTTCTGATATCGTTAAAATCAATTTCCTGAGCGTGAAGCGAACGTCCTGAAGTTTGGATATGGTATTTCAACATCTGGCTTCTTTCATCCGCACCATATTTCAGTTTCATGGCTTTTGCCCAGATTCTTCTCGCCACACGTCCGATTACTGAATATTCAGGGTCGATACCGTTGGAAAAGAAGAAAGATAGGTTTGGTGCAAAATCATTGATGTCCATTCCTCTTGACAAATAATATTCAACATACGTGAAACCATTTGCTAAGGTAAATGCCAACTGAGAAACCGGATTCGCACCCGCTTCTGCAATGTGATATCCTGAAATTGAAACAGAGTAGAAGTTTCTAACTTTTTCTGTGATGAAATATTCCTGAACGTCACCCATCAATCTCAAGGCAAATTCAGTAGAGAAAATACAGGTATTTTGAGCCTGATCTTCTTTTAAAATATCAGCCTGAACGGTTCCACGAACGGTCGCGATTGTTTTAGCCTTAATTTCAGCATAAGCCTCAGCAGGAATCACTTCATCTCCCGTTAAGCCTAATAATTTTAATCCTAAACCATTATTGGAAGGAGGCAATTCTCCGTTATATTTTGGTCTTTCTAAACCTTTGTCGTCGAATTTTGCTTTTAAAGCTTTCTCAACATTAGCTTCAAGCTTATGTTCAGCAATATATTTTTCAACATTCTGATCAATCGCCGCATTCATAAAGAAAGCCAGCAACATCGGCGCAGGTCCGTTGATCGTCATTGAAACTGAAGTCATTGCATTCACCAAATCAAATCCGGAATACAATTTTTTCGCATCATCTAATGTTGCGATAGAAACTCCCGCATTTCCGATCTTACCATAAATATCCGGTGGTAGGGCAGGATCCTGTCCGTATAACGTCACAGAGTCAAACGCTGTAGACAAACGTTTTGCATCCATTTCCGCAGAAACGTAGTGGAATCTTCTGTTGGTTCTTTCCGGTCCGCCTTCTCCGGCGAACATTCTTGTTGGGTCTTCTCCTGTTCTTTTAAAAGGATAAATTCCGGCGGTGTAAGGAAATCCTCCCGGAAGATTTTCCTGACCTTTCCATTTAATTAAATCACCCCAATCGTTATATTTTGGTAAAGCGATTTTTGGAATTCTTAAATGAGATAAAGATTCTGTTGAGGTTTCAACTTTAATTTCTTTTCCTCTTACGAAATAGGAGTAAAATTCTTCATGGAAAGCCTTTTTCGTATCATCCCAAGTTTTTAGGAAGTCGATATTTTCCTGTTGAAGTTCTTTCTCTGCCTTTTGATATTCAGCGTCTAAAGTTTCGTTGGAAAGGAAATTTCTAACGCCTTCAATATGATACATTTTTCTTGCAAGCTCAGCTTGTTTTTCGATGTTTGCATCATAAATTCTGTTGTTCTCAACAATTTCAGATAAATAACGAACTCTTTTTGGAGGAATAATCGTCACTTCGTCTGTAATTTCCTGCTCAACAAAACCTTGTAAGTTTAAATCAGCAAATTTATCATTGACTTTAGAAACTAGTCTATTATATAATTCGGTTGTTCCGTGGTCATTGAACTGAGATGCTTTTGTTGCATAAACAGGCATTTCATCCAATGGCTGTTCCCACAGCAAATGGTTTCTCTGGAACTGCTTTCTTACCGCTTGAAGTGCATCTAAAGCACCACGTTTGTCAGATTTATTTAAAGCAACCAAATCTGCATAGTCCAACATGTCGATTTTTTCCAACTGTGTCGAAGCTCCATATTCAGGAGTCATCACGTACATGGAAACATCAGCAAAATCAGATACTTCCGAACCTGATTGTCCGATACCTGAAGTTTCCAGAATAATAACATCAGGATGAGCTAATTTCAACACATTTAAAGCTGAATGAATGAACGGAGAAACGGAAACGTTGTTTTCTCTTGTCGCCATCGAACGCATATAAACTCGTGGGTCATTGATCGCGTTCATACGAATTCTATCTCCCAACAATGCACCTCCGGTTTTCTTTTTCGAAGGGTCAATCGAGATGATCGCAATTTTTTTATCTGTATTGGAACGTAAGAAACGTCTTACCAATTCATCTGTCAATGAAGATTTTCCGGCCCCACCAGTACCTGTGATACCGATGATTGGAATATTTAAATCTTTTGATTTTTCGTCAATGGCCTTTACCAATTCAGGTTTTTCGTCTGAAAAGTTTTCGACCGCAGAAATGATTTTAGCAATACTTGTAGAATTTTCAAAACTAATTGAATCTAAGTCATTTGCCGTCACATCTTTTCCTGTTGCGAAATCTGATCTTTTTACCAGATCGTCGATCATTCCCTGTAAACCAAGCTCACGGCCGTCGTCCGGAGAATAAATTCTGTCGATTCCGTAAGACATGATGTCTTCGATTTCTTCAGGCAGAATTACACCGCCGCCGCCGCCAAATATTTTGATTTGCGGAGAGTTTTTTTCTCTTAAAAGATCGTAAATGTATTTAAAATATTCGTTGTGACCGCCTTGGTAAGAGGTCAGTGCAATGGCGTTGGCATCTTCCTGAATAGCAGTGTTCACCACTTCTTCAGCAGATTTGTCGTGACCAAGGTGGATAACTTCGCATCCCGTTCCCTGAATGACACGACGCATGATATTAATCGCAGCATCATGACCGTCGAATAACGATGCAGCTGTTACGATTCTTACTTTATTTGTTGGAGTATATTTTTGGGTTTCCATAAAAAACTAGAAAATTTCTGAATTTCCAAATATAATAATAAAATAAGAACCGCTGATTTGTAGTCATTTAATTGATTTTTAAAGCTTTGTATGTTTTGTCAGTGTGATTTTTGTACCTGAACTAACATTCGTTCAGGTGTTTGCAAGGTTATTCTTTCATTTTGAGTTTTTCGGAATTAAATTTTTATTTTTGCACATAGAATTTTAGGAATGAAAAGAGCGTTAATCTATTTTGCATTGGGAACGGTATTGAGTTTTTTAATCAATTATCTATTTATAGATGGTGAACATATCGGTCTGGAAATATATTATGCAATCGCTTTCGGACTTGCTTGGGGAATGGCGTATTCTCTCGATAATCCTAAATTTTCTCTTGTTCAGAAAATGGGTTCTTCATTTGGAGTAATGGCTCTTCTGGTTGCGGTAGGTGCTGTTATTTTCAATCTTGAACTGGCAATTCCGTCTATTTTGAAGTTTTCTACTGTTTTTGTGGCTTATTATTTAATAGCAAGTTTCCGAGGGAGTAAATCTTTACGCAATTAAAAATTATTCTCAATATTCAATCTTTAAACTAAAGATTTTCAATTTTCAGATTTTATTTATCGTTTTTCGACTTTACAAAAGTTGAGATTTTGATTTCTTCAGATGTGATAACTTACTTAATATCACTATTTTCAATACTTTAATTCAAAATATATTTTCAGATTAGAAAAATATGTGTACCTTTGCACACCCTTTTAAGGGAAAATTATGTTTAATCTTTAACTAAAACGTGTGAATACATTAAGTTACAAAACTGTTTCAGCGAACAAAGCTACTGCTAATAAAGAATGGGTTGTGGTAGACGCTGAAGGACAACCGTTGGGAAGACTAGCTTCTACGGTTGCAAAGATTTTGAGAGGTAAGCACAAAGCAAACTTTACACCTCACGTAGATTGTGGTGATAACGTTATTGTTTTGAATGCTGGGAAAGTAACTCTTTCTGGAAACAAGTGGAACGATAAGACTTATATCTGGCATACAGGTTACCCTGGTGGACAGAAGTCTATGACTGCAGCTGAACTTCAGAAGAAAGATTCTTTAAAAGTATTAGAGAAATCTGTAAAAGGTATGTTGCCTAAAAACAGATTAGGATCTGCTTTATTGAAGAACCTTTACTTATATGAAGGAACTGAGCACAAACATGAAGCTCAACAGCCTAAAACAATTAATGTTAACGAATTTAAATAATTAATTATGTCTATAGTTCACAAAATCGGAAGAAGAAAGACTTCTGTAGCTAGAGTTTATGTAAAGCCAGGAACTGGTAACATTACAGTAAACGGTAAAGATGCTGCAACTTATTTCTCTACAGACGTGATGGTTTACAAATTGAACCAGCCGTTTATCCTTTCTGAAACTGTTGGTCAGTACGATGTTACCGTAAATGTTTTCGGTGGTGGTAATACAGGTCAGGCAGAAGCTATCAGATTAGGTATTTCTAGAGCGCTTTGCGAAATTAATGCTGAATTCAGATTAGCATTGAAGCCTGCAGGTTTACTTACAAGAGATGCAAGAATGGTGGAAAGAAAGAAACCAGGTCAGAAAAAAGCAAGAAAGAGATTCCAATTCTCAAAACGTTAAGATTTGCTGGTGGCGAATGGCTTTTAGCTATTGGCTTCAGGAATTTATTAAAATTTTTTTTAAACTTAATCTCGGCGAAAAGCCAATTGCCACAAGCAAAAAGCAAACCGCCAATTGCCCGTTACGTTTAGCATCCAAACGCTTCTCCCATCTAAAGAAGTTGTTGATTGTTTAAAAAACGGAAAGTAAACTAACAAAAACAGAAAACATGGCAAAAGCAAATGTAAAAGACCTTCTAGAGGCTGGTGTACACTTCGGTCACATGACTAGAAAGTGGAATCCAAATATGGCTCCATACATTTTTATGGAGAAAAACGGTATTCACATTGTAGACTTACATAAAACAGCAGTTAAATTGGATGAAGCTTGTAACGCTTTAGAAAAATTAACTTCTGCAGGTAAAAAAGTTCTTTTCGTAGCTACTAAGAAGCAAGCGAAAGAGGTGGTTGCTAAGCACGCTGCTGAACTTAATATGCCTTATATTACAGAAAGATGGCCGGGAGGTATGTTAACAAACTTCGTTACGATCAGAAAAGCTGTAAAGAAAATGAACGCTATCGACAAAATGAAAAAAGACGGTACGTTCGAAACTTTATCTAAAAAAGAAAGATTACAGGTAGACAGACAAAGAGCTAACTTAGAGAAAAACTTAGGTTCTATCTCTGACATGGTTCGTCTTCCTTCTGCGATCTTCGTTGTAGATATCATGAGAGAACACATCGCTGTAACTGAAGCTAAGAAATTAGGTATTCCAGTTTTCGGTATTGTTGATACAAACTCTGACCCAAGAAAAGTAGACTTCGTTATCCCAGGAAACGATGATGCTTCTAAATCTATCGATATGATCTTGAATGTAGTTTCAGATTCTATCAAAGAAGGTCAGTCTCAGAGAAAAGCTGATAAAGAAAAATCTAAAGAAGAAGGAGAAGTAGTGTCTGCTGATAAAGATGCTGATTTCGATGCTGAATAATTAAAGATTTTCTTTAAAATATAAAAACCGCTAAAGTAATTTGGCGGTTTTTTGTTGTTCTGAAACTGAGTGATCTATTTTTTCTTCTTTCTTTTTGCTGTTGATTTAAGTTTTGTTTTTGTGTTTTTTGTAGCTTTTTCAGGATTGTTTTGAGCAAGCAGATTTTTTTCATCAATCGATGGAAGTCCCGGATTTTGTAAAACAACAACCATACTTTTACTAATATCTTTAGAACTCTTATATTTTACATCACAGACATTTCCCGAAAAAATGTAAGAATCTTTATTCAGGACGATAAAATTTTCGCCTTTCGCGGGAACCGCCAGATTATAAAACTTCTTTCCGGAGATTTCTAAAATCAAGTTGCAGTCTGAATTATTTTTCAGCAAAACAATCGCTTCGTTATGATTAATATCTTCATTAAACATATTATTGAGAAGCTTTCTGGTTTTTTCTTTATGTTCATCCGAAGTTTCAGTCATCAGTTTTCTGAAAACCTCCTGATTGGCTTCATTATTTCTTTTATTAATCGAAAGATCGGGAAGTTCCATAAAAACGGGTCTTGCTTCCATGGGTTTTGCATTTTTTGCACCTTTTGTCCATTCTGTATTTTTCAGCGCAATGATTCGCTGTTTTAGAATTCCTCGTTTAGGATCTTGAGGATGTGCTTTTACAAGATATTCTTCAATCTTACTGATGTCTGTACTTCTGAGAACATCACCTCCGTCTGCAGTATTACTTGCGCAGGATGAAACGATAAGACTGAAGAAGAAAAAAGCGAAAGTATTTTTCTTCATCGAATTGTGTTTTAGTAATTTGTTCTGAATTTTGTTCAGAAATTATCGGATTGCAAATGTAAGCAATTAATTTTAAATCATTTAGTTAGACAACATGATGCTGTAAGAATTTGCAATAAATTTTGTTTTCTGATATTTTGAATTGCAAACCATTGCCGACAAACTGTAATTCTGATTTTTTGGAACCATAGCGTACCCAATCTTACCTGCCGCAATCGGAATTTTTTTGAAATAATTGTTTCCGCTTATCGTAAGAACCATATTGCATCTGGACTTATTTTCTACCGATACTGATGTTTTGGTATTGTTTGATGAGCTGTTCAGCAGGTCATTCAGAACATCTGCCGTTTCCGGCTTATATATTTTTAATAAAGCCTGGTATTCTTGCTCGGTTGTTGATGAAGAATTTGTTTTTGTTCCAGGATTTGAGTTTTTAGGAAATGTATTTTTAGGAGTTGGCTTCGTATTATGATTTGTGCTTCCGCAGCTATTTAGAAATGAGAGGATAAGAATGATAAGAAGAAAATGTTTTTTCATATTAAAATTTAGCTTGAATTTAGTCATCAATAAAACTCGGAAAAGGTCACTTTATTGCATTAAAAAAGGCTGTATTATGTACAACCTTTTCTTATTTTGAAAATTAATTAATTTTAAATTTAATATAAGTAATCGTTTTTCCTTTAGCAGAAAACAACTCTTCATAATGCGTTCTGATATCTCTTAAATGTGGTGTATTCGGATCGTATTCCAGAGCTCCGTAAATATCGTGATGAGCAGAAATGATTTCGTATCCGGCACCCTGCAAATAACCTAGCGTATAGCCATGTAAAAATTCTGAATCTGTTTTTAAATGTACAATTCCGCCCGGTTTTAGAAATCTTTTATATCTTTCAAGAAAATCGGGATGCGTTAATCTATGTTTTGTACGCTTGAATTTGATCTGAGGATCGGGAAAGGTAATCCAGATTTCATCGACTTCATTTTCGGCAAAAAAATAATCTACAAGCTCGATTTGTGATCGTAAGAATGCAACATTGTTCATTCCGTTTTCTACCGCTTCTTTAGCTCCAAACCAGAATCTTGCCCCTTTGATGTCAATTCCGATAAAATTTTTATCTGTAAAGGTTTTTGCAAGCCCTACTGTATATTCTCCTTTACCACAACCTAATTCTAAAACGATCGGCTGTTCGTTTTTAAAGAAATCTTTTCTCCAGTTTCCTTTAAGTTTAAAACCTTCGAGAGCTTCATCTCTGGTTGGCTGAATGACGTTGGGTAATATTCTGTTCTCTGCGAATCTTCTTAATTTGTTTTTGCCCATGAACTATGTATGAAAGTCTGCAAAATTACGAAAATTATGCAGCATTCAAGCTTTTAAAATGCAAGGTTACTATTTTGAATTTCAAATTATTTTGCAGAGCTGCCTAAAGCCACCATCATAGGTTTCTGAATGGTTTTTTGTGAAGCGTACTGAGCGCCGCAAACAATACTGGATAAAAGATAATCTCCTTTTTGTACAACAATCGAATTATCGCCATGTGCAGGAACAGGAAGTCTGTATTTGGTATTTCCGACTCCTTCAATCCTTACAATGATGTTGCAGTCTGATCTGTTTTCGATCATGACGATACATTCTTTTGCATTCGGATCGTTGTCGAATAATGAATTCAGGATCTTCACGGTTTTATTTTTATGCTCTGTTGAGTTTTCTCCCATCAGCATATTGAATTCCGATGCTTCGGTATCTGCAATCACTTTTGTATTTTTTGTCGCAGTCGTATTGGTAACATAGACATTCTGCGCAGTACTTGGTGTATAAACAACAGCAGACTGACCCACCTGCAACTGCTTCTGGTATTTCAAGATTTGTTTCTGCTTGATCATGGCGTTCATCTCTTCAAAAGAAATTTTCGTTGAAGGACCTCTTCTCAGTCTTGCCAGATTTTCCTGCATCTCTTTTACTTTTCTGTCTCCGGGAGGTGCCGTTTTAATGTATTCTTTCATCATGTCCATTACTCTTGGCTTTAGGACAGATCTTCGGGGGTCATCGGGATGAGCATCTCTCAGGAAGGCATTGATCTCGTAAATGTTTTTGCTTTTAAGGATCTCGCTGTAGTCTTTACCCTTTTTTTGAGCTGAAAAAGAAACAAATAATAAAGTAGTAAAAAGTAAAACTAACTTTTTCATTGAATAATATTTTATGGTGTGCAGTGCGTTTCTCAATATTGATGAAGTTTAATGAATGATTAGGCTCATTAAAAATAAACAAAATTTGAAAGAATATATTGCCTGAATTATTAAGATTTAATTTAATTAATGGTTTAGAGCTTCAAACTCATCAGATTAATTTACAATTTCCTGAAGATGAGAATTTTTCAGTCTTCTCTGATATATCGGCAGGTATTTTTCGATAGGAATCTTTACCGCTTCAATATTTCCGCTTTGTATATAAACATCGATATTTTCTGATGTATAAACAAACTGTAGGAAATTGTCGATAAGGTTTTCCGGAATCTTAAATCTTGTAAAGTATTCTTTTCCTAAATAATTTTTGACTTGAGTAACAGAATTGCTCATTCTTTCATAAGCAACCAATCTCTGTTTTTTCTTGCGTTCTCCCGAAAGAATATCAAAAATACTTTCAATGCTGAAAGTAAGACCTCCGTCTCTCAACCCGGCCACCGGAAGCTGAGGAGAAGTTCCGTCACCTTTAGGCTCGGGAAGACCGATTACTTTTTTCAGGGCTAAAGCCTTGTCTTCTTTGCGAAGAGAATTCACATCATATCTTAGATTTCCTGTAGGACGGAATCTGCTGATGACCACTTCCTGAATATCGTGATAAGCAATCTTTAATTCAACCAGATTTTTAGAGTTGAACATTTGAGGAGTCAGCTTTACATCTTTTCTTTCTGTAACAATAGACGTGAAACGAATCACATCGCCCGGCTCAGCGTTGATGTTGAAATCTCCGTTGTATGTGGTAAGAACAGTTTTCAGGGTTGTGAGATTGGTGACATACACCTGATTAAGATACAATGATGAATTGTCTCTTAAAAATACCTCTCCCGAAAAAATCTGCGCATTAATTTTAACTGCAAAAACCAACAGCATTACTAGTATAAGTTTCTTCATATGTTGTGCAAAATTACATAAGAATTGCGTCAATTTTCGTGCAGGATGAGCCAATAGGTGGTTAAAGTTATATTAAACTTTATATTAAACTGTTAATGAATGTTATAGAAATTTTATTTGAACTTATTTATCCCATAAATTATCATTTCTGTGTTTTACCAGAAGCCAGCTCGAATACTTTACGGTTGTGATATTTCCGAGTTCTGTCCAGCTCAGGAAATACCAGTATGTTGCCGTTGGTACAGGTCTTCCTTTCATGTTGCCATCCCAGGTAAATTTGTTGGTTGGTGTACCACGGAATACTTCAGCACCATATCTGTCGAAAATTCGGAATTCAAGATTTTCTTTGTTCATTAATGAAGAATAATCGATTTCGTCATTTCTTCCGTCTCCGTTTGGTGTGATCGTATTGATCAGTTTAATGATCACAAAATTTTCTTTTACAATATCACACGCTAAAGAATCTCTTACGTAAACGGTATATGTTCCTATGCTTAAATTGGTGAATGTATTTGAACTTTGCCAGTTGAATCCGTCAATTGAATATTCATACGCCGGGGTTCCACCGCTTACACCAATTATTACGGTTGTTCCGTTTATTTCTATTGAATTGATAACCGGTAATGTAGATTGGGAAACATTTACAAATTGTCTGTATGTACAGCCATCGAAAGTAAGGTCTACCCAATAATTTCCGACAGTGACATTTGAGATTGCAGGTGTTGTAGCACCGGTACTCCAAAGATAAGCGTCAAAACCTGAACCTGCATCGAGATTAGTCGCCGTATTCGGACAAATAAACTGATCTTTCAGAATATCTGATTTTTTTGGAACTTTTAAAGTAACATTTATTGTTGCTACATCCGGACAGAATCCGCTCTTTTCAAATCGGACATAGTAAGTATGCACACCTGTAAGAGTTACGGCAGCGCTTATGGGAGCAACATCATTCTGAGCATCTGCCAATGTTGCATGATAGCTTGCTGTTACGAGAGGATCTGTTGTGAACTGATTTAAGAATTGGGAAAGATTCATTGGTTTCACTCCGTCTAAATCATCATCACAGAATGTCGTTGTAAGTGTTTTCGTTATTAAGGTTAATTTCGATCCGACCGTGAAATTTACCGGCTGAATTACCGGTGCACAACCATTTGGAGAATCTACTCTGATATAAATTGTTGTATTAACCGTGTAGCTCCAGTTGTTGGGAAGCGTATTGGCATTTCCTGCGTTTGCGTCTGTTAACTGAGCATAATATCTTACATTGGTAAAATAGGCCGGGTTATTTAAAATTAATTGTGTAATGTCTGATAAAACTATGTTTACGGTACCGTCAAGATTTTCATCACACTGAACACCCATATTTACTGGTGTAACAACGGCTAACGGATAAAGATTCAAAGTAATCTGGGCAATATTTTTACATCCTGTGCTATTTTTCACAACCGCATAAACAATAGTTCCGTTGGGTGCAGGATATGTATTTGGCACCGTGATTAATGCCGACGGTGTTTCATTCTGTGCAGTTGCAAGAGAGGGGTAGTATGTAATTGTTACCGGTGAATTTGTTGTAACATTGGCACTTGTAAGATCAAATGTTCCTGAACCATTTACATTACATGCATTTATAGTTGCATTATTTACTGTAACAGGCTGAATATTAATTGTAACGGTTATTGTTTCACAATCCGGAAATTCAGTGTTATTTCCGCAAAATGTATAAACAAAAGTATCTGTTCCTCCTGCTGCCGGATTGGTAGCGGTGTATGTAATAACTCCTGTAGCAGTATTTACAGTAGCTGTTCCTAATGTTGGAGCAGTAGTAATCGATACGGTTGATGCAACCGGTGTTTGTGTAGAAGTTGTAAACGCTGGTGTAATAACTTTTACATCACAAATATTATAAGATACCGAAGATTGTTTTGTACAGTTTAAAACTTTAAAAGGTACCGTAATCAATGGTGCACAAGTTCCCATCGTAACAGCACAGGTATAATTCCCAGATCCTGTAGGAGTATATGAAGGTGATGTAGCACCAGTAATAAGTACACCGCCAACATACCATTGATACGATTCATAAATGGTAGGATCAACAGTAAGCACAATCCCTGGAACGCAATCTCCTCCTGATTTTAAGATAATAGGCTGAGTAGGAAATCCGGCAAAAAAACCGCCATAACCTACGGCGTCACTTCCTGCTGTAATACCCGCTGTGATTGCTTTTGTAGATGTTACAGTGATTGTTCCTGTAGTATTCGGAATTCCATACGTTACCCAATTTACATTTCCTGTCATGTCGAAAGGTCCTGTTCCCGCAGGAGGTGGAGCATTATTAACCAAAACTGAAGCTCCCCGTTCTGTAATTAAATTTAGTTTTGTAGGAATTGTAAGTATTCCGGCAGGATTATTATTTGTATGAACAAAGTTTTCATTAATTAAACCTATTTCATTAATCTGTTTAGGAAGATAACAGTTTAAGCCGGGAATAAAATTGAAACCTCCGGTTGCTACTTCATTTCCTGTACTTGCGGCTCCTGCAAGAAGCTGATAGACATATGCGTTTTTACTCGTTACAATATAGAGATTATAGTGACCTGTCGTCCCCTGCAATCTATATTTTGTGTCGGGAACTACAAAGTATTGTCCGGTATTTAATGTTGCGATTGGAGCTGTTTCATCATTGACGTAGACCAAAGTATTGTCCTGCGTTGCAATAATCAATGCACCTTCCATATTGCTGCCAATATTTCCGTTACCTTTTACAAGAGCAAAAGTGCTTCCAAGCTGATTTACCGGTATAGACTGATCCATCAGAATATCAGAACTTGTGGGGTTATTACCGGCATATTGACCATTGAAGTTACCGTTGGTAATATTTACAGGTTTTGTGGCTGTAATTTTAGCACCAATAAAACCGTCAAAATTTCCTGCAATATCCCCGATCCCATCAATAATATATGACTGACCTTTATTTAATGTAAAAGTTAGGGTAGGGTTTGTTGCTCCTGTTGTTCCGTTAGAAAACTGAACGGCAGTTTTATAGCCGGATACCGTTACGGTTGTATTGTCTTCAGTTGCCAATACACTGGTCATAAAATTCAGAATTGCATTGCTTACCGTAACCGGCGCTGTAGCAACATGGAAAGTTGTGCCGGTAGATGCAATACCTTTTGAAGTAATAATTTCTGCGTGGTTATAAACTGAAAATCTTAAGTTCGCATAAAACGGAAAATCTGCTTTTAGATATAACCCTTTTGTTGTAGGGGTGAAAAGATCGGTTTGTTGAGTTGTAATAATGTAGTTACGAAGAACATCAAATTTTTGCGGATTGTTTTTGCTGATTGTAACTGTACCGATTACGACATTATTGTTGTAAATAGTTACTGCAAACGGGGTAGTACGATTGGTTGATAAGTAAAGTTTTTGATACGGATTCGGATTTCCAGTACGATCTACCATTGGCGCAAACCAATGTTCTCTGTCCAGCTGTGCAAAAGATATAGAGAATATATAAAAAATAAGAAAAAAAGATAGAATTTTCTTCATTTTGAACTCGATTTTCTCACAAATTTAATAATAAAATACGTTAATTGTTTTAAAAATAAACAAAAAACCACGATTTAATATCGTGGTTTTTATCATATTTAAATTACATAATAATTTATTCTCTGTTTTTAACTAAAATCCAGCCTGAGAATTTAATTGGAGTTTTAGTTCTGTTGTTCTCATTCCAGCTGATGTTGTACCAGTAATTTCCTGTAGAAACTTTCTTCTTATCATTGGTAGTTCCATCCCATGTATAACCATTGTCTTTATTACCCTGGTGAATTCTGTTTCCGTATCTGTCAAAGATGTTGAATACCAAATTCGGTTTGTTGGCAAGTGCTGAATAATCTAAAATATCATTTACACCATCAGAATTCGGAGTAATTACATTTACAATGTTAGGAATCGTAATATTTACTTCCATAGGAACACAATTGAATGTGTCTCTTACGTAAACTTTAATATCACCTCTTGGAAGATCTGTAAATACATTAGATGACTGCCAGTTGATATTGTTTATTGAATATTCATATGGTGCAACACCTCCTGTTACGGAAACCGTAATACTTGTACTCGAAACCTCAACATTGGTAATAACAGGCTGCTCTGATGCATAAACTTTTACTTCTTGTTTTGTGATGCAATCTCCTGTTTTCAATTTTACCCAATATGTTCCAACGCCGATGTTGGAAGTCGTCTGAGTTGTGTCGCCTGTGCTCCATTCGTATCCGTCAAATCCTGGTCCTGCGTCTAAAACTGTTTTGTCTTCAATACAGATTACTTTGTCTTCTAAAACCGTAGATTTTACCGGAGGAAGAACAATAAGTGTTACTTCGGCTACTCGGTAACATCCGTTAGCATTGCTTACTCTTACATATACAACACCATTCGGAGCAATATACGGATTTGGCTGAAGAATTTCATTTGTTTGATTATGTGCATCAGTCAATGATGGATAATACGTTTTTGTTACGCCGGTCTGTGTAGTCACTATTGCAGTTGTTAAGTCAAATTGACCTGTTGCAACATTACTTTCAAGGAAGCAGGTTCTTAATGTAGCATTAGTTACTATAGGGCTTGCTGCTACTGTAAGAGTTAATGTAATTTGTTCACAATCTACAAATTCAGGATCATTTCCACAGAATTTATAAACAATTGTATCTGTTCCCACAAAATTATTGTTTGGAGTATATCCTATAACTCCGGTAGTAGGATTGATTATTGCAGTACCGTTTGTTGGCGGAGTGATAATCTGTACACTTGCCGGTGTAAATGTTTGTGATGACGATGTAAATGCAGGAACGATATTTAAATAACCTTCACATACCGTTTTTGTAGCTGTAGTTTCATTTAAACATGTAAATACTTTAAATACAGGAGTGGTTTCCGGAAGGCAAGATCCTACCGTAATGGTTACTGTATAATTTCCTGATTGTGTTGGAGTGTATGAATTACTGTTTGCACCTGGGATAGCAATACCATTTCTAAACCACTGAAAAGTATCATAACTGTCATCTACTTCCAATACAAGTCCCGGAATACATTCTCCGGTCTTTTTTGCAATAAGTGGAATTGAAGAAAACCCTGCGAAATATCCTCCGTATCCTGAAGTGCTATGTCCTCCGTTAATTCCAGCGGTTACCGCCTTGTTAGATTGTATAGCAATATTGCCCGTAATCGGTTGTATGGCATAGGTTACCCAGTTGGTATTTCCTGTCAGCTGGAACGGTCCTTGTGCAGCCGTTGGTGTAATTGGTGCACCACCGTTGACGGTGTAAGTAACCGTTGCACCTACTTCAGTTAAAATATTTAATTTTACAACAGTGTTAGCTGGTACAACACTCGCTCCTGCAGTTCCTGTTGGCATTTCACCCACTTTACCAATCTCATCAATTTTCCTTGGTAAAAAACAGTTTAAAGGCGGAATGTAGTTAAAGCCACAAGTTGCACTATCATCATTTACAGAAACCAATTGATATAAATAAACATTTTTTGTAGTGCTTATAAACATATTAGCATGTGATCCTCCCGGCTGTGTAATATAGCTGCTTCCGGAAATTCTGTACCATTGCCCTTGGGCTAAAGTTGCTACGGGAGTTGTAGCCCCGTTTAAATATACTTCTGTATTGTTTTCTGTAGCGATTATAATCCCTCCTTCCAAATCTGGAAGTGTAGATCTCGTTCTTACCATTGCAAAAGTATTTCCGAGTCTGCTTGTCGGTACAGACTGGTCTAAAATAATATCTCTTCCTGAAGCGGTGTTTGTTCCAAAATTAGCAGTCACATTCCCATTAGTTAGCGTAATAGGCTTGTTCGAAACAATTTTTGCACCCATAAAAGGTACCGTAGCAGATATTGGCCCTGCAAAAACAAAAGATTGTCCTTTATTTAAAACAAAGGTATGCGTATTTGTTGTTGGCGTTGCTCCAAAAAACGTGAAAACAGCAGTAGCGCTCCATGTCGCAGTAACTGTTGTATTGTCTTCCGTTGCTAAAACTCCCGCAGTGAAATTATTGGATGCAATCTGAGTAGACGGAGTGCTGGCAACAAAAAACTGTGTACCGATACCCGCCTTACCTTTACTGGTGACCACTTCGGCATGCTGTGTAGAGTTCACCATTCTTAGGGTACAGTAAAAGGGTTTATCAGCTTTAATATATAATCCCTTATTAATTACAGTGAAAGCTTCCGATTCAGTGTTGACCGCAATTCGTGCGGAAGGAACAATATACGTTTGTGGACTTCCTTTGCTGATTGTCACCGTTCCTAATGCAACGTTATTGCTGTAAACAGTTACTACAAAAGGTGTTACGGAGTCTGTTGAAAGATAAAGTGATTGTGCGGTAACAGTTGTTGATTCATAGTACGGCGCTATCCAATGCTCTGTATCTCTCTGGGCAAAAATAAAATTGCCGCTGAAGATAAGTAATAAAAAAGTGAGTAAAAGTTTTCTCATAAGCGTAGAATTAGGATTTGTACAAAAATAATAGAATAATTTAAATGTATTATAAAAAATATGAAAAAAAATTAAAAAATAATTAACAAAAAGCCACAACATTTAAGTTGTGGCTCATATTTACTATTATTTTTTTCTTATTCTCTGTTCTTCACTAAAATCCATCCGGTGTATTTGATTGGAGTTTTGGTTAAATCCGGCTCATTCCATGTAATGTGATACCAGTATGTGCCGGTAACAACTTTTTTATTGGATTGAGTTCCGTCCCATCTGAAGTTATTAAGCTTATCACCAGTGAAAATCTTATTACCATATCTGTCATAGATAACGAAGGTAAGATTTTCTTTGTATGCTAATTCTCTATAATCTACATAGTCGTTTACATTATCACCGTTCGGAGTTATTGCATTTACCAAATTCGGTACTGTAACCTCTACAGAGATAGGCGTACATCCGAAAGAATCTCTTACATAGAATGTATGCTGCCCTCTTGATAGATTTGTGAATACATTCGAATCTTGCCATGTTGTTGTTCCGTCAACAGCAAATTCATATGGTGCAATTCCGCCGGTTACTATTACGGTCGCCGTGTTGTTTGAGATTTCAATTGAAGTGATTACAGGATCCTGTGCTTTCTTTACACTTACAAATTGTTTCACAGGGCATCCCGAATCCTGAAGTATTACCCAGTATTCTCCTACCGGTACTTGCTGTATAGATTGTGTAGTTGCACCTGTGCTCCAACGGTAAGATTGATAACCAGGTCCTGCATCTAATGTAGTTCTGTCATCAATACAAATATATTTGTCTACCAACAATGGTGATCTCTTAGGTGGAGTCACTTTTAAGTTGATTTTAGCAATGGCATAACATCCGTTCGCGTTAAATACTCTAGTATATACAACACCGTTTCCTGAAATATAAGTATCTACACCCAGAATTTTATTGGTTCCGTTACTTGCATCGGTAAATGTAGGATAGAACTCTTGAGTAATAGGAGATTCTGTAGTTACGTTCGCCGTAGTAAGGTTAAACAGAGCTTTAGTTTCATTGTTTTCCAAGAAACATTCTGTCAGGGTAGCTTCGTATACCACCGGAGTAGGATGGAAGTCTAAAGTTATTTTAGCATTTCCTACACATCCTTCTGCTGTAAGAACTCTTACATATACTGATCCCAATCCTGAGAAATAATTGGTAGGATCTGTAATCTGATTTGTGTTGGCATTAAGATCAGCTAAAGTAGGATAGAATTTTTTGGTTGTCGGAATTGCGTTGTCTGTAACATTTGCTGTTGTTAAATCAAAATATCCTTTTCCTGCATACTGACAAGCTTTAATTGTTCTGTCCGTTAGTACGAAAGGAACCACATTAAGGTTAAGTGTTACTTGCTCACAGTCTACAAATTCAGTCGCATTTCCACAGAATTTAAATACAATTTTATCTGGTCCTAAGTATCCAGCATTAGGAACATAAGTAATTACTCCTGTTGAAGGATTAAGGGTTGCCGTTCCGTTTGTAGGCTGAGTGATAATTGATACTGTACTTGGTACAGGTGTTTGCGTAGAATTTGTAAAAGTAGGTACAATAGCTTTTGTACCACAGATATTTATATTCTGTGTTGTTTGTCCTAAACAAGTAAATACTTTGTAAATAGGAGTTGTCACCGGAGGGCAGCTTCCCATTGTTACTCTTACGGTATAGTTACCTGCAACCGTTGGCGTTATCGTGTGGCTGGTAGCTCCTGCAATTGGAGCGTTATTTAAAAACCACTGATAGGTATCGTAGCTGTCGTCTACCTCCAGAATGATTCCCGGAATACATTCTCCTGTCTGCTTGGCAATTACCGGAACAGAAGAGAATCCTGCAAAGTATCCTCCATAACCTGATGTGCTATATCCTCCATTAATACCCGCTGTTACAGCTTTATTAGATTGGATGGTTATCGTTCCCGACATATTTTCCAATCCGTAGGTTACCCAGGCTGTACTTCCATTGAGAGTGTACGGGCCTTGTGCAGCAGTAGGTGTCGTAGCAGGTCCTCCGTTAACACTGTATGTAACGGTAGCTCCCGCCTCTGTAATGATGTTTAATTTGATATTCTGTGTGTTCATCGGTACAACACTTGCTCCACCAGCTCCTGTAGGCATTTCGTCTACTTTTGGTAATTCGTCAATTTTTCTAGGCAGGAAACAGTTCAAAGGCGGAATATAATTAAACCCACCTGTTTCATTTTGATTTAAGATAGATACCAATTGATATAAATACACATTTTTAGAAGTGGTAACAAGCATATTAAAATGTCCGGATGTACCCTGTGCTACATAATCGTTTCCTGATATTCTGTACATTTGACCTTGATTAAGCGTTGCAACAGAAATACCTGATCCGTTCAGAAATACCTGAGTATTGTTTTCTGTAGCGACAATAATACCTCCTTCCATATCTGCAGAAGAAGATCGCGATCTTACCATAGCGAAGGTACTTCCTAATCTTTCTACCGGTACTGATTGGTCTAATATAATATCGGATCCTCCACTTGTCACATTCCCGAAATTACCATTCACATTTCCGTTGGTTAATACAATTGGTTTGCTTGCTACAATCTTTGCACCAATAAAGTTATTGATGTTCGAATTGCCTATACCCGCATATACAAAAGACTCTCCTTTATTTAAAGTGAAAGTATTGGTTGTCGTTGTAGGAGCACCACCTATAAATGTAACTGGTGCATTCCAAGTAGTTGTAACGACCGTATTGTCTTCAGTCGCCATTACCCCTGCCGTGAAATTACTAGAAGTGGCAGTAGATGGTGTAGCCACCACAAAAAATTCTTTTCCTGTACCTGCTTTTCCTTTACTGGTTAAGATTTCCGCGTGTGCAGTACCGCTTACCAACCTTAAGGTGCAAAAAAATGGTTTGATCCCCTTAAGATAAAGGCCTCGATTAATTACATTAAATGCATTTGCTGCAGTATTTACGGAAACATTGGCTGAAGGAACCGTAAATACTTGCGGATTTCCTTTGCTGATGGAAACAACTCCTAATACATTTCCAGGAGCTGTTGAACTGTTACTGGTAATTGTAACATCAAAAGGCGTTACAGAATCTGTAGACAGATAAACAGACTGGGTGGTAGAAGAAGATGCATAGAAGGGAGCAATCCAATGATCGGTATCTCTTTGTGCAAAAAGAGAACCGAATGTCAGAAAAACTAATACTAAGCTCAGTAGAAATCTTTTCATAAATTATAGAATTAGGATTTCTACAAAATTAAAATAAAATTTAATATATTGTTAATAAATCTTAAATAAATTGTAATATTTATTCTCTATTTTTAATTAATAGCCATCCAGAATGTGAAACTGGTAATTTTGTATCAGGCTCAACCCATCTGATAATATACCAATATGTGCCTGTTGGTAGACTTCTTCCGCCGGGTTTACCATCCCATTTATAATTGTTGTTCGAAGATTTGTAAACTGTTGCGCCATAGCGATCTGCTACTTCGATATTTACCTGATCTTTAATCTTTAAATCAGAATAATCTAAAACATCATTTCTTCCGTCACCATTTGGTGTTATGGTATTGATCAAATTTAAAATTAAGAAATCTTTAATGACTGGAAGACATCCATCTCTTCCGATCACATATACTTTGTGAGGCCCTCTTGTAAGTCCGGAAAATACGTTTGAATTCTGATAGTCGGATCCGTTCAGAGAATACTGATAAGGAGCTGTGCCTCCTGAAACATTTATCGTAGCAGTAGTTCCCGTTACCACAATACTTGTAATTGTAGGAGCTTGTGCTGCAGTTACATTTACGGTTTGTCTGTAAACACAACCGTTGAATTCAAGATCTACAAAATAAGTTCCTACACCGACCGTAATCGTAGATGTTGTTGCACCAGTGCTCCATAAATAAGATGTAAACCCGTCACCTGCATTTAAGACTGCTTTGTCATCTGAACAAATAATCTGGTCTCTAAGAATATCAGATTTTTTAGGAGATTTTAAACTAATAATTAAGGTAGCAGTATTCGGACAGCCATTTCCACTTGTAAATCTTATGTAGAAAGTTTTAGGTGAAGTAATTGTCTGGCTTGAAGCTAATGTATTTATTCCAGCCTGAGCATCAGCTAATGTTGAGTGAAAAGTCAATGTCACCGATGGATCTGTAGTAAATTGGTTTTTATAATCGTTTAAATTAACATTCTGAGAACCATTCAGATCATTATCGCAAATTTCGGTTGTAACATTTGTGGTTAATAAAGTTATTTTATTACCAATTTTGAAATCGATCTGTCCGAAAGAGGAAGGGCATACAGAGCTTGAACCGTCAACTCTTACATAGACCGTTGTGTTTGCTGTGTAAGTCCAGTTTACTGGAAGCGTGTTGCCGTTTCCTGCATTGGCGTCAGTCTGATTTAAATAATATCTTACCGTAAAGCTTCCTGAATTTGCTACAATCTGAGGAGTTACCGTATTAAAATTTACATTAATGATTCCGTCAAAATTATCATCACAAAGAACAGCATTGTAGTTTGAAGTATTGATGTTCGGGGATGGAGTAACCGTTAAAGTGATTTGAGCAACTTTTGTACATCCATAAGCGGAAGTAATATTGGCATAAATAATTCCTGCAGGCCCTGTATAATTTGTAGGCAAAGGTATTTGGCCGGTTAAATTCGAATTGGTAAAGTAAGTAATTGTAGTTCCTGTTGCTGAAGTAATATTTGCGGTAGTCAGATCGTAAGTTCCGTTTCCTGAAGCATTGCTGCATGAACTTAGTGAAGCATTGTTTGCCTGAAGAACATCTGTATTAATAATAATCTTAAAGTATTCAAATGCAAAAGGATTTCCGTTACCCTGAATATAATAGATAAATGTATCTGTTGTGTTTACCGTTGTTGGGTTTGGTGTGTAGGTAATCTGTCCGTTTGTCGGGTTTACGGTCGCAGTACCAGAAGTTGGCTGAGAAATTATTGTGGTAAGCGACGGAACAATAGTTTGTGTAGAACTGGTAAAAACTGGTGTTATTACTTTTGTATTACAAGATCCGATTGTATAAGTTGTTGTAGAAATCGGCGGACACAAAGTGTAATTATAGACCGTAGTTAACTTGGTTTCACAATTATTTTTTGTTACAGAACAAGTATAAGCTCCTGCTCCGTACAACTCGGGGTTGATAAAATAGGTTGTTGCTCCGGTTATCGCTACACCGTTCAGAAACCATTGATAGCCATCATAATTGTTGTCTACCTGAAGTCGAATTCCGGCATAGCAGTCTCCTGTTTTTATAATTGCCGGAACTGATGAAAACCCTGCAAAATAACCGCCATATCCTACAGCGCCACTTCCAGCTGCAATCCCTGCAGTCATTGCTTTTGTAGAATTCAAAGTAACGTTTCCTATAACATTCTGAATAGAGTAGCTTACCCAGTTCGGATTTCCTGTTACGGGATAAGGCCCGTTTGCAGCCGCAATGTTTGTTCCGTTCAAAGTTACTGTTGCTCCCGCCTGAGTAATGATATTTAATCTTGTGGCGAAATTCTGCCCCCCGATCTGGTTAATATAACCTATCTCATCAATCTTATTTGGCATGAAACAGCTTAAAGGCGGTATGAAATTCATTCCTCCTGAAGCATACTCATTTCCGTTGGTTGCACCGGACAATAATTGATATACATAAATGTTTTTCGTTGAAGAAATATTCATATTGTAATGGCCATTTCCCTGATGCTGATATCTTGCGCTCGGTACAATGTAATATTGTCCTTCGTTAAGCGTTGTTGTAGCTCCTGACCCGTTAAAAGTTATCTGAGTGTTGTTTTCTGTAGCGATGATCAAAGCGGTTTCCATCTGGGAAGTTACCGTTCCGTTGCCTTTTACCACCACAAAGTCTTTTCCTAAACGGTCTACAGGTACAGCCTGATCCATCAGAATATCATTGTTGGTAAGATTCAGAGAGGTATAGGCTGCATTAAAGTTTCCATTAGTGACAGAAATTGCTTTTGTTGCAACAATTTTCGCTCCTACAAGTCCGTTTTTGTTGATGTTTGACCAAGAACTTACTACATCCAGAATATAAGATTTTCCTTTGTTAAGCGTAAATGTTCTTGTAGGAGAAGAAACTCCGTCAGAAAAAGTGATGCCCGGATTATAACCTGAAATTGTTACCACAGTATTATCTTCAGTAGCAGTTACTCCGATGGTCGCATTCATATGATCTTCAGATCCTGAAATAGGGGCAACCCCTGCATAAAATATTGTGCCTAATCCTGCAGCGCCTTTTGATGTTAAGATTTCAGCATGGTTTTGCATGGCAAATCTATAGTTGGCAAAGAATTTTTTTGTTCCTTTTACATTTAATCCCATATTGTTTGGTGTAAACAATTGAGATTGAGAGGATGCAATTAAAAAATTATTGGGTATAATAATCTGAGCAGGATTGTTTTTGCTTACCTGAACGGTTGTGTACAAAGTATTGTTGTTGAAGATCTGTACAGAAAACGGAACGGTTTCGTCAGTAGATAAATATAAATATCCTTCAAGTCCGTTTGTTCCGGCTTTAGCCGACATCGGTGCAAACCAGTGTTCATTATCAAGTTGAGCATTAAGGATTAAGCACCAAAATGCACAAATAATTAGGAGAAGTCTTTTCATGCCTCAGTTTTAGGGGCGACAAATTTAGGTATTAATAATCAATTTTTTATGCAATATTTTTAACATTTAATTATAATTTAATAAAATTTCAATAATTTAAAATAAACTTCATATAGTATTAATATTGTAATTGCGCTATTCCACAAAAAAATCCCGATGAAAAATTCACCGGGATTAATATTTTAAAATCTAAAAGATTACAAGCTCACTCTGATAAATCCAGTTACTTTAAGATCTCCGTTTACAGACTTCACATAATCAGCAACTGAAATAGAGCTGTCTTTAATGAAATCCTGGTGTACCAAAGTATTGTCTTTGTAGAATCTCTGCATTTTACCTTTCAGGATATTGTCGATAATGTTTGCAGGCTTACCTTCTTCAGTAAGTTTATGTCTTTCGATTTCTAATTCTTTATCGATAGTTTCCTGAGAAACTCTGGTTTCGTCAAGAGCGATCGGGTTCATTGCAGCAGCCTGCATAGAAACAGATTTAGCAGCTTCGTCAGAACCGTCTACTTTTGCAGAAAGTGAAGTAATTGCAGCAATTTTGTTTCCAGCGTGGATGTAAGCTCCCAAGAAAGGCCCTTCGATTCTTTCGAATGCACCGATCTCAATTTTCTCACCGATAACTCCAGTTTGCTCGATTAATTTCTCAGCAACAGTCATTCCGTGGAAATCTGTAGCCAATAATTCTTCTTTAGTAGCAGCGAAAATAGCCATTTCAGCAATTTCGTAAGCTAACTCAATGAACGCTTCGTTTTTAGCAACAAAGTCAGTCTCACAGTTTAAAGAGATAATCGTACCTAAAGTGTTATCTTCATTTACTCTAGCGATTACAGCACCTTCAGAAGAATCTCTGTCAGCTCTGTTAGCAGCTACTTTTTGTCCTTTTTTTCTAAGGATATCTACTGCTTTTTCGAAGTCTCCTTCTGCTTCAACTAAAGCTTTCTTGCAGTCCATCATACCTGCACCTGTTTGGTTTCTTAATTTTGCTACGTCTGCAGCAGCTGGTGTATAAGACATAATATTTATTATTTTTTTATTTAAAATTATTATTAACTTTAATAGTTTATTTTTAAGCAGTGCAAAGATAATGATTTTAATGATAAACTAAAAAATGACTTTTAACGTTATAGTATTTATTTAATAATTTTTTAAAAGGTTTTATCTACATGAAAAAAATATTCCTAATCATATTCCTTTCCGTTTTCAGTATAGGCTTTGCTCAGAAGAAGAAAAAAGCCAAGGCGACTAAAGCTGTCGCAGAAAAAGAAGTAGTCATTATTTATACATTGGAAGAAGCTATGGCAAGCTCCGAACCAAGAATTATCGCAGGTTTTATCAAGCAAAATCCCGGACACGAAAAAAATAATGATCTTAAAAGAAAATTAGTCACCATCATTATGGCAGATAATTCTATTGAAGCCAAACCAACCATAAAACCGATCAGCAAAGATAAAATTGAGAAAATTGTCAGTAATAACGAGCTGAATAAAGGTAAAGATTTGGCATCCACTGCAAAAGCAGCAACGCCGGAACGTACCGTAACATATGCATCAATGGGAAGTTCAAGCAAAAAATCGGAGCCGAGTGAGCAGGCGAAAAAGACAGCCTCGTTGCTTACTCATCTTTTTAGTAATGACCCTAATAATAATGAAGCGTACGTTAACATCAAAAATCTTTCAAAATGCAGACTTATCGTAAAAATCAGCGGTAAAAAATATTATAATCTCGATGTTCCTGCAAAAGGAGATAATTTTGTTTTGATTGAAAAAGGCGATTATGTGGTGACGACCTCCGTTTGCGATGCAAAATATTCTTCGCTGAAAAAAATAAACAAAGACATAGAAATTCAGCTGAATGTCGCTGAATAAAATAAAAAATCGGTTAAGAAATTTCTTAACCGATTTTTTATTTTTCAATATTTACTATCCTTTAAACTGTCCCATTGCAATGAACTTGTCTTGTCTTTGGGTTTCCAATTCTTTTCCTGTGAATTTTGAGAACGCTTTGATGTTCTGCAAAATTGAACTTTTAAGGTTTAAATAGGTTGTTTCCGGATCGTAATGCGCTCCTCCAAGAGGTTCTTCCACGATTCCGTCTATGAATTTTTCTCTTAATGCATCTTTCGGAGTAAGATTCAATGCATTGGCTGCATCTTCTTTATGATCCCAATTTCTCCAAAGGATTGATGAGCAGCTTTCCGGTGCAATTACCGTGTACCAAGTGTTTTCCAACATATATACTTTGTTTCCGACACCAATTCCTAATGCTCCGCCGCTTGCTCCTTCACCGATAATGTAAGTGAAAATAGGAGTTTTAAGCATAGTCATTTCGAAAATATTTCTTGCAATTGCTTCACCTTGCCCTCTTTCCTCAGCTTCAAGACCAGGATAAGCTCCCGGTGTATCGACCAAAGTTACTACAGGAATTTTAAACTTTTCAGCTAATTTCATTAGTCTTAAAGCTTTTCTGTATCCTTCAGGATTTGGCATCCCGAATCTTCTGTATTGTCTTTCTTTTGTAGTTCTTCCTTTCTGGGTTCCGATAATCATTACTTTCTGTCCGTCAAGCGTAGCAAGCCCACCGATCATTGCAGGATCATCTGCGAAATTTCTGTCACCGTGAAGCTCAAGGAAGCTGCCTTTATCTACCATCCCGTTGATATAGTCTAAGGTGTAAGGACGATCCGGATGGCGAGATAGTTGTACTCTTTGCCAAGGCGTAAGATTTCCATAGATTTCTTTTTTCTTTTCTATGATCTTATCTTCGATCTGGCTGCATGCTAATTTTACATCAACACCACTTTCTTCTCCTACTAAAGAACAAGTTTGGTATTGATCCATCAAATCTTTTATAGGAAGTTCGAAACTTAAATATTCCATTTCTTGAAGTAAATTAAATCTTTCAAATGTATGAAAAATTATGGTAATTTTATTTAAAATTGTTTATAGCATTGCTTATCCTGGAGGTAGTTTCCTCTTTACCAAGAAGTTCCATGATATCTGGAACGTCCGGTCCTTTCAATTCGCCTACCAAAGCTAAACGTAACGGCATCATGACTTTCCCCATTCCCAAACCTTTGTTTTCAGCAAAATCGTGAACGGTCTGCTTTAAAGCTTCAGCATTGAATTCAGTGCTTTCTAAATCTGTTGCTAATTCTCCTAAAATTGAGGAAGTTTCTTCATTCCAGGCTTTTTTCGATGCTTTTTCATCGTAAGAAGCTGGTGCTTCGAAGAAAAATTTTCCGTTTTCGTAAATATCTTTCGGGAACGTTGCTCTTTCTTTCATCAGATGAATAATCTTGATTAATTTTTCATCTGAAATATTTAAACTTAAATCTGAATTTTTAAGGATGTTCAATAATTCTTCATCCGAAGTTTTCTGGATATACTGATGGTTGAACCATTCTGCTTTTTCTTTGCTGAACCTTGCTCCGGCTTTATGAACTTTGTGGAGATCAAATTCTTTTGCCATTTCATCCAAAGACAAAATTTCTTTATCATCTGAAGGAGACCAACCCAAAAGTGCCACCATATTGATGAAAGCTTCCGGAAGGTAGCCGCTTTCTCTGTAGCCTTTTGAAACATTTCCCGTTTCAGGATCTGTAAAATTTAATGGGAAAACCGGGAATCCGAACTTGTCGCCGTCTCTTTTGCTTAGTTTACCTTTTCCTTCAGGTTTTAAAATTAAAGAAAGATGCGCAAACTGAGGTGCTTCCCAACCCATTGCTTCATACAACAAAGTGTGTAATCCTAAAGAAGGTAACCATTCTTCCCCACGAATAACGTGAGAAATTTCCATTTCGTGATCATCGATGATGTTGGCAAAATGATACGTTGGCATCCCGTCGTTTTTCACCAAAACTTTATCATCTAAAGTGTCTGTGTTTACAGCAGAATTTCCTCTGATAATATCTACTAAACCTAATGTTCTGTCAACAGGCATTTTGAATCGTACGACATACGGTGTCTTTTCGTCCAATAATTTTTGCACTTCTTCTTCAGGAAGGGCAAGACTGTTTCTTAAACGGTTTCTGGTTTTATTGTCATAGGAAAAAACTTCACCTTTTGCTTCATATTCAGCACGGATGGCATCCAATTCTTCAGCGGTATCAAAGGCAATATATGCGTAATCAGTTTTTAAGATCTGCTCGGTATATCTGTCGTAGATGTCTCTTCTTTCAGATTGTCTGTATGGAGCAAATTTCCCTCCTTTTTTAGGACTTTCATCAGCGATAATCCCGCACCATTCAAGGGCTTCTTCGATGTAGTCTTCTGCACCTTCCACATATCTTGCAGTATCTGTATCTTCTATTCTCAATACAAATTCTCCGCCTTGGTTTTTAGCAAAAAGATAATCATATAATGCGGTTCTTACGCCTCCCAAATGCAAAGGTCCTGTAGGACTTGGAGCAAAACGGACTCTTACTTTCTCCATTTTTAATTTTAATTTTGGTGCAAATTTAACGAGACTTTCTTGTAAAAAAAAGGAATTCTATTTTGGATTTTTTATCAGAATGTAATTTTTGTATTCTCCGAACCGGATTTTCAGCAAATCTTCGATGGGTTGTAGGTATCGGTCTTTCTTTTTCCAGACTGCTTGAGATTTATCGTGATTAAAAATGAAATCATAGCTTGCAATAGCTTCTGCCATTACTTTGGGATGTGTTCCGGTAAATTTTATTACCCGGTCTACCGTATTATAATTGAACTCGTCTTTTGGAGCTTCTTCTAATTTTTTATCAGAATGACCATAATAATAAACAAAATTATTGGCCTTTAAGGACATTGTTCTTTTAGATTTTACCGAACTGTAATGATATATCGGTGCATTTAATGCTAAAACTCTTAGTTTTTCACCCTTTTCAGATCCATTTTCATAATTTTCAATAGATTTGAATTTTCTGAATCCCTGAGAATCGATGTAAGCTCTGATATTGGGATCATACTTGAAAATTCTTATTTCATTTTTATGAACCCTACGACTATTACGGATGCTGTTATAATCGCCCCAGAAATGAATAAATGGTTGTAAAAGGCCATCAATGTCAGGGTAAGAATCAGCTTCTTTAATTTTAGATAAAATTAAGGGATAATCTTTTTCATGCAGTACTTCATCTGCCTGAATATGAATAATCCAATCCGCAGATTTTGAAACGTTTTCGTATGCAATATTGCATTGCTGGGCAAATATTTTACCACCTCTTGTCAAACTGTCGTCCCAGATTGTGTCAATGATTTTTATTCTCGCATCACCAAGATTTAAAATAGCTTCCTTGGTTCCGTCTGTAGAATCACCAACTGCAATTACGAACTCATCACAAAGTGGGAGAACCGACTGAATCGACTCCAGAAAAGGAACACCATAAGTAAAGCCGTTTCTTACATAGCTGAATGCACTGATTTTCATTTGGTAGTATTAGTGAGGGCAAAAATCTAACTTTTTTTTTTAAACCCGAATCATTTTGAAAAAAATAATTTTACTTTTGTAGGTATATAAAGTTATAATATGCTAGAAATTGGAGAAAGACCCTGGGGAAAATACTATGTTTTGGCTGATGAGCCCAATTATAAATTAAAAAGGATAGAAGTAAACCCGGGTCAGAAATTATCTTACCAATACCATCACAAAAGACAGGAACAATGGACGATCATTGAAGGTGATGCCACTGTTGTTCTTGATGATAAAGAAATTGAATTAGGTTACGGCGAAAGCATTTTTATTCCGCTTGGCGCAAAACACAGAATGATGAATCTTTCTGAAAAACCTGTGGTATTTATCGAAGTACAGACCGGAACTTATTTTGGTGAGGATGATATTGTGAGGATTGAGGATGAGTATGATAGGAGCTAAAATGTTTTGTAAATGAAAATTATATTTCATGAAAATCAATTGTGTTATAGAGGCACGTCTAATGCACTTTTTGATTATGCAAACTATAATGAGACAATTTTAAATAACGAATCTGTAATTCTTTATCCAAAAGATAGTCCGAATAATATCAGTGAGGCAATAACTCGATTTGAAAGTAGATTTGAGGTGATAGCTTACAATGATGTTTCAGATAGAGATCGTATCATCAATGGCTTAAATGCAGACCTTTTTTATGCAATAAAGTCCGGAGAAAAAGAGACTGATGCTCCTGTAGATTTAATCAAAACAGTTATTCATGCTGTTTTTAAATATAATGAACCATACGGAGATGTTTATGCCTATGTCTCAGAATGGTTATCAAAAACGATGAGTGACGGGAAATTACCTTTTGTACCTCATATAGTTGATTTGCCCGAAGTGAAAGGAAATCTACGTGAGGAGCTAAATATTCCTAAAGATGCAATTGTATTTGCCAGATATGGCGGTGCTGATACTTTTGATATAGATTTTGTGATGGATGCGGTAAAGAAAACTGCCATTAAAAACAAAAATATTTTTTTCATTTTTATGGGTACCAATGAATTCGTAAAAAGGAATCTTTTCAGATCATATAAAAATATTATTTTCCTTCCTCCAACAACTGATGTAGAAAGAAAAGTTAAATTCATTAATACTTCCGATGCCTTTCTTCACGCAAGGCAGCAAGGTGAAAGCTTTGGTATGGCAGTAGGTGAGTTTTCAATTAAAAATAAACCAATAATTACTTGGTCTGGTTCTGATGAAAAATCACATTTGGATATTTTAGGTGAAAAAGCAGTGCTATATAATGATAAAAAAGATTTACTACATATTTTAAATAATTTTAAGCCTGATCCTGCTAAAGATTGGGATTCTTATTCCAGGCTATTCAATCCTTCAGCAGTGATGAAGAAATTCGAAGATGTGTTTATATATGACTTAGAAAAGAGATTTTAGATAAAGTTTTAATTTTTTACTAAATTTTAGCGCTAGTTTAAGGTCTTTTTGTGGATGTTCATTTTCAAACTTTATAATGAATTCATCAATATTCTTAGCCGGGAAAAATGATAATTCTTTCCATAGTTCACCCTCTAAAGGATGAAAGTTTTTAAACTGTTTGTAATTATCAGCATTTAGACTTTTCCACATCTCAAAGAATTTGGAAGTATCAAAATCATTTTTGTGTCCCCAATTATTTATTTTTTCTGTAATCTCTTCCTGATTCCTTGCCCATGATTGATGAATAAGATAGTAATCTAATGCAAAGTTTTGCTCTCTATTGGTATATCTTGCATATTCGTATTTAGGATAGTTTGTAATTAGGTTACATTTCTCTTCAAAAGGTTTAATTACAAAGAAGCCTTCATCATTATGCTTAAATAATGTAACGAAATTAACCTGAAAGTTGAATTGCTTTTTGTTTGCGATTCTTAATAAATATTTATTTTTTCTTAAAAATTTACTTAATTTTTGAAAATCATATGCATATTCATCACCGTCTATCTGTATGTGCCATCCATCAAAACCTAGTTTTTCAGCCATCATATTTCTTTGTCGAGTTTCCAATTCCATTGGCTGTATTCCTGGAATATAAAATTGATCTTTATAAAGAATAATTTTATTTTTTTTATCAAATTCTTTTATTCCTGAAAAAAAACTTTTAGGTATTTCCACATCATTCCCTGCCCACGTTTTATTATTTATGTCGTAACTTATTACAATGCTGTCTACATATTCATAAATGTGCTTTAAAGAGGTTAATATATAAGAGTAATCGTAAGAAAGTAGATAACCAACCTTAATAATTTTTTTTCTTCCCATAGATGAAAATGATTCTAATAAATATTGTGGAAAAATAGTAAAATAAAATATGTAATCAAAAAGACTTTTGAGAATTTTGAATACTTGTCTCAAATAAGTTTTTTATAGTAAATTGATTACTTTTTTGTATGCTTGTACAATTTTTTAGATTTATATATTTTTGAGACATGAAAGATTTGGCAATAATAATTTTGAATTATAATTCATCGCAGAAAATTGTAGATCAGGTTAACAGATTAAAGGCTCAGGGTGTTGATCCTTCTTCTTTATACATAGTTGATAATTATTCTTCTCCTGATGATAGAGAAAAATTAAGAAAATATACTTCAAATAACCAACTTCATTTTATTCAGTCACAAGAGAATGGCGGTTATGCTAAAGGAAACAGATTGGCTATTGACAAAGCTCTGAATGATAGTAAAAATTATTTTCTAATATTAAATCCAGACATAGAAATTTCATATCAGGTGGTGCAAGGTTTATATGATGCTCTTGCAAATGAAAGTAATCTTTATTTTGTAGGACCGAGAATTTGCGATAAGTTTGATAGAGAATATATCTTCTCCGATGGAGGAAAAGTGGATATGGATCTATATTTTAAAGCAAGTCATACAAATGGAGGGAAAAAAATAAGTGATGTGACAATTGCTGAAATCAATACGGATATTGACTATGTAAATGGCAGTGCAATGATGTTTAAAAAAGAAACTCTAGATTTGATAGGAATGATGCGTGAAGATTTTTTTATGTATTTTGAAGAAACAGAATGGTGTTATCGTTTAAAAAGTATTCCGTATGCAAAACAAGCAATTATCACAACGTTAATTACATATCATGAAATGAGTAAGCAGGATGACTTTCAAAATTTTTACATGACAAGAAATAGAATTTTTCTTTGCCGATTATATAATTTACCCCACAGTAAATTAATTTCAGACTTTTTATATCAAGCGCAAAAAAAATTATTCAATAAAAAAGGAAGTTTTAAAGATAATTTAACAACATTTATCTCGCAATTGAAAGCAATTACCGAGGGAAAATTTAAAAAACTGGTTTAGATTGCTCTTAATTATGATAGTAATCTAAACATTTCCTCTTTTTGAGCTTCAATTGAAAAAGGGAAAATTGCTTTTGCAGAGTTGTTCTGTAAAGTATCCCATAACTGCTTATTTGTACAAACTTCAATGATGTTTTCGGCAAATTTTTGATAATCTTCGTTTTCTGATATTAATGCAGTAAATCTGTCTTCAAGAAACATTCCCTCTGCGCCAATGGTTGTGGTAACAACAGGAAGTGCATACTCAAAAGCCTGACCTATTTTACCTTTTACTCCGGCTCCATATCGTAAAGGAGAAACAGAAGCAAAACAGTTTTCATAAAATGGAACAATATTTTCTACAAATCCTTTTACCTGAAAAAGATCGGAATTCATATTTGAAATTTCTTCTGAAGGTTCCTGACCGATAATAAAAACTTTAAGATTGGGTAACGTCTTCCAAACAATCGGAAGAATCTTATTGTATAAATGTTTTACTGAATCTACATTAGGATCATGAAGAAAAGATCCTATAAAAAAAATTCCTTGCCTTTCTTCAAAAGGAGGCATTTCTTGTGGCTTAACTTTCAAGTTGTGAACGTTACTAATGGTGAATAGTTTTGATTCATCAATAAAATCTGACATGAAGTCTTTTTCCTTTTGACTTATTACTACGACTTTATCTGCTTTTTTGCTCAGATTAGTTTCTATATTTTTGTAATATTCAATTTGTTTTTCCTTCTTTTTGTCAAATTGTATTTCAAGACCTCTTTGCATTCTTAAAAAATGAATGTCAACCATATCATATATAATCTGTGCCTGTGGTGTTTTTTTTCTAAAGAAATCTAAATAATATTCATAAATTTCAGGACGATGGCACCAGACATAGTCGGTTTTTGGCGCTAATTTGTTCAGAAAACTTTTTTTACCACGCATTATACCATATTTATTTATAAAAGGAGTATAAACCGTAACATTCAAATCACTGAAGTTTTGAATGTATTTTTTTTGTTCTACTCGTGGAATGGGTTTTAACCAATTCATTAAATAAACATTGTAATGCTTTGCAAGAAAAGCGGCAATTTCTGTAAGTCTGTTCGAGCCAGAGTCTTTATCAAACATGGGAATCTGATTATCAACAATAAGAATCGTTTTCTTACCATCATCATGAACAATCGTTTTGTCAGATAAAGGATAATATTTCTTTATATGAATATAGTTTTTTATCTTTCTTTTAATTCCCATCGGGTAGTAGTTTAAAAATGTTGGCGGTAAAGGTTTTTACACTGTATTTATCGAGTATATACTGTGGAATTTCCACATACGGAAGATCAATAAAATCTTTTATAGAATCTGTATTAACATTTTTGCTGTCAATAATCATCATATTATCCGGATGGAAAAAATCATATTCCTTCACGGCTGAATTGGTTGTGATAAGTTTCTTTCGATAGCCAAGACTTTCAAAAGTTCGGAATGAAAGACCTTTCTGATCTGCTCTTTGTATATCAATCATCGATTTAGACCGTGAAATAAAATTCTTAGTTTCTTCTAAGCTAAGATATTTTGTTATGGAAGAGAGATGCGGATAATTTAATTTTTCAAACCAAAATAAAATAAATTTTATTCTCAATCCTACATCAACTAAAACCTTCGACAAATTATTGATCTCATCAATTCGATTATCATAAGATGAGATATTGAAAATATCATACTCATTTTCTCTTGATTCTATTTTTTCGTCGTAAATGAAATTTGTCGTTTCAATAAAACCATAATTTTTTATGTCTTCTTTTTCGTAAGAATAAATCTCGTCAAAAAAATGTGCAATTTCAAGCTGTTGAGGATATTTTTTACAACTGTCGTAATAGTAGGCGATAAAACAGTCTGTTTTTTTTTTAAGCTCCTCCAAAACGTACAAATCCATAAGATCGGGACGGATAATAAAAATAATATCCTGTTTTTCTTTGATCTGCTGAAGAATTTGTTCGTTAAAAAATTCTCTTTTTCTGTTCTTTCCAAACAGTTTCGTGATTCCGTTCCAGACTTTAGCACCTATATGCGGATACTTATATTTTATAACATCCGTTTTTATATCTGTAACATTTATTGATGAATAAGACTGCAATTCTTTGACTACAAAATCAATATAGCCATACGCAAAAGGATAGATTAAAGTAATTTTCTTTAAGGTCATTTTTTAAATATTTCCTGCAGCTTTTTTTCGAATGTTGTTTCTTCATTCAGTACCATATCCTTATAAACTCTGAATTGCGGAATATGTTGCAGATAATTGTTCAAAACTTCTTTTATTTTCTCTACGATCGCCGGAATTTTACTTTCGCTGAACTCAAATTTATACTCTTCCGGAATCATTAAATCTTCATAATAAGCAGAAGAACCATTCTTTCCCGAGATAATACAGCAATCCTGAGAAACAGATTCTCTCAACATTTTATCTCTGCCCGGATTTTCACCAAAATCTACATACAATAAAGATTTTGACATCAGTTCCTTGATCTGCGAAGCATTCATATCCTGAATAGGAATCCATTGCAGATCCGGAGAGGCTTTGATGAGCTCAGAAATTTCTTTTTTACCTTTTTTAGGGTTGTATAGGATCGTTTTGTTGTTAAGATCTTTTTGAATAGGTTCTTTATTTCCTAAAAATATCGGATTGATGTAATCACACACAAAATAGATCTGGCTTTCAGGGATGCCATGATCTTTCAGATAAACACTTGACCGGTAAGATTGTGCCCATTGATAAACATTGGGTAGTGCTTCAAAATAATATTCTTTATCGTTTTGATTGTAGAATATTTTGGTAATGAAGCTTTGTTTTCTGACCCTGTAATCCATTAAAATTTTATAAAAATCTACACTCAGCCACCAGATTATTTTCTGACTCTGAGGGTATTTTTTTATTAAAAAAGTCATCGATTCCGGGACGATCAATATATTGTCGGGATGGTCTTCAAAACTGTGGATCTCCTGAGTTCTGTAAATATTATAATTTACGGCTTTTGCATTTGCTTTCTTAGGAACATAATGCATGTATACATTATCAAACCCCAATTCATAAAGCTTGTTTGAAAGCTGGTGCAATGCTTCCGGACCACCTGTCACTTTCTTCGGGGGACAAAATATGATGATCTTGGAAGTATTTTTATAAGAAATCATAGAATCTCAGTTAATAAATAGGGTTTGATTGAGATGTTTTCTCAATTTGAAGGTGCGATAATACCATTTAATTTTTAAAATTACAAAATATTAATTAACCAAATCTTCTACCCAGTTTTCTATCAGATATTTATGAAGAATATTTTTAGGGACTTCACGATAAGGAGTATTAAGAAATATTTCAGGAATCGTGATGTTTTCGATGTCTTCAATAACCAGAATGTTTTCAGGATTGTAAAAATCGTAGTTCACAATATCTTTATTGGTTGTAATCAGCTTTTTTCTCAACCCTAAACTTTCAAAAACTCTGAAGCTCAAACCTTGTTGCCTCGATCTGCTCACATCAAGCATAATCTCTGACTCGTCAAGAAAACTATTGATTTCTGATATGGTTAAAGGAGATTTAGAAAACTCCAGATAAGGTTCGGTATTTTCCTTTTTCGAAAAAATAATGATCTTACTTTTTACATTCATGGTGTACAAAGTTTCGGCAATCTTTTTTATAATCGGAAACCGGTTGTCATAAGAGCTTATGTTGAATACTTTATATTTGAATTTTGTCTGAATGGTATCCGCAGTTTTATAAATAAAATTTGTTTTAAAGCTTAAATTATACCTTTTGCAGTCCTTCTTTTCAAACGAAAATACCTTATCGAAAAGGGAAAGTATATTTTTGGTTTTAGGATACCTGTTGATAGAATCACTAATGATCAGTACCGAATTTTTTGATTTTGCATTAATGGCTTCAATGGTTTGTTTTGATAAAAAATCAGCCTTAATGTAAATTGCCGTATCGATACTTTTAATATCATTAAGCTTACTTAAAATAACCTCGTTATAATAAACATGTTTAAGATTTACAATTCCTAAGTTTTTAGTGAAAAAATTTAACGTTTTATGAGCAATTCCGGGATATTTGTATTTAAAACTGTGAAAATCAATATGCATTACATGGTACGATTTGTCCTGCAATGCATCAGCAATATATTGGTTATAACCCCAATTATCGTAAGTTATAAGAAGTACAAGCTTTTTAGGTTCTTTCATCCTTTGAAAATCAGCAATTAATTTAATATGGTTTTGTCCAAAAATTCTTTTAAATCTTTTTCCAAAAGCGAAGGCTTGAAGTCTGAATAATTTGTTGAATTTGGCACATAATCGGTTACATGCAAAAACTTATCCATTTTGGGATTGCTGGTCCATGCCCAGTCTGATAATTTTATCTGAGGTGAAAAAATAGTAAATGTCGGAACATTAAGTGCTTTACTGATATTTGTTGCTCCGCCTTCATTACCAATCAGGCATTTACAAAGACTCGTAACGGCAATAAATTCGCGTAAGTTTTTTGTATCAAATGTTTTGATGATCGTTTTTTGTGTTTTTTCCGGCAAAGAATTGTATAAATTGGAAAACTTCTCTTTCTGTGCAGGCATATAATTGCAAAGAATTTTTACTTCAGGCTTATAATCTGCGATAGATTTCAGAAGTTCTGCCATATACTCTATGGGGTACGTTTTTTCTTCTGAGCTACCAAATGTACTGATCATGATGAGTTGATCATTTACCGATAGATTGTTTTCTGCAAGAATTTTTTTTGCGTTTTCAGTTTCTTCATCCAATAAGTAAACTTTAGGAAAAACTTCTCCAAAAGGTATGTTTAATGGTTCAAGCATTTGAAGGCGATGCTCAATTCCGAGTGTTGTGTTTGCAGATTTTACCTGCATTTGTCTTTTTACAGGCTTGTTGTAGAAGATCTGCGTGTAATTTTTGAAAAAGCCAATTCTGGTCTTCGCTCCTGAAAACAGAGAAATAATTCCGGTTTCTATTTTGGAATAAAGATCAATGACAAGATCAAATTTCTTGCTTTTTACCTGAGATACAGTTTTTAAAAGCCCATCTTCATGGAAAAAAAGAAAATGATCGACAAAAGGATTTCCTTTTAATATCTGAGCATGCTTTTCATCCAAAAGAAAGCTGATTTCTGATTGAGGATATTTTTTTTTGAGTTGAGGTAATATCGTTGAGGTCACGAGGACGTCACCCATGAATTTTTTTTGTATAATTAAAATTTTCATTTTATCCTCCAAACTCCAATACCGTTTTTTCAATAATTTTCACACAGTCGAGCAACTGCTCTTCTGTAATCACCAAAGGCGGTGCCAATCTGATGATGTTTCCGTGGGTTGGTTTGGCAAGCAATCCGTTTTCTTTTAGCTTTAAACAAAGATTCCATGCAGTTGAGCTTTCAGGAGTATCGTTGATCAAAATAGCATTCAATAAGCCTTTTCCTCGTACTTTGGTGATAAGGTCAGATTTTTCGATCACTTTTTCAATCTCACTTCTGAATAATTTCCCTAATTCTTCAGCTCTTTCAGAAAGCTTTTCTTCCTCTACGACATCCAAAGCAGCAATTGCAACAGCACACGCAATAGGATTTCCTCCGAAAGTAGAACCATGTTGTCCCGGTTTGATGACGTGCATGATCTCATCATTTGCCAAAACTGCAGAAACAGGATACATTCCACCTGAAAGTGCTTTTCCTAAAATTAAAATATCAGGTTGTACATCTTCGTGGTGACATGCAATTAATTTTCCGGTTCTCGCAATACCAGTCTGCACTTCATCAGCGATGAAAAGAACATTGTATTTTTTGCATAATTCTGAGGCATTTTTCAGAAAGTTTTCATCAGGAACATAAACTCCTGCTTCACCCTGAATAGGCTCAACCAAAAATGCAGCAACATTCTGAGCTTCATTTTTTAGAATTTCTTCCAATGCAGCAATATCGTTATAAGGAATTTTGATAAATCCGGGTGTAAATGGTCCGTAATTCTGATTCGCATCAGGATCATTCGAGAAAGAAACAATCGTAGTCGTTCTTCCATGGAAATTGTTTTCGCAAACAATTATTTTGGCAGCATTTTCAGAAATGCCTTTTACTTCATAGCTCCATTTTCTGGCCAGTTTTACAGCAGTTTCAACAGCTTCTGCGCCGGAGTTTATCGGTAAAACTTTATCGAATCCAAATAGGGTAGTGATCTTTTTTTCGTACTCACCTAAATTTGAATTGTAAAATGCTCTTGATGTTAAGGCCAGTTTTTTAGCCTGATTTACCAATGCGTCAACAATTTTAGGATGAGAATGCCCTTGGTTTACAGCTGAATATGCAGAAAGAAAATCGTAATATTTTTTGCCTTCTACATCCCACACAAAAACACCTTCTCCTTTATCTAAAACCACAGGAAGCGGATGATAGTTGTGAGCACCGTGCTGATCTTCAAGATCGATAAAATATTGTGAGTTTTTTGCTGTAACTGTTGACATAAATTTTGGTTTTTACAAATTTACATATTATAAATTACATATCTGTACAGAATAACAATCCTGTAAAATAAGCAGAATTAAGTATGTTTTGACGTTTAAAATTAAAAGTTGAGAAAATATTCGTAAAGTAGGTTACACTTTTAGTTTTTATATCTTTTGACTTTAATAAAATTAAATCAGTTAAAAATTTAACATAAAAAAACCGCCTCAAATTGAGACGGTTAAGTTTATTTTAAAATAATCTTAATGATTATCGTATTTCTTATCCATTACAAAATCTTCCATGAATTTTGTCGTGTAATCTCCCGAAAGATATCTTTCGTCTTCCATCAGCTGTCTGTGGAAAGGAATGGTTGTTTTTACTCCTTCAATATAAAATTCTTCCAATGCACGCTTCATTTTTGCAATTGCTTCTTCACGGGTTTGTGCCGTTGTGATTAATTTTGCAATCATTGAATCGTAGTTTGAAGGAATGGTATATCCTGAATAAACGTGAGTGTCAACTCTGATCCCGTGTCCTCCAGGAATGTTTAATCCTGTGATTTTTCCAGGTGACGGTCTGAAATCAGCATAAGGATCTTCTGCGTTAATTCTGCACTCAATTGAATGTAATTTTGGGTAATGGTTAATTCCCGAAATCGGAGTTCCAGCAGCCAAAAGAATCTGCTCTCTGATCAAGTCATAATCAATAACCTGCTCAGTGATCGGATGCTCAACCTGAATTCTCGTATTCATCTCCATGAAATAGAATTTTCTGTGCTTGTCAACCAAAAACTCGATCGTTCCAACACCTTCATATCCTATATACTCAGCCGCTTTTACAGCTGCATCACCCATTTGCTCACGAAGTTCGTCGGTCATGAACGGAGAAGGAGTTTCTTCCGTCAATTTCTGGTTTCTTCTCTGAACCGAACAGTCTCTTTCAGAAAGGTGACAAGCTTTACCAAACTGGTCTCCTGCAACCTGAATTTCAATATGTCTCGGCTCTTCAATCAGTTTTTCCATATACATTCCTCCGTTTCCGAAGGCTGCTACAGCTTCCTGAATGGCAGATTCCCAGTGATCTTTAAGGTCTTCAGCTTTCCATACCGCTCTCATTCCTTTTCCACCACCACCTGCAGTTGCTTTAATCATCACAGGATATCCTGTTTCTTCAGCAATTTTTACAGCGTGTTCGTAAGATTCGATCAAACCGTCAGAACCCGGTACACAAGGTACACCTGCAGCTTTCATGGTTGCTTTAGCATTTGCTTTGTCTCCCATTTTTTCAATTTGTTCAGGAGAAGCACCGATGAATTTAATGCCGTTCTTCTGGCAGATTCTTGAGAAATTAGCATTCTCAGACAAGAAACCGTAACCAGGATGAATAGCGTCTGCGTTTGTAATTTCTGCAGCAGCAATAATATTAGGAATTTTCAGATATGAGTCTTTACTCATTGCAGGACCGATGCAAACTGCTTCATCAGCAAATCTTACGTGAAGACTGTCTTTATCTGCTGTGGAATATACCGCAACGGTTTTGATCCCCATTTCTTTACAAGTACGTAAAATACGCATTGCAATTTCGCCACGATTGGCAATTAATATTTTTTTGAACATCTTAATTGGATTTGAAATTTGAAAACTTGAAATTTGAAATTGATTTTTTCATCAATTATCAATCATCATTAATCAACTATAATTAAGATGGATCTACTAAGAATAGTGGTTGGTCGTATTCTACAGGAGTTGCATCGTCAACTAAAATCTTTACGATTTTTCCGCTTACTTCAGACTCGATCTGATTGAATAACTTCATTGCTTCGATTACACAAACCACTTTTCCGTTAGAAACTTCATCACCAACGTTTACAAATACATCTTTATCCGGAGATGGCTTTCTGTAGAAAGTTCCGATCATTGGGGATTTAATCGTTACATATTTGCTGTCATCAGAAGAAGCTTCAGTATTTTGAGCAGGTGCAGCCGGAGTTGCAGCCGGAGCCGGAGCAGCAGCTACTTGTTGAGGAGCTGTATGGTATACAGCGGGTTGAGCATAAGCTACTTCACTTCCAGCTAATGGAGTTTTAATAGTGATTTCGAAATCTTTAGTTTTATATTTTACTTCTGAAACCTCAGCTTTAGATACAAACTTAATAAGATTCTGTATGTCTTTAATGTCCATAAAATTGATATTTGATTTGCTGTCAAAGATACCAAAAAAACATAAAAAACAACAAAAAACCGCCAAATTTTATCAAAATCGGACGGTTTTCGTATTAAAATGAGTGTTTTTCGATGAAAAACAACTCTTAATTTTCTTCAGTAGTTGCTACTTCTTTTTCTAGTACTACTTTACCTCTGTAGTAAAGTTTTCCTTCATGCCAGTGAGCTCTGTGGTAAAGGTGCATCTCACCTGTTGTTGCATCTTTAGCTAATTGAGGAACTACAGCTTTGTAGTGAGTTCTTCTCTTATCTCTTCTTGTGGACGATTGTCTTCTCTTTGGATGTGCCATTTTGTAATAACTTTTTTAATTGATGAGCGATGAGATTCATCATCCCATCATTAAACTATTTAATTTTTATTCTTTAAATTTTTTAGTGCGTCCCATCTCGGGTCGCTTTCGTGTTCTTCCTCTTCTTCGGTTTCTTTTGGACTGAATTTTTCAAGAATTGCCAGATCTTCATCACTTACATTGGGTGAAATCTTTTTCATTGGGATTGAAAGTGCCACATTTTCGTAGATCAACTGAGCTACATTAAATGCATGATCATTGGTAGGAATGGTAATAACATCTTCTTCGCTGTCATCGTATTCTTCGCCAAACTTTACCAAAATACCAATCTGATTTTCAATCGGGTGAGTGAAATTTTCGTTCGTGATATCACAAACCAATTCTACTGTACCATCAACTTTAATCTCAAATTCTAAAAAAGTAGTGTGTTTATCAAGCAAAACGCCTACTGCAATTTTAGGATCTGTAAATTCCTGTTCAGTGTCAAATAATTGAAAGAACTCTTTATCTATCTCAAACCTGAACTCGTGCTTGCCAGTTTTTAAACCGGAAAAGCTTACGTCATAGTTTCTTAACTTGTCCATAAAATGAGTGTGCAAAAATATGCATTTTTTTTAATATTACAAATAAAATATATAACAAATTAATTTTAATTCGATTACAAATTTTACATTTCAGTTTCTACAGGCAGATCTTCATCAATTCCGTTATCCGAAGGCATTCTTCTTGGCTGCAGACGATTGCTCATCAAATCTTTATAATCATTTCTGTTGTTAAAAATTTTGATGGCTGTGAAAATTGCTTCCATAAAACTCTGCTCGTCCGCGATATTTTTACCCGCAATATCATAAGCAACCCCGTGATCCGGAGATGTTCTGATGAAAGGAAGTGCGGCGGTATAATTTACCCCTTCTTCATAAGCCAAAGTTTTAAAGGGAGCCAATCCCTGATCGTGATACATCGCTAAAACTGCATCGTAATTTCTGTATTTGCTTGGCTGGAAAAAACTGTCTGCCGGAAAAGGACCGAAAGTAAGGATTCCGTTGTCTGAAAGTTCTCTAATTGTTGGAGCAATAATTTCAATCTCTTCATTTCCGATCACTCCGCCATCTCCTGAATGCGGATTCAATCCTAAAACAGCAATCTTTGGTCTTGTTACGGCAAAATCTTCAATTAAAGTTTGGTTTAAGGCTTTGATCTGCTTCTTTATTTTTTCTTTAGAAATATTTTCAGCTACCTGTGAAATTGGAATGTGGTGTGTTGAAACTGCCACTTTCAAATCTTCGCTGACCAAAAACATTAATCCTTTTTTGTTGAATTTTTCTTCAAAATATCCAGTGTGACCTGCATGCTTGAAACCCATTTTTACCATTTCATCCTTGTTGATCGGTGCGGTTACCAAAACATCAATTTCTCCTTTCATTAAGGCTTCGGTTGCTGCTTCAAGAGAATCGATGGCCATTTTTGTGGATTCTTCAGTGGGTTTTCCCAATTCTACATTAGAGTTTTCTTTTGTAAGGTTTACCATGTTCAGCTTTCCGTTTTGTGCTTGGGAAGCTTCTGTAATGTAGTTGAAATTTAAATTCAGCTTGAAAATATTCTTCTGAAAAGTGAAAAGTTTGCCCGAACCAAAAATAACAGGAGTGAAAAAGTCTGTAATGGTTTTGTCTTTCAGAGATTTCATGATGATTTCCGGGCCGATGCCGTTGAAGTCACCAATTGAAATTCCTACTCGTACTTTATGGTTTTTTGGGCTCATTTTGATTATCTTTGAAGATTATAATTTTACAAATTTAGCAAAAATAAATATGTTCACAGGAATTATTGAAGCAGTAGGAGTTATTGAAAAAATACAGGAAAACGGAACGAATATAGACTTTACCCTAAGTTGTCCTTTTACGAACGAATTAAAAATAGATCAGAGCCTTGCTCATAACGGCTGTTGTCTTACGGTAGTTGAGATTAAAGACGATAAATATGTTGTCACGGCAATTAATGAGACTTTAGAAAAAACAAATTTAGGTAACTGGAAAGAGGGCAGTGTTGTCAATTTGGAACGTTGTATGATGATGAATGGCAGACTGGATGGGCATATTGTTCAGGGGCATGTTGACAAAACCGGAGAAATTGTAAGCATCGAAAACAAAGATGGCAGCTATTTTGTTACTGTACAATATAATTCAGAAGGTAATTTTGTTACAGTTCCTCAAGGTTCAATCACAGTAAATGGAATTAGTTTGACGGTAGCTAAGAGTGAAGATTTTCAGTTTTCTGTGGCTATTATCCCTTACACATGGGAATTTACCAATATGAATACGCTTCAGGTGGGCGATAAAGTGAATCTGGAGTTTGATATTATTGGTAAATATATTTCGAAACTAATTAATAAGCAGAATGTCGTTTAATAAATATAAAGGATATAGTTTAAGAAATCGTGTGTTTTTCGGTTTCTTACTGATATGTCTTTTAAGTGTTGCAGCTTCTTCTCTTGTTCCTTATTTCGTTTTAAGGAATAATGCGCTCCAGCAGAGTAAGATTGATATGCAGGACAAAACGAATGCGGTCATGGCGTATTTTGATTATGCTCTGAGCCGTACTTCTGTGCAAACCGGCGATCTTAAAAAAGTTTTAGGCAACAAAATATTTGAAATTGCAGATATTAATCAGCACGATATTGTTATTTATGATCTGAAAGGAAATTATCTTCTTTCCAATAAAGAGTCTAATCAGGTTGATAAAAAGAAAATTCCGCTCAAAATTGTCAACGAAATTCTTTCTAAAGAAACCCGCTATGACATTCGTGGGTATGATGCAGAAAAAGATGCGGTTTATACTTCTTCTTATTTAGTTCTTAAAAATAATAACTGGGAACCGATTGGGATCATTTATATCCCACTTTATCATAACGAATCTGCTTACATGGATGTTTTGCATAAATATGTGGTTTATATTTTATTGGTAGATCTGGTTATTATTGCTTTCAGTATTTGGTTGAGTTGGGTTACCTCTAATAATTTGGCTAAAAATATTACAAAATTTTCGGATATGATCACACGTATTACGCTTTTTGAAAACGAAATGCGCCCGATCAAATATTACAAAAATGATGAGCTTAATGCTTTGGCAAGAGCTTACAATAGGATGATTCTTCAGATTCAGGATCAGAAAGAGAGGCTTCGGTTTAAAGCATCGGAAGAAGCGTGGCGCGAAATGGCAAAACAGGTTGCTCATGAAGTGAAAAATCCTTTAACGCCGATGAAGCTGACGATTCAGAATTTTGAAAGAAAATTTGATCCGAATGACCCGAATGTTACTGAGCGTGTGAAACAGATGAGCAAAACCATGGTTGATCAGATCGATGTGATTGCTACAGTTGCTTCTGCTTTTTCTGAGTTTGCAAAGCTTCCTGAAAAAAACAACGAAGTTATCAATCTTAATAATGAAATTGATGATATTTTAAGGGTTTTCAACGATGATCAGATATTTGTTCATGCCAATAAGAGCAATATTATGATTACGATGGATCGGGTTTTCCTTTCCCGAATCATCACGAATCTGGTTACCAACGCAAAGCAGGCAAAAAGTGACGACCGAAATCTTTTGGTAAATGTAGATATTGAGCAGCACCAGCGCAGAGTTATTATCTCAGTTCAGGATAACGGAATCGGAATTCCTGAAGAGATGTACGAAAAGATTTTTGAACCGAATTTCACCTCTAAAAACAGCGGAATGGGGCTCGGTTTATCAATGGTTCGCAAAATGGTGGAAGATTATAAAGGTGAAATTACCGTAAAATCTGAAGTTGGAAAAGGTTCTACATTCACGATCGCTTTACCTACCAATTTATAGTGAGGCCTTTTAAGTTTAAACAATTTGAAATTCAACAGTCAAAAGACGTCTTCCGTGTCGGAACAGACGGTGTTTTGCTGGGAGCTTTGGCTAATATTGTTAATGCTAAAAAAGTTTTGGAAGTGGGAACCGGAACCGGTTTGATTTCTTTAATGTTGGCTCAAAGGAATTCTTCTGCTGAGTTTTTAGGAATTGATATTAATGAAGAAGCTGTAAATCTTACCCGACTCAATTTTGAGAATTCACCTTTTTATTTAAGATTAAAAAATATCCATCAGGATTTTAAAAAATTTGAACCCGATGAAAAGTTTGATTTCGTTGTTTCAAATCCTCCGTATTTTGAAGAATCAGGCTCTGAAAAAGATAAATTGGCGCGTCAAACTGTTGAGCTGAATTTTCAGCAATTGATTTCAAAATCTTCCAAATTACTTTCTGAAAACGGTATTTTCTCAGTGATTATTCCTTTCGAAATTGGAGGTGATTTTATAAAATTAGCTCATGAAAATCAATTGTATTTAATCCGAAAAATCAATATTAAAGGAATTGAAAATTCTAAAACAAAAAGACTCATTTTGGAATTTTCTTTAATGGAAAAAGAATTAGAAGAATCAGAATTTATTATAGAAAAAAGTCCGAGACAATACTCGGACCAATATCTTGAACTCACTAAAAAGTTTCATGTTTTTAAAGAGAAATAATTACTCAAAAAGTTCAGCCGTATCAAGCACAGAAACCTTTCCGTCTTCACATCTGATCGCTTCTCCCGGGAAATTCTGAATCATGTGATAATCATGAGTTGCCATTACCACCGCAGCTCCGTTTTCCAAAGCAACCTGCTTTAGTAGTGTCATAATTTCATTTGATGTTTCCGGATCAAGATTTCCTGTAGGCTCATCGGCTAAGATTAAATCAGGGTGATTTAAAAGTGCTCTTGCAATCGCAATACGTTGCTGCTCACCACCAGAAAGTTCGTGCGGCATTTTATGTTTTTTGCCTTTCATGTTTACGCTCGAAAGAACTTCATTGATGCGCTCGTCGATTTTATGTTTGTCATTCCATCCTGTGGCTTCCAAAACGAATTTCAGGTTTTTTTCAACCGTTCTGTCGGAAAGCAATTGGAAATCCTGGAAAACAATACCCAATTTTCTTCTCAGATTAGGAACGTCTGAAGCTCTTAGCTTTGCAATGTCGAATCCTACAACTGTACCAACTCCGCTGGCTAAAGGGATGTGACCATAAAGTGTTTTAAGCAGTGAGCTTTTTCCGGAACCTGTTTTCCCGATAAGGTAGCAGAATCTTCCTTTTTTTATATTAAGGTTAACGTCGGAAAGAACAGTGAAGTTTTTCTGTGCAATCTTTGCGTGCTGCAGACTTACAATGCTGTCTCCGGAGATATTGGTATGTGGCATAAATCTATTTTTAGGTGCTTTTGAGAAAGCGCTTTTTCAGATTTTAAAAATAAAAAAAGATATTCTATAAACCTAAGAAATTAATATATTTTAACAACAAAAAATGCCTGAAAAAGTACTTTTCAAGCATGATTTGTATATTGTAACTAAAGAATTATCTTTTAGCTCTTGCAGAACTTACTGTTAAGCTTTTTCTTCCTTTAGCTCTTCTTGCAGCTAAAACTCTTCTACCGTTTGGTGTAGACATTCTTTCTCTGAAACCGTGTTTGTTTCTTTTCTTTCTTTCTGATGGTTGGAATGTTCTTTTGCTCATTACTATATGTTTAAGTCGTAATTATCTATTAATTTTCAGGTTGCAAATATATGCATATTTTTATTAAGTGCAAATGTTACTTGTCTTTTTTTGAAATTATTTTATGGCAATTATCTGTATATTATTAAAAAACCTTTCTGCAAAAGCCTTCCTTTGCTTTCTCAATTATTAGTCTGCAATACGTATAAAAACTTTATCTTTGGAAACTCAAATTTAAAGAAAATGTTTACACCTGCAGAGCTTTTAGAAATCAATACCCTTCTTGTACCGGAAAATAAAATTGTTATTCTTACCCATTATAATCCGGATGGAGATGCGATTGGCTCAAGTTTAGGTTTAAAACATTACTTAAAAGCTAAAGGTCTGGAAGCAGAAGTTGTTGTACCCAACGATTTTCCGAAATTCCTGAAATGGATGCCTGAAGCAAAGAAAAATATCATCGGCGAATACAAAAGAAAAGTTGCTTTTGATATAGTTAATGAAGCAGATGTTATTTTCTGTCTTGATTTTAATTCTCCGGCAAGAATCGGAATTTTAGGTGACTGGTTGATGAAAGCGAAAGCTAAAAAAATTCTTATCGATCATCATCAGCAACCTGAAGATTTTGATTTTGTGTATTCAGATACAATTATTCCGGCAACTTGTCAGATGATTTATCATTTTATTGAAGCGATGGATGACGAGAAACTGGTCAATAAAGATATTGCAGAATGTCTTTATACAGGAATTATGACCGATACAGGAGGTTTCCGTTTTCGTTCTACGAGTGCGACGACGCACAGAATTGTTGCTAATTTAATTGAAAAAGGTGCGGATCCTTCTATTATTACTTCGAATACATGGGACACGAACACGGTTTCACGCTTACATTTGTTAGCTTTAATTTTAGGACGAATCGAAGTGGTGAATGATGGTAAAGTTGCTGTTTTATATTTAACGAGAAAAGAACTTCAGGAATATGGTTTCCAGAAAGGTGATACCGAAGGTTTTGTAAATTACGGACTGAGTATTGTCGGGGTAAGAATGGCGGCTTTCTTTATGGAAGATCTTTATGAAGATTTCATTAAAATTTCTTTCAGAAGTAAAGATGATGTAGATGTGAATCAGTTTTCGAGAAAATATTTTAACGGAGGAGGTCACATCAATGCGGCGGGAGGAAAATCAATGGAATCTTTATCTGATACAATTGAAACTTTTAAAAGCAGAATTGCGGAAGAAAATTTATAATGAAGATTACAGTCTGTCTGCCACTTTTTTATAACCTTTGTTTTCTAATTCTTTACACGTATAATCGTAAACTTCTGCAAACATTTCGTCAAGAAAATTCTTTTTAAATAAGCTGAACTTTGTCATTTTAGGCGGGTCTAAAAAGATGTCGCAATGACTTGCTTTAGAATAAACCGATTTTGCAATGGCTAAATGCAGAATGCGGTCAAATTCTTTCATTAGACTCATGTTTTCCAAGCCGTCATAGCTGATCGAATTTACGTGTGAGCCGATAAGGAAATCGCATTTGTCGATAATCGGTTCTATCGGGAGATTGTCTAAAACTCCACCGTCAACATAAATTTTCTCACCAATTTTTACGGGAGGTAAAACGAAGGGTACGCTCGATGAGGCTAAAAGTGGTCCGAAAAGTTCACCTTCAGAGAAAAAATCTACGATACCATGGGTCATTTCTGTTGCTGCAACATAAACCGGTATTTTTAAAACTTTAAAATCATCTTCGGGAAAATGGTCGTTGAAAAGCTTCAGGATAAATTTGGAACTGAAAATTCCGTTTTTGGATAATTTTAAATAAGAACGTGAAAAAAAGGTGGTGTTTTTCACAATGTCCATCATTTCATCCGGAGTTTTCCCAAACGAATAAAATGCTCCGATAATGGATCCTGCGCTTGTTCCTGAAATGATATCCGGCTTTAAGTCATATTCTTCCAGGGCTTTGAGAACAGCAATATGGGCGATTCCGCGCATTCCGCCTCCGGAAAGTGTGAGTCCTATTACAGGTTTCTTTTTTTTAAAAGAGAATATGCCCATTTAGAATTTTAAGCCTTACTAAGATAATAATTTCAAATCATGAATATCGTTCTGCCTAAATTTTAAAGTAAAAGTTTTTTAGGTAAGTGATGCAAAAGTTCGGTATTGATGATTTCTGCACAGATGGAAGGTTTTTCCCAATGACCATTGTGTCCGCAATCCAAAACATAAGATTTGATGTTGGTACGATCCGGAAGATTATTGATGGTTATATCCGTTTTTACGGCATTGTCGTGTTTCCCGGCAAGAACCAAAATTTTAGCTTCTACTGTTTCCAGAATATGTTTTTTGTCGGTTCTTTCCACCATTCCTTTCACACAGGCTAAAGCTCCATGATTATTGGTTGAAAGAGCCACTTCCAAAGCAGTTTCTATTTTTCCTTCTAAAACGTCTCTTTCATTTGGATTAAATAAATTCGGAACTCCGGCTCTTGCATAATGAGCAAAAGCATCTTCTATAATTCGGTAACTTTTGATACGCTGTTCTTTTTTTTCTGCATCATCAGGAAAATAAGTGGAGAAAAATAAGGTAAGACTCTTTAAATATTCGGGAAATTTCTCGGCAAATGCCAGTGAAACATAGCCTCCCATCGAATGTCCGAGCAAATGAATTTTATTTAAATTTTGATGATCCAGAACTTTTTTTACTTCTTCTGCCATCATCTCCATGGTGTGGACTTCAGCTAAAATGTCAGATTGTCCGTGTCCCGGAAGATCGATTTTTAAAAGTGTAAAATCTTTAGAAAGATGTTTTTCAAGGTCGCTCCAGATCGAAATGTTTTCCATAAAACCATGAAGCAGAACCAAAGTTTCTTTTCCGTCACCTTTTTTTTCAAAATTGAGCATAATTTTAGATTTTAATATTGAATATCGATGTAATCTACAAATCCTGAACCATTTACCATATCCTGAAGTCTGTATGTTTTTCCGCCGTCTTTAGAAGCAAATGTTTTGGTTCCTTTTCTGGTGTATGGTTTTCCGTTATCGTTTACAGAGATTTTTTGGGTAATTTCTCCGGTAAAATTTATGTGTTTAGCAGAAACTACCTGTACAAATCCTTTGATGTCTACAGAGTTATTTCCGGATTTTATACTTCCTGAAACATTATAATTATCTCTTTCTCCATCAATTTTTTTAAAGTCTACTGTTCCGGAATATTTTGGTGAACTGTCATTTTGGTAAATGAATTTATGGCTTCCGTTAAAATCTTTGAAACGGTTTTTACTGTTCAGAGCCTGAATGCTGTCGTTTATTTTGGTTGTCACAGCGTTCATGGAGTCTACAATTTTTACGCTGTCAGATTTTTTGTCTGTGCTTGTGGTTTCTTTCTTTGAGCAGGAAAAACTCAGAATTGCAATTCCGAATAAAATGAAGATGTTTTTCATCATGGGTAGAAATTTTATGCTCAAATTTATATAAAAAAAAGAGCATTATAAAAATGCTCTGAGGTTTTATTTTATTACGTTTTCGTAAACTTTCTTTTCCCATGGTTTGACTTCGGCAATTCCGTATCGTTCTTTTTTGGCAATTGAAATATTGTCCATCATGTCTACGAAATTTTTGTAATTCGAATCGTTAGTTGGTTTTACAATGACTGTGAAGATCTCTTTTTTTGGAGCTTTGGCATAAGCTTGTGAAATGATCTTGGAAACATTCATGCCGTTGTAATCTGTTTCCTTTAAACCGGCTTCTGTTAACTCTTTTTCGTTGCTCTGATGATAAAAAATTCTGTTGTTTTCTCCGATGATAAATGTAATTTGGTTACGTTGGTCAATTACAATATTATCAGTGCGGGTAGGATTTGGATCTTTTGCAGGCAAGCCTAAATCCATGACGTTGGGTTTTGTAAAATTGGTGGTAAACATAAAAAAGGTAATCAATAAAAATCCTAGGTCAACCATTGGGGTCATGTCGATACCGATTCTTTTTTTACTCTGACGGGATTTTCCGCCTTGTTTTTCGTTTGTGATAACTTCAGCCATAATTCAGTTTTTAGTATTGAACAAATTTTCAGATTTAATGAATTATTAATTCATTGTAAAATGATTCTATGCAAAGTTTATACCTAATTATGGAATTGTTTGAGAAATTTTGATTTTATTGGTTTGGAAATGCAAAAAAGCTTATGACGATTGTATTCTCACAAGCTTTTATGATATTTTAAGAGCCTGGATCATTTCTTAATGAGCAATTTTTTAGAAAGAATATTTTTTTCTGCACTGTCAATCTTAAGAGTATACATTCCGTTTATAAATGCTGAAACATCAATAGAAATGTTTGTTTCAGAATATTTTTTACTGAAAATCTTTCTTCCTGCGGTGTCAAAAATAGCCACTGTACTTTCTCTGGGAAGATGATTGATGCGAACAATATCTTTTGCAGGATTGGGATATATTTCCGGTTTTTCAGGAACATTACTTTCATTGATTCCTAACTCTTTAGAACCACTTAGCTTTACAATCCAAAAATCTGATTGACCATGATTGCCGGTAACGTCTCCGCTGTCAGGGTTTGTGTTCGAATGTCCTGCAGCGGCTAAACCTCCATCTGTGGTTGGAATAATGCTCCACGCTGTCTCATGTCCATCTCCGCCCAGGACTTTATTCCATAGCAGAGTTCCTGTATTGTCCAGTTTAACAATCCAGAAGTTCGTGCCATTTTGTAGTCCAGATTCAACAATTCCCGTATTTGAAGAAATGTAGCCTGTTGCTACATAATTTCCGTCCGGAGTTTGAGCTACTGAATACGCTTGGTCATAGGTAAGGCTGCCCATTGCATTTTGCCATTGCAGGTTTCCTGCAGCATCAAGTTTTAGTATCCAGAAATCTCCTTGTCCATTATAGGTACTGTTTCCGATATTTGAAGTCGTTGTCCCGGATGCTATATAACCGCCGTCTAAAGTCTGCGCTACGGAATAGGTAATATCGTTTCCTATACCTCCGAAACGTTTTTCCCAAATAATATTACCTGTTGCTCCCAGTTTTACAATCCAGGAATCTTTTACCCCTAAATAAGCGCCGGAAATATCTCCGCTGCTTTGGGAGCTGGTTTCTCCAGCGATGATATATCCTCCGTCAGTAGTTTGCTTAATGTCGTAAGCAAATTCTTCACCAGATCCGCCAAGAGCTTTTTGCCATTGTAAATTTCCCGAAGTGTCCAATTTTATAACCCAATAATCATTAAGGTACAGACTGTGATTTCCGCTAACGTCTCCATCATTTGAGCTCGTATTTCCCGTTACAATATAGCCACCGTCAGTTGTCTGTTTCACAGATTTTGCTATATCCTGATATGCACCTCCATAAGTCTTTTGCCATTCTATATTTCCTAGTGCATTCAGTTTTACAATCCAGTAATCGGCAAATCCTTTGTTCAGTGTGATATCACCGTTGGATGAGGTGGTAGATCCGGCAAGAATATATCCTCCGTCTGAGGTTATAGAAATTGAGTTTGCCTGATCATCACCAGATCCGCCAAGAGATTTTTGCCACTGAAGAATTCCTAAAGCATCCATTTTCACAATCCAGAAATCATTATCTCCGTGATTAAACGTTGCATTTCCATCAGAAGATTTTGAATATCCTGCAGTAATATATCCTCCATCTGGTGTTTGCACAATAGATTTTGCAATTTCACTATTTGACCCGCCAAAAGATTTTTGCCATTCGATGGTTGGAGCCTGAGCTTTGGCAATGAAAGAAAAGGAAAAAATTAAAAGAATAGATTTGAAATATTTCATAAGCATTTGGTTTGGTGTGGATTATTCAAAATTAAATAAAATTATTCAAATTTTAATGAATAATTAAACTTTTACATAGGATCTGATGAAAAACAAGAAGACTCACACTTTTCAGTATGAGTCTTTAAATATATCTTGAACTTCTATTTATTATTCTTGAAGTAATTTACACCACATTCTAAGAATTTTTTGAATTTCTCTTTTTCCATATATCCGGAAACCGGTGTGTTAATTACTTTTCCGTCCGGAGTTAAAAGAACATAATGCGGCTGAGAATTATTATTAAAATTAGCAGTCTGGAATAAACTCCATCTGTCACCGATTGTTTTTACTTTTTTCACCTGTCCGTCTCCCAGATCAATTTTGGTTTTTTGATCTTCAGGAAGTTCTTCTTTGTCATCTACATAAAGTGAAGCAAGAACAACATCGTTTTGAAGAATTGGTAAAATATCCGGTTCGCTCCATACAAACTCTTCCATTTTACGGCAGTTTTCGCAACCATAACCTGTGAAGTCTATTAAGATCGGTTTTTTCTCTTTTTTTGCCAATTCGATGGCAGCGAAGAAATCATGTTCAGGGTGCATTCCCAGAATTCCGTCTTTTTCGTCATGGAAATAACTTACATTTAGTGGAGGCAAAATTCCGCTTAACAATTGCAGTTTTGGTCTTTCGGCAGGAATTATTCCCTGAATCAAATAAACAATAAATCCAATTCCTAAAACACCAATGATTTTTCTTGTTAGAGAAATTTTAGGCTTCTTATCATCATGTGGAAATCTTATTAATCCGAATAAATAAATAACCAATCCGATAGCAACCACAATCCATATTGCGATGAATAATTCTCTTTTAATTAAGAATGTTTTAGAAACCAAATCTGCTTTTGATAAGAATTTTAAAGCCAAAGCCAATTCTACAAAACCTAAAACAACTTTTACGGTATTCATCCAACCTCCTGATTTCGGAAGACTTTGTAAAGCTTGCGGGAATAAGGCCAGTAAACCGAATACAATTGCCCAAGCTAAACCAAAACCTCCTAAAGCAAATGTCAACAGCATCGGAACGTTTGCCGAACCTGTAATGGCGCTTCCCAATAAACTTCCCAAAATAGGTCCTGTACAAGAGAAAGAAACGATTACTAAAGTTAAAGCCATGAAGAAAATACCGATCATTCCGCCTGCTTCTTCAGCTTTTGAAGATTTGTTGGCAATCGAACTTGGCAAAGTAATATCGTAATATCCGAAGAAACTTCCTGCGAAGAAGATAAAGATGATGAAGAATACAATATTCAACCAAACATTCGTAGAAATTTCATTAAAAATATTTCCTGCAATTCCGTCAATTAAATGGAAAGGAACACTCAATAAAACAAAGATTAAAAGAATGAAAAATCCGTAAATCAGTGCATCTCTTTTTCCTTTTGCCGGGTTTTTATTTCCTTTTGTAAAGAAAGAAACCGTCAGCGGGATCATCGGGAAAACGCATGGAGTCAGCAAAGCAATTAACCCCCCAAGGAAACCCAATAAAAGATACGTCCAATAATTTTCATCGATTTTTGATGAGCCTGTTCCGCAATCTGTCAAAGGTTTTGCAATATCAATAGAAGCAATTTTTAATTGTTTCGGGTCAAGTTTTGGGGCGTCTGTAACAGTAATTTCTCCTTTTGCAGGATTTTCAACTAGTGTTTCAGTGGTTTTTACAGAATCTTTTGCCGGCTCTATTTTTTCATCAATTGCAGTTTCTGCGGTTCCATTCGGAGTAACTGTTTTATTGAATTCTAAAGTATTCGGAGCAAGACAAACCCGGTCATCACAAGTTTGGTAGGTGATTTCTGCAACAACATCTCCTAGTTTTGTAGGATCTTTTAGTTTGAATTTTTGCTTAAAACCTGCGGAATTTGAATAATAAATAATGGTTCCTCCAAAAGCTTCAGAAAATTCTTCATGCTTTTTCCCTATTTCCTGAAATTTTCCGATCAGTTCAATGTTTTTCCCCGAAACCACATATTCTGTAGGAATTCCTGTATCTTCCGGAATATCTCTTGAATAAATGTGCCATCCGCTTTCCAGTGTTGCGTTCAGAACGGCTTCGTACTGATTATTGCCAAGATCGTTGACTGCGAATTTGAATTTTACGGGATTTTTGATTTGTGCATTGATTCCTGTTGCCAAAAACAATAGAATCAGTAAAAACCAGCTTTTAAATTTCATTTTACTTTCGATTAAAAATTGTGAGAACTTTTTGGGTTTTCTCATCTTTTGCGTATCGTCTGTCTTGCCTGAACGGAATTATGCCTAAAACATTATCGTCTCCGTCACTTAGCAGCCAGATTTTTTGCTTCGCTAAAATAGACAATTTTTCGTCCTTAAAAAACTTAGAAACTTTCTTTTTCCCCGAAAAATCATTCGGGTAGAATAAGTCTCCTTCTTTTTTGGTGCGAAGTTTTAGCGGATGCGTGATTTTTTCGGCATCAAATTCCCAATTGAAGTCTTTATTGATTTCTTCGATGAGCTCAATGGACTGCGAAATGTCGATGCTAAAGTGATTTTGATGCGATTCTGTGGTATTGGTTAAAACGATTTCTTCCTGAATTTTAATGTTGGGATTTAATTCAATGAAAATCAATTCGTTTCTGTTGATGATTAATTTATATTCTTTTGAATAAAATATACTTCCGGTTTCAGCAATGAAGATTTTCTGAATTTCTCCGGGTTGATTGAATCCGTATTTTTTTAAAATTTCAAATTGAATAAATTCAGTTTTATGATTCAGTTTTTCTTTATTTAAAATAGTGTTTTCTTCAGATTCAATTAAAATATTTTTTTCAATTTCTTGAATTTGATGATGAACAAAATCTTTAGTCTGATTTAAATACAAAATGCTTTTTCTGAAATTTTCTAAAAACTGTTCGTTGGTCTCCGAAAGTTTCGGGACGATTTCATTTCTGATTTTATTTCTCAGGTAATCATTTTTTTTATTGGAAAGATCTTCCCGGAAATCAATTTTGTTTTCCTCTGCAAATCTGTAAATTTCTTCTTTTGAAAAATTTAGTAAAGGTCGAAGAATATTACTTTCATTTGCCGGAATTCCACTTAAACCATTTATTCCGGAAGCTTTTGAAAGATTGATGATAAAAGTTTCTAATTGGTCGTTCAGATGATGAGCTGTCACCAGAAAATTTAAATTCTCTTTTCCCTGAATCTCTTTAAAAAACCGGTAACGAAGTTCTCTTGCCCAAAGCTGAATAGAATTTTCAGGCTTTTCATCTTTCTTCGAAACTTCATATAAATGAAATTTAATATTATTTTTTTCGCAAAAATCTTCCACTACTTTCTGATCCGAATCAGAATCTTCCCCACGAAGTTTATAATTAATGTGCGCAACCTGAAATTGGTATCCAAAATCCCGTACTTCGTTAAAAAGATACGCTAAAACCATAGAATCTGCACCGCCACTTACCGCCAAAAGATAAGTTTGGTTGTCAGATAATTGGGTGAGGTTTTGAAGCTGTTTTTCGAAAGCGGATCGTGAAAGCGTCATGCTTAGAATTTCTTTTGTACAAAGATAAACCATATTATTAAAATGAATTTTGTTACCTTTGAGATCGTTTAAAAAGTTTATTTATGAAGATTTTTAAAATTTTAATGGCTTCGGCAGTGGTGTTGGGAATGACATCTTGTGTAAGTAAAAAACAGTATGATGCTCTTAGTGGCAACTACAAACAGTGTATTGAAAATATTGGCGAAAGACAACGTGAGATTCAGGATCTGAAAGGTCAGAATTCTACGTTGACAGCAGAAAACAACCTTTTGAAAAGTCAGCATGATGCTTTGAAATCATCTTTGGATGCATGTCTTTCAAATACCGGGAAAAGCTCTGCAAATATTGATAAATTGGTTGGAGAGATCAATGCTTCAAACTCTTATATCAAACAGCTTATTTCAGCAAATGCTAAGAATGACAGCTTGAATTTAGCTTTATCAAACAAACTGAAAAGATCTTTGGATAATGTTGCGGATCAGGATGTTCAGGTGAAAGTTCTTAAAGGAGTGGTAATGATTTCATTATCAGATAATATGCTTTACAAAACAGGTGATTACAATGTTTTGCCGGCTGCTCAGGAAGTTTTGGGTAAAGTAGCTAAAGTAATCAACGATTACGACAAATATTCTGTACTCATTGAAGGTAACACAGATAATGCACCTTTAAGTTCTTCGAATCTTCCGAGAGACAACTGGGATCTTTCTGCATTGAGAGGTACTGCGGTAGCGAAAGTTTTACAGTCACAGTTCGGAGTTGATCCTTCAAGAATCACTGCAGGTGGTCGTTCTGAGTACAATCCTAAAGCGACAAACATGAGCGTTTCGGGAAGAGCAGAGAACAGAAGAACGGAAATCATCATTATGCCTAAGCTGGATGAATTCATGAAATTGATGGATATTAAAGAAAAGAAATAAAGAATTAAGCTCCAAAATAAAATTCCGATAAGTAATTATCGGAATTTTTTTGTGTTTTTTTCAGACTACATCTTCTTTTTTCAAGAGCTGTATAATCTGTTTTAAAAATTGACTGCGTTTGCTATTTCGGGTAGTGTTTGTTGCGGAAGGAGAAGTTTTTGTGTTTTTTTGGATTCCTTTCGCAGCGGATAAATTTATTTTCGTCTCCATAATAGTATTTACCTCGTTTTTTTAAAGCAGTGATGCAAAGGTAACTGGGAATGGTGATGTAAACAATCCGTGTTTTTACGGTAATTTTCATTTGTGTTTTGATTTTCATTGAGCACACCGATTTATTTTAATTAAATTTGAACAAATAAAAAATAATGAGCTTTTTTGAAGAAAAAAATCCTGAAATGGATAGGTATTTAGAAAATCATGCCTCATCAGAGCCTGAAATTCTAAAAAAATTGAGAAGGGAAACTTTTCAGAAGACGACTCAGCCACACATGATTTCCGGTTATCAGCAGGGAAGGCTTTTAACCATAGTTGCTCAGATGATGCAGCCAAAAAATGTTCTGGAAATCGGAACGTTTACAGGTTATGCCACACTCTGTTTAGCGGAAGGTTTATCTTCGGAAGGAAAAATTACAACGCTTGATGTAAACGAGGATCTTGCTTATTTGCCAAGGAAATATTTTTCTGAAAGTGAATATTCAAACCAAATTAATTTCAAGATCCAGGATGCAAAAGAGTTTTTAAGAAATACGGATGAAGTTTTTGATCTGGTTTTTATTGATGCCGATAAAGAAAATTATGCAGAATATTTCAGATTGATTAAACCTAAAACAAAATCGGGTTCTGTCGTAATGTTTGATAATGTCTTATGGTATGGAAAAGTATTAGATGAAAACCCGAAACAGAAATCTACTCAGGTTATCAAGGAACTTAATGATTTGGTGGCAAAAGATGAAGATTTTGAAAATCTTATTTTACCTTTGCGAGACGGAGTAAATTTCCTGAGAAGGAAGTAATTTGAGGTTGGATGGTCAAGATTTTACAGCGTTATTTTGTCAACCTAAGCCTCAACCCTAATCTATAATTGAAAATATAAATGAATAAAGGAATTTGTGTCGTGACCGTTGCACCTGTTCGTGCTGAAAATTCAGATAAGGCAGAAATCGTTACCGAAATTTTGTTTGGTGAAAGTGCAGATATTCTGGAAGTGAATAAAAACTGGACCAAAATAAAAATGCACTACGACGGATACGAAGGCTGGATGGATACCAAACAGATCAAGCCGGTAACCGACGAATATCTTGCCAACAGAAAAGTAACCTTAATTACAGAAGACTTTTCTTCGATAATGACCAATGATGGAAAAACACTTCTTTCAATGGGTTCTGAAGTTGAATTTCCTGCCGTTGCATCAAGACGTAGTCATGATGTGAGAGAAAGTATTGCTTTAACAGCGAAAGAATTTTTGAACATTCCTTATTTGTGGGGTGGGAAAAGTTTTTTTGCGGTAGATTGCTCCGGTTTTGTGCAATTGGTTTACAAAATTCATCATGTGAAAATGCCGCGGGATACTTATCAACAGGCAGAAGTTGGTGAAGCTCTAACGTTTGTAGAAGAAAGCCAACCCGGTGATTTAGCATTTTTCGAAAATTCTGAAGGAAAAATTATTCACGTAGGAATTATGCTCGAAAACCAAAAGATCATTCATGCTTCAGGGAAAGTAAGAATTGATACGCTTGATTCTTCGGGAATTTTTAATAAAGAATTGAATAAGCACACGCATAAATTAAGAGTTATTAAAAGTATTTTATAATTTCTATGGGAAGCGTAATTTTTAGTGTATTTGATGTACTGAATTTGATTTTAGTTCTGCTATTGTGGATCTACACTTTGAAAATATATAAAAAGCTTCCCGAAAAAATCCCGACTCACTTTGATTTTGAAGGAAAGCCTGATCATTTTGGTAAAAAGCGATTAGCTTTTTTATTGCCGGTTTTATCAGCAATCTTCTATATTGCTTTTATTTTTATCAGCAAATTTCCCGAGACCGGTAATTTCCCGGTTGAGATTACGAGTGTCAATTCATCTGTTCAGTTTTTCATTATGATTCTTCTGTTGAAAGGGCTTTTATTCCTTATTTTGTTATTATTTTTAAATATTCAGGATTATACGTTTCGTTATAGCTTTAATGCGGAGTCAAAAGCAAGAGTTCCTATTTTAATATTTATACCTTTTATTTTTTTAAGTGTCATGGCTGCGATAATTGCAGCTTACGTATATAGATAATTTTTAAAACTAAACATGAAAACCACAAAAACATTAGCTCAGATTTCAAATTCAAAAAGTTTCCAGCTGTCGGAAATTTTGGTGAGCTGGCAATATTATACAGAAGAAACAGTAATTTTAGCATATTCTGAAATCAAAAGGAGAGGAATTCAGATCAATGAAGAAATTGAAAAACTGATTACAGCATTTGCTGTAGCTCAGGGAAAGCCGATTGATCAACTCGAAGCTGAATTTTTTGAAAGTAAAAATGTCGAAAATTATCAGGAATATTATAACTCATTACCACAGTTTTCTGAAACAGTTACCGAAGAAAACAAAAAGCTTGAAAAACTAAGAAGAGATCAGGCATTCCAAAGAGAAGTTTTTGAAAAAAAACAGGCCAATAAAGATATTCTTTATGGCGGACTTTGGTTTGTTGGCGGACTTGCCATTACTTTAGCTTCTCTCGCAAGCGGAAAGGGTGGTTTTATTGCTTACGGAGCGGTGATCTTCGGTGGAGTTCAGTTTTTTAGAGGTTTAATGAAAAATTGATGACTTTTTTATATTCTATATTTGTGCATCTTCTCATGTTCGGAATGCAAGTTTTATCGTTGTTTCATGATAAAACTAAAAAGGGCGTTGAAGGAAGAAAGCAATCCTTAAATATTGTAAAATCTGCATTTTCAAAATCTGACAAGGTTTTATGGATGCATGCTGCAAGTCTGGGAGAATATGAACAGGGGCTTCCTGTTTTAGAAAAACTCAAAGAAAATTTCCCGGAACATAAAATTCTGATTACCTTTTTTTCGCCATCGGGTTATGAAAATGTCGCAAAGAAAAAACATATTGCAGACGCTGTTTGTTATCTCCCTTTCGATAAAAAGAATACTATAAAAGAATTTGTTTCTCAATTCAACTGCGAATTGTTTTTCACGGTAAAATACGATTACTGGTACAATCTTTTAGCAGAACTTAAAAATCAGAATGTAAAAACTTTTGTGATCTCGGCATTGTTTTATGAAAGCCAATCTTTCTTCACAAGCTACGGAAGATGGTTTGTAGAACAACTGAAAAAGAATATGACCTGGTTTTTTCATCAGACGCATCATTCATATGTTTTGGCTAAAAGTATTGGTCTACTAAATTCTTCGGTAACCGGAGATACCCGATTTGACAGGGTAAAGCAACTTAAGCTGAGAAATAATCATGTTGATTTTATTGAAGAATTTATTGGCGGAAAAAAAGTGATTGTTTTTGGAAGTTCTTGGCAGGCTGAAGAAAAAATTGCAAAAATTATTTCTGAAAATAATGAAGATTTAAAAATAATCATCGCTCCTCACGACTTAAAAAGAGTAGAGCATTTAAAAGAAATTTTCCCTGAAGCATTACTGTACAACGAATTGAAAAACGCTCAAACGCTCAAACTCTCAGACTCTCAAACCTTAATTATTGACAGCATCGGACTACTCTCTAAACTTTATTCTTATGGTGATATTGCTGTTGTCGGTGGCGGTTTTCACGATGCGGGACTTCATAATATTCTGGAAGCAGCAACTTTCGGTGTTCCTGTAATTTTCGGAAATCATTACAAAAAAAATCCTGAAGCAGATAATCTGATTGTTGCAAAAGGAGGGGCGTCTTTTGAAGATGAAAATTCTGCAGCCAGATTTGTTTTAAATTTAGTTAAGGATGAGAATTTGCTCAAAGAAATGTCTGAAAACGCGGCTGGATTTGTTGAAAAACAGCCGAACTCTACCGAATTGATTATTAGTAAGATCTTGTCACTTTAAAAATCCCTGACTTTTAATATCCTTAATAATCAGGTCAAAATGATCAGGAATTCTTTCGACATTAAACCAATTAAAATCGATTCCATTATTAATGAAAAGTTTTTCGAGATAAATATTGCTGGTTACTTTTTCATGTACGGTTGAAAGAAGTTCGTCTATTTCCATCCAGTAATCTTCATCGAGTTTTTTAGTTAACGCTAAAGCTTTTACAATTTTATTGATGATATAGAGGTAAAGTTTATAAATGTCATTGAATCTCTGTCTGCTCAGTTTATCGTTGTATTCTAATATCTGATTGATTAAAAATAAATTCAGAGAAACATCACCAAATTTATCGGTTGTTACTTTAACGTGTTCTGTAATTTCTGCACTGATCTTGCGAATGAGAACGACGAAATATTTTTGATTGCTAATATATTTTGCAGCATATTCTACTTTCTCCTTCACGATTTCTTCCATCTGGTCACGTTTCTGATCGGTAGTTTCTTCATCGATTAATTCGAAATACAATTTTTTAGAAAGGATTTTGTCCTTTTTAAGTAGCCTGAAAATTAACCGGTCTTTTTCAATATTTGAAAGTTGGCTTAAAGCTGCTTTAAATTCTTTAGAATACTCCATTAATTGAATATTTTAGAATATTTTATAAATCCGTTCAGTGCCCAGTTTGCGGTGTAATATAAAGATTTTACAGTAGAAAACCCCATGAAATCTTTATACACAAGATATTGATCTTTAATGATATTTTTTTTCTTTCTGGAAACACTGTTTTTACGCATTCTGTATTTTGCCATTGTTTTTTTAAGAGGGTAGCCTTTCGGAATTTCTTTTAATAAATTCAGCCACATCACATGATCTTCACGTTTGCTTTTTATAGGAAAGTAAAATTTCCCCACTCTTTTGGTGTCGTAAATGGTAGAAACAGGAGCAAGTCTGCAGGTTTTAAGCAAATTGGAAAACGTTACGATTTTATCTGCTTCAAAATCTTTTAAAATTGGCTCCATCGTATATTCGTCACATCTTGAATAGTTGCAATATACCAATTCTGCATTTTTTTTCTGCATAAAACCGGTCATTGTTTCAAGATATTCCGGATACCAGAGATCATCAGAATCCAGGAATGAAATATATCTTCCTTGAGCTCTCTCAAGGCTTTTGTTACGGGCATTTCCTGCGCCGCCGTTCTTCTCGAGAACCTGTAGTTTTATTCGCGGATCATTATATTTTTTTATAATTTCAACTGTATTGTCTTTTGAGCGATCGTCGGAGATAAGCCATTCCCAGTTTTCATAAGTTTGGTTAAGGACAGACTGTATCGTTTCCTCAATAAATTCAGCAGAGTTATAAGATGGCGTAATGATGGAAACAAGATCTTTCATTATGATTAAATTACATTAAAATTATAAAAATCTTTTCTCATAAAAATGCCATGAACTCACCCCGACTGCGATGACAATCAGCATACAGAAGAACGCCATCAAGTAAGGATTGTAATCTTCAAATAATCCTAAAGTGGTAAATGTTCTGATAATGGGGAAGTGAAAAATATAAATTCCGTATGTGAAGTCTCCATATTTCCCGAAATTATTTAAAAATTTCAAAGAATAAGCGATATACAATACAATAATCCCGATCATCATTGGGGAAAATAGCTGGATGTTGATAAATAAATCGATCCAGACCGTTAAAACAGCGATAATAAACAGTGAATTTTTATGTTTAATAAATTTATCAAAATTAAAATAGATCAACATTCCCGGGATAAAATAAGAAAGTGTTCCGGGAAGCTGTTTTGCCATTGAAATTTTACCTACTGATTCAAAATAATTAAGATAAGCAAGTGATAAAAAGTAGAGAATAATTAAACTGACGTTTCTGTATTTATTGTTTTTTCCGAATAATAAAAACAGCAAAGGCACACAGAAATAATAGCACATTTCTATTTTCAGAGTCCAGAGTGCACCATTCACCGCCTGATTTCCGAAAACTCCGGGAAGCCAGGGTGCTTTGAAATTTAGAAACAAAGAATTCCAGAAAAGATATTTATAGACCTGTGTATTGGCGAAATAATCGGTAAGAGAATAAGTACTCACCAAGCTCAGCAATATCGCACAAAGGAAAATGACCAATAAATAAGCAGGAACAATTCTTTTTATTCTTTTCTTTACGTAGCTTTTAAGGCTTGAGGATCTTTCATAACTTCTTGCAATCAAAAATCCGCTGACAACAAAAAATCCGAAAACTGCAATTTCAACAGGGCTGTGTTGAAGAAATTTTAGTTCAGTAGAAGCACTTAAAGCGCCTAAGTGTCCTAAGAAAACAATAAAAGCCAATAGAACTCGGAGGAAGTCGAAATTATTTTTCGTGATGTCTTGCATTTGTCGTGTTTTGTGCAAAAATAGTTTTTTTTACAGAATACAGTGTATTTCCGTTGCTTGAATATTTGTTAAATCAACGTCATTTAAAGCATTTGTAAAGGCAAAAAGATATGAGATAATAAATTTTTATAATATTTCTTCAAAAAATATGTTTAATAATATAAATAAATCATAATTTTAAGCCTTGAAAAATTTGATCTATGAAGAAATTAGCATTAATTGCAGGATTATCATTATTAGCTTTTACAGGATGTAACGACGACGACGCTCCGGAACAGGTGTTTCCTCTTGTAGGAACTTGGTCTCCGACTAAAGAGGTGATTACCCAAGTTGAGGTAGACGGAACGGGGGTATCTGATGAAATTGTTTACACAGATTGTCAAAAAGAATCAAGATGGGTTTTTAACGAAAATCTTTCCGGGAAAAGAACCAATAAAGATATGGCTGGATCTACTCCTACGTGCAGCACAATTTCTGAACGTAATTTCTCTTACGTCTATAATGCTTCTGAAAAAAATATAGAGATCAAATATCAGGGAACTGTTGTTGCAGATAAAGGTAAAGTGACTTTACTGGATGCTCAGACATTGAATCTTAAAATTGAAGATACAACGGATCCTACAATTTATAAGTCTACAACTTATACATTCAAAAGAATAGCTCAATAATAATTCAGTATTGCTTTAATATATAATCTCATCGTAAGATGAGATTTTTTGTTTATAAGTATCGCATATATTTAATTTGAAATTCAATTTCCATTTCTTATAAATTCATTATTTTTGTGAAAATTAGAATTGGAATTTTTAAATCTAATGTCTAATTACTAACATCTAATATCTATAAAAAAGTGTTTTACGATCATCAGCAGATAGAAAAAAAGTGGCAGAAATACTGGGAAGACAATCAAACGTACAAGACTTCCAATAACACAGACAAACCGAAATTTTATGTTCTCGATATGTTTCCGTATCCTTCCGGAGCAGGACTTCACGTAGGTCACCCGCTTGGATATATTGCATCGGATATTTATGCGAGGTACAAAAGACATCAAGGTTTCAACGTTCTCCACCCGGTTGGCTACGATAGTTTCGGGCTTCCTGCTGAGCAATATGCTATTCAAACGGGAACGCATCCTGCGATCACAACTGAGCAAAACATTACAAGATACGAAGAGCAGTTAAGAAAAATTGGTTTCTCTTTCGACTGGAGTAGGGAAGTGAGAACTTCCGATGCTTCTTATTATAAATGGACACAATGGATTTTTATTGAATTGTTCCATTCATGGTATAATAAGGATACGAATAAGGCTGAATCTATTTCTACTTTAATCAAACATTTTGAAGAAAAAGGAACAGAAGGTTTAAATGCGAATCAGAACGACGAATTAAGTTTTACAGCAGAAGAATGGAAATCTGCTTCTGAAATGGATCAAGAAGATATTCTTTTAAATTACCGTTTAGCGTACAGAGCAGAAACGACTGTAAACTGGTGTCCTGCTTTAGGAACAGTGTTGGCGAACGACGAAGTGAAAGATGGAAAATCTGAAAGAGGCGGTTTCCCTGTTTTCCAAAAGAAAATGATGCAGTGGAGCATGAGAATTTCTGCTTACTCTGAGAGATTATTACAAGGTTTAAAAACTTTAGACTGGCCGCAACCTTTGAAAGATTCTCAGGAATACTGGATCGGAAAATCTCAGGGAGCGCAGGTTAGGTTTAATGTTGATGGTCATGACGAAATCGTTGAAGTTTTCACCACAAGACCTGATACAATTTTTGGAGCAACGTTTATGGTCTTGGCTCCGGAAAACCCTTTAGTAGAAACAATTACTACAGCAGAACAAAAAGCTGAGGTAGATACTTATATTGAAGAAACTTCCAAAAAAACCGAAAGAGACAGAATGTCTGACGTGAAAAACGTTTCCGGTGCTTTCACGGGAAGTTATGCAATCAATCCGTTCAGCGGAGAAAAAATGCCGATCTATATTTCAGATTATGTTTTGATGGGTTATGGAACGGGAGCTGTAATGGCTGTTCCTGCACACGATGAGCGTGATCACAGATTTGCGAAGAAATTTAATTTAGAAATTAAAAAAGTTGTAGAAACAGACGAGGACGTTCAGGAAAAATCTTTTGATTCTAAAGATTCTGTTTGTGTAAATTCTGATTTCTTAAACGGCTTAAATTATAATGAAGCAAAAGCATTAATTATTGATGCCATAGAAAAGAAAGCAATCGGTCACGGAACAACGAATTACAGACAGCGTGATGCAATTTTTTCAAGACAAAGATATTGGGGAGAACCAGTTCCTATCTTTTATAAAGATGGAATGCCTTATACGTTGCCGACTTCCGCACTGCCTCTGGAACTTCCTGAAGTTGAAAAATATTTGCCGACTGAAGACGGAGATCCGCCATTAGGAAATGCAAAAACTTTTGCATGGGATGAAGAGAATCAGAAAATTGTTGATACTGATTTAATTGACGAAAAAACTGTTTTCCCATTAGAATTATCTACAATGCCGGGTTGGGCAGGAAGTTCTTGGTATTTCCTCAGGTATATGGATTCGAAAAATGATAAAATGTTTGCCTCACCAGAGTCTTCAGATTATTGGGGTCAGGTTGATTTATATATCGGTGGTAGCGAGCACGCGACCGGTCACTTATTATATTCCCGTTTCTGGAATATGTTCTTAAAAGACAGAGGATATATTAAAAATGATGAGCCTTTCCAAAAGTTGATCAATCAAGGGATGATTTTGGGAATGAGTGCTTTTGTATATAGAATTGACGGTACAAATCAATATGTATCTAAAAATTTGGCAAAAGATTATCAGACTCAGGCAATCCACGTTGATGTATCTTTATTAAAAGGAACTTCTGACGAATTAGACACAGAAGCTTTCAAAGCTTGGAGACCTGACTACGCAGATGCAGAATTTATTTTAGAAGACGGAAAATACATCACAGGTCGTGAAGTAGAAAAAATGTCTAAGTCAAAATACAATGTTGTAAATCCTGATGATATCTGTGAAGAATACGGAGCAGATGGTTTAAGGTTGTATGAAATGTTCTTAGGTCCATTAGAGCAGTCCAAGCCTTGGAATACACAAGGTCTTAGTGGAGTTTATGGTTTTCTGAAAAAATTCTGGAATTTATATTTTAATGGTGAGGTTTTTGAAGTATCGGAAGAAGAGCCGACAAAAGCAGAATATAAAGTTTTGCATACATTAATAAAGAAGGTAGTTTACGACATCGAAAACTTCTCTTTCAATACTTCTGTATCTTCATTTATGATTGCTGTAAATGAGTTGCAGAAAATAAAATGCAACAAACGCAATATTTTAGAACCATTAGCCGTTATCATCTCTCCGTATGCTCCGCACATCTGTGAAGAGCTTTGGAGTAAATTAGGTCATAATGAGACAATAGAATTTGAAAAATTCCCTTTGCTGAACGAAGATTATCTGATAGAAGATGAAATTTTGTATCCTGTAAGTGTAAATGGTAAGATGAAATTTAAAATTTCCCTTCCGTCAACATTATCTCCAAAGGAAGTCGAAGATTCAGTGCTTCAGGATGACAAAATGGGACAGATTTTGGATGGGAAAACTCCGAAAAAAATCATAGTTGTGCCTAAAAAAATTGTAAATATTGTAATTTAAAAGAAATTTAACATTGGTAAATTATAAAAAAAACATATCTAATTTTTTTAAATTTTAAATGTATTTTTCAAAATTTGAAATAATTGATAAAATATCTGGAAATATTTGCATTTTTAGAATTGAGGTATATTAAACCTTTGAAAAAAAGATAAAATGTTTTCTCATACTCTTGTATTTTAATTATTTTTGCCTTTATTTTACAAACTCTAAAATTTTAAAACAATATAATTTAGTTAAATATGGAAATGAATGTTTCAAAAAATGATGAGCAAGTAGTTGCTAAAAAAGCAGGAGGTCTTAATCCAGCTGTAATTATCCCTATTCTATTGGCAATAGGTATTTGTATTTATTTATTCGTTCTTGGTAGTCCGGGGAACTTTAAAGATGCAGAAAAATTAGGTTCTGGATCAGTTGCTTTTTCAAGTGTTGAAGGGAAAGACATTCACCCAGATTCGTTTTTAGGAATTATCTACAAAGGAGGGGTTATCGTACCAATCTTGATTACTTTCATGATTACTGTAATCGTTTTCTCTTTCGAAAGATATTTCATCCTTAGCAAAGCTGCAGGAAAAGGAAACTTAGACAACTTCGTTGTAAAAGTAAGAAGCTTACTAAACCAAAACAAAGTTGACGAAGCTCTTGAAGAGTGTGACAGACAAGAAGGTTCTGTTGGTAACGTAGTAAAAGAAGGTCTTACGACTTACAAAGCGTTATCTCATGATACTACATTGAACAAAGAACAAAAAATGGTTGCTCTTAACAAAGCTATCGAAGAAGCTACAACTCTTGAGATGCCAATGTTAGAGAAAAACATGATGATTCTTTCTACTTTAGGTACAGTTGCTACCCTAATCGCTCTACTTGGAACGGTAATCGGGATGATCAAAGCATTCTTTGCTTTAGGTTCTGGTGGTGGTACTCCTGATGCTGCTGCACTTTCTACAGGTATTTCTGAAGCATTGATCAACACAGCTTTAGGTATTGGTACTTCTGCAATTGCAATCATGCTTTACAACTTCTTTACTTCTAAAATTGATGGATTAACTTATAAGATCGATGAGATCGCTATGAGCATCCAGCAGTCTTTCGCAGAATTCAACTAAGAATTTTGTAGCAAGATATTTGCATTATTTAGAAAGAAGTTTAATTAAAAAATTATAAAATAATGGCGAGAGTCAAACCAAAAAGACACGGAGTAATTACGGATATGACGGCAATGTGTGACGTTGCATTCCTATTACTTACGTTCTTTATCTTGACCACACAGTTCAAAAAACCTGATGTGGAGCAGATCAAACCGCCATCTTCAATATCAGAAAAATTACTCCCTGATGCAAGTTTAATGACTATTAATGCTACACCGGACGGAAAATTTTATTTTCAGCCAGTAGACAATGCTTCAGAAAGAGTAGATCTTCTTAAAAAAATGGGTGAGAAGTATAATCTTCCTGCTTTTTCTCAAAACGAAATTGCAGCATTCCAGAGAGTTCAGGCAGTTGGTGTTCCTATGGCACAACTAAAGAGCTTCCTTAACCTGTCAGAAGATGAGCGAAAGAATTATAAGAGTCCTACAGGGATTCCTATGGATAGTACCAATAAACAATTAGTTGACTGGGTAGAACAGAGTCTTAGCGTTAATCCTGATTACAAACTTGCAATCAAAGGTGACGTTACAACTCAGTATCCCAAAGTTAAAAGTTTATTTGAGGGTTTAAGAGATATTGATTTTCTTAAATTTTGGTTGATTACGTCACAAGAAGGTAAACCTAACGAATAATATCGATTAGAAATGGCAGAAGTACAAGTACAGGAAAAAGGCGCCAAAGGCGGCAAGGTACGTTCCAAGAAACAAAGTACCAGAGTTGATATGACTCCGATGGTGGACTTGGGTTTTCTATTGATTACCTTCTTTATGTTCACAACCACATTCTCTAAACCGAATGTTATGGATTTGGGTCTTCCGGCTAAACCGAAAGAAAATACTCCAAAACCACCTCCAACAGAAATTAAACTTTCAAATTCAATTTCTCTATTATTAGGAAAGGATAACAGAATTTTTTGGCATCAGCAAGATAATACTTCTCTGACTGACCAAAATCTGAACGAAACTAATTTTGACAGAGAAGGAATCAGAAAAGTAATTGAGCAGGCAAAAGCTAATGCGGCAGATAAAACTAAGTTTACAGTAATTATCAAACCGACTGACGATGCAGTGTATAAGAACTTTGTAGATATTCTTGACGAAATGGCTATTACCAAAAGTGAGCAGTACGGTGTTACCGATCTGAAGCCTTGGGAAAAAGCAATCTATGACAAGAAAGTAGGAAATCCAGCTGGTGCTGCTCCTGCAACAAAGTAATTTAACCATTAATATTGAATTACAATGGCAGATGAAAATGTGTACAGTCAGAATCTTACTTTAGACGAGATTGTATTTGAAAATAGAAATAAAGAATATGGTGCATATGATATAAGACATCAGTATCCTAGATTACTGACAAAGTCTTTTATCATTGGAACATCTCTATTCTTGGTGGCTGCTTTATCTCCGTTTATCTATCTTACAATTAAAAACATGAATGCTCCTGAAAAGCAGGAAGTTCAGTTGGATTTGAAAGATGTATTGCAGGAAGATAAAATTATTGAAGAGCCAAAAGAAGAAGAACCACCTCCACCACCACCACCTCCAAAAGAGGAAGAGAAAATAGAAGTTATCCAGAATGTAGTTCCGGAACCAGTGAAAGCTCCGAAAATTGAGACTCCACCGCCGCCGATTTCTAAGCAGTTAGAAACAACTACTGGTTTGCAGAATCAGGAAGGTGTTAAAGCTCCGGCTTATACGCCACCACCGCCACCACCATCAACAGGTACTAAGGCTTCAACAGCTGAAGTTAAGCCTCAGGTGAGTGATACTCAGATCTACAATGAAGTAGAACAAAATGCGGAATTCCCTGGCGGAATTAACGCATTCAGAACTAAAATTTCTAATAATTTTGATGGTTCTGCAATGAGTGGTGATGAAGGAACTGTAAAAACTGAAATTACTTTCGTTGTTGAAAGAGATGGATCTATTACAGACGTAAAAGCAAATGGCAAAAATTCTGATTTTAATGCAGAAGCTGTTAGAACTGTAAAATCAATTAAAAATAAATGGACACCAGGGAAAATCAATGGTCAGCCTGTACGTTTGCGTTTCAGACTACCTTTAACAATGAATTTCGAAGGTTAATTTATTTTAATAATAATTAAAAAAGAGAGGCTTATGCTTCTCTTTTTTATTTTTTTTAATATTTTTGTTGTATGATGTTCAATTGGTTATCCTTAGTCACAGGATTATTCTATATTATTCTCGGAATTGTAATTATTGTTTACAAATTCTTTTTTACCGTTTTGGAACCTACCGTTGCTTATCCGTTGGGTGGGCTTGTAATGCTTTATGGTTTTTTCAGAATATGGAGAGCAGTTTCAAAAATAAAAAACAAAGGAGACAATGAATAAACTAAAACCAATATTGGTACTATTTCTATTCTTGATATTAGCTGTTGCTTGCTCAAAAAAAGAAGAAAAATCGCCATCTTATCATAAAGGAGAAATGACAATTTTAACGGATGAGTCATTTAAAAGTGTAACAGAAGCTTTGGCGGAAGGATATATGATAAGCTATCCTGATACTAAAATAAAAATTGTGGCAAAGAAGGAAGATTTAGGCTTTATAGATTTGCTTAATGATAAAGCGAGAATCGCGGTAATGTCTAAAGAATTGTCTCCTGAAGAAATTAAACTTTACGAAAAACAAGTTGATTTAAAATACCTGCCTGCTAAATTTGCAGCTGACGCAGTGGTATTTTTTGTTCCGAAAAGTTCATCAAAGACGAGCATTACAATGGAAGAAATAACAGCAGGATTGCAGTCTGATGATAAGAATTTTGTTTTTGACGGAACCAATTCCAGTAATCTGAACTTTGTAGCTCAAAAACTTAAGAAAGAACCTCGTGATCTTAAATTTTCTATTATTCCGGGAAGTATAAATGTTATTGAAGAATTAAACAAATATCCCAATAAAATTGGCGTTATCGGCTTGAATACAATTAGTCGTCCTTACGATAAAGAAATGGAAAAGTTAAGAGAAATGATTAAAATTCTTCCAGTCACCACCAATGGAAAATCATATTATCCGAATACTGATGGATTGAGAGAAATGAAATATCCTTTTACAAGAGTTCTTTATTTCTTAACAAATGAAGGAAATTTTAACATTGCTAATGGATTCATTCGATATTCTTGTACACAGCTGGGTCAGATGATTGTCGAAAAAGAGGGGCTTCAGCCATATAACATCTACAGACGCGAAGTTCAAATGCGTTAAAAAATCTTAATATTACCTTTTATACAATTTAAATGCATTATTTTGGTCTGAAAATTGTGTAATTGTAATTCGTTTTTTAGTACAAGTTTTAAAATAATAATGAAAGATATAATGATTATGAATGTAAAGAAGATTGCTTTAGGTGCATCAGTGGTATTTTTTACCAATTTTGCTTTTGCTCAGACGTTGCAGGATGGTATTAACAGCATAGACAGTGATAAATTTGCTGCTGCTAAGACCAACTTTTCTTCAATGATTGCAAAAGAACCTACAGCAGAAAACTATTTCTACCTAGGAAATACATTTTTGAGACAAGGTGAGCCGGATTTTGCCCAGGCTTCAGAAAATTTCAATAAAGGTTTAGCGGCCGATAAAAAAAGTTATTTAAATCAAATTGGTTTAGCGGCTGTAAAACTTGGAAAAGGTGATAAATCGGCGATTGCTGAAATTCAGAAGATTGTTACAGATTCAAGAGAAAAAGATGCAGAAGTTCTGTACAGAGCTGCTGAAGCATTAACTTTATTCGAGAAAAACAACTCACCTGATTTAGCAATTCAATATTTAAATAAAGCTGTAGAAAGAGCTAAGAAAGAAGTTCCTGCATATTATTACTATACTTTAGGAGATGCTTACAGATTAAAGAGAATTCCTGGTGATGCAATGACGGCTTATGATAAAGCTTTGCCTTTAGCTAAAAATAAAGCTTCTGTTCACACGAGAATCGGAACTTTATGGATGGCTGCTCAACAATGGCAACAAGCTAAAACAAGTATTGATAAAGCAATTGCTACCGATGCAACTTATGCTCCTGCATATAAAGCTTTAGCAGCCTATGATATCAAATATCAGGAAAATGCAAAAGCAACTCAGGATTTGATCAACTATACAAAATATGCTGATGAAGATCCATATACGCAGTTAGAGATTGCAAAATTATATTTCACTAATGAAGATTATGCAAATTCAAAAGCAATTTTAGATAAGATTTTTGATAAAATTGATGATCCGATCAAATTTAAATTAAGAGCTTATGTAAATTATGCAGACGGACAATATGCTGAAGCTAAACAAAACATGGATTCTTTCGTGTCAAAAGCTGAAAAATCTAGAGTTCAACCGGCTGATCAGGGATTGATGGGATTAATTGCAGCAGGTTTAGCAAAAACTGAAACGGACGCTGCTAAAAAATCAGCTTTACAAGCAGAATCTCAACAGAAAGTAGCATTGGCTAAAGCAGCAAAAGATGAGACTTTGAAGTGGGACATGGAGTTGGCTAAAATCAATGGAGGTGGAGCTTCTCAGGCTTCAGTAGATGCAGGGCCAACTACTCCTGAAATTGAAGCTGCTAAGAAGCAAGTAGCTGCAAATGCACAGGATTCTGATGCGCTTTACAAGTTAGCAAATGCTTATCAGGATGCTAAAAACTGGAATGGCGCAATCATTACATGGGGTAAAATGAGCGCACTTCTTCCTGATTGGGCACCTGCTTATTATAGCCAAGGTTATGCATACCAACAAGCCGGGAATAATGATGCGGCTAAAATTTCTTACGAGAAATTTATTTCTACGGTAAAGCCGGCAGAAATAGAAGCTAATAAACAGACTCTTGCTTATGCATACTTTGCGGTTGCATATCTTGAAAAAGATAAAGATTTGGCAAAAGCAAAAGATTATGTTGCTAAATCATTGCAACTTGATCCTTCTTATCAGGACGCTGTAAAACTAAGTGCAGAGATTAACAAGTAATTTAAAATTTAAATTATAGATATTAAAACTTCCCATTCGTAAGGCTTGGGAAGTTTTTATTTTAAAGCTTACCTTTGAAAATGAAATACTTTTTATTACCGATTCTAAAGTACTTGATTGGTATTTCGATTAAAATAAATATGAATAAATGAAAGTAGATATACTTGCTTTTGGAGCGCATCCTGATGATGTTGAACTTGGATGTGGCGGAACTATTGCTAAATTAATTTCAGAAGGAAAAACCTGCGCAATTGTAGATCTTACCAGAGGTGAGCTCGGAACCAGAGGTACTGATCTTACCAGAAAAAAGGAAGCTACCGAAGCGGCAAAAATTTTAGGTGTTTCAGCAAGAGAAAATTTAGGATTAAAAGATGGTTTTTTGGTTAACTCGGAAGAATATCAGATGGAGATTGTAAAAATGGTCCGCAAATACCGTCCGGAAATTGTCTTAGCCAATGCAATTGATGATAGACATCCAGATCATGCAAAAGGAGCGAAATTAGTATCTGATGCGTGCTTTTTAGCTGGCTTAAGAAAAATAGAGACTGTTTTAGATAGGGAAAACCAGGAAGTTTGGAGGCCGAAACATATTTTTCATTATATTCAGTGGAAAAATATAGAACCTGAATTCGTAATTGATATTTCTGACCATCTTGATAAAAAGATAGAAGCTTGTATGGCATTCAAGACTCAATTCTATGACCCAACTTCTAAGGAACCGGAGACACCAATAACATCAAAAGACTTTTATGAAAGTCTTACTTATCGTGCTCAGGACTTGGGCAGATTGTCCGGAGTAACGTACGCAGAAGGCTTTACAACAGAAAAATTGATTGCTTTGAAAAATTTTGACGGAATTATTTTGTAGCTTAAAAATTATTCCTATATTTGCACTCACAAAACGGTGATTGTAGCTCAGTTGGTTAGAGCGTCGGATTGTGGTTCCGAAGGTCGGGGGTTCGAGACCCCTCATTCACCCAAAAAAGTACACTTTTATAGTGTACTTTTTTATTTATATCCAATGAGTATTTTGAAATTCAGGCATAAAAAAAGCACCTTTTTCCAGATGCTTGTGTTTTTAGATATTCTTTTTAGTTAAACTTCATCGTCAGAATCGATTGTATAACTTTTGCTTTTGAAGTCTTTATCATGTTTTTCTGAAATGACATCCTCACCCTTTTCATTAATGATGAAATCTGTAGATTCGTTAAACATCTCCTGAAAACTTTTGAAATCCTCTTTGTAAAGATAGATTTTGTGCTTCTCGAATGTCGCCTCCCCATTCTCTCCGAAATTCTTTTTGCTTTCGGTAATTGTAAGATAATAATCTCCCGCTTTCGTCTCGCGCACATCAAAGAAATAAGTTCTTCTCCCCGCTTTTAACACCTTGGTGAAAATTTCATTTTCATGGCGTTCCTTGTATTCACTCATTATTAGATATTTTTTAATCTTGTTAAGAACAAATATAAAATTTTTCTTCCAACCACAAAATTTTTTTTATGATTTATTTAACAATTCAAAATTTTTTGACTATGCCGTTGCAGAATTGGTAATTTCGCTAAGATTAAGGATTTTATCGGCTCTTTGAGCGCTAGACTCTCTGTGAGTGATGATTATGGAAGTTGCGTTATGAATTTTTGAATCAATGTTTTCGAGGATGTTTTGTTCGGTTTCTGTGTCTAAAGCGGAAAGAGAATCATCAAAAATAATGATATTCGGATCTTTAATTAAGGCTCTTGCAATACAGATTCTCTGTTTCTGACCTCCCGAAAGCATCACTCCGCGTTCACCGACCATGGTTTTGTATTGATCTTTAAACTCAATAATGTTTTTGTGAACATCAGCGATTTTAGAATATTCCACTACTTTTTCGTGAGAAGGATTGTCTATGGAGAAACCGATATTATGTTCGATAGAATCAGAAAAAAGATAACTTTCCTGCGGAATATATCCAATAAAATTTCTGTAATTCTCTAAGTTATGTTCCTTCAGGTTTTTTCCGTCGATTAAAATTTCTCCTTCAGTTGGGTCAATCAGTCTGCAAAGAAGTAAGGCGATGGTAGATTTTCCACTTCCGGTTTTTCCCATGATGGCTAAAGATTTTCCGGCTTCTATTTTAAAACTTAAATTACTCAAAGCTTTAATTCCGGTATTCGGATAAACATAGGAAACGTTTCTAAATTCAATATCACCTTTGATAGGATAGTTTTCAAAATTCTTGTTATAAATTTCTGATTGCTTTTCTAAAAATTCGTTGATTCTCTGCATCGAAGCTTCTGCTCTCTGGTTGATCGAAGTTACCCAACCCACCATTGAGAATGGCCATATCAAAATATTGATATACATGAAGAAATCAGCAATTTTGCCGACTGTAAGTTCTCCGGCAATATATTTTTCGCCACCGATTAAAATCACGGCAACATTCAATAAACCGATTACAAATAAAATAATCGTAAAGAAATATGCTTCCGTTTTTGCTAAATCTAAAGCTTTATCCTGATAATCGCTGACTTTGGTTCCGTAATTCTTCTGGATGTATTTTTCTTTCGCAAAATATTTTACCACTCTGATGCCCGAAAAACTGTCTTGTACAAAAGTTGAAATCGCAGACTGACTTTTCTGCATCACCTTTGATTTTTTATTGATAATCGAGCTTACTTTAAAAATGATATATGATAAAATAGGAAGCGGTAACAAGGTCCATAAAGTCATCGAAACATCCGTTTTGAGCATGTAAACACTTGTGATTAAAAGCAAAACCACCAAGTTGACAACATACATGACACCCGGTCCCAAATACATTCTTACCGCAACGATATCTTCACTCAATCGGTTCATCAAATCTCCGATCGTTGTCTGTTTGTAATCCGTTAAAGATAAATCCTGATAATGTCTGTAGATTTTGTTTTTCAGCTCGTATTCAATTCTTCTTGAAGCAACAATGATCGTTTGTCGCATCATAAAAGTGAAAAATCCTGTAAGAAGCGAACAGCCGACAATAATAGCAACGTAGATCAGAACCTGTCTGTTGAAGCCTAAATTGCCATGTTTCGTGAGTTCGTCAACCGATTTTCCGACAAACTGTACTTTATAAATGTTGAAAAAATTACTGGCGATGATGAATAGTAACCCCCAAAACAATAATATTTTGTGCTTCCAAAAGTAAGGGTTCAGAGTTTTCAGTGCTTTCATAAACTTTCACAAAATTACAAAAATTGAAGGAGACTGAGAATTTCATAAATTTTAAATTTCATATCTTTGCACCCATAAAAAGCTCTTTGAATGTTAGGAAGAAGACAAATCCGTGAAAAAGTAGTAGAAAGTGTGTATTCGTACTACCAAAATCCTGTAAAAATTGATGTTTTGGAAAAGAACATGTTTACAGGAATAGAGAAAATTTACAATCTCTATATTTACCAGCTGAATTTTTTGGTAGGTCTGAAAGATCTTGCAGAAAATCAGATGGAAATTGGTAAGAATAAATACTTCAAGACTGATTCTGACGTCAACCCCAATCAAAAATTTATTAATAATCAGGTTTTAAAAAAGCTTGAAGAAAACCCTGAAAGATTATTCTTCTCTGGTCAGCATAAAGATTTGAAGTGGGATTTGCATGATGATATGCTGGTAAAAACTTTCCAGAGAATGACTGCAGGAAAACGTTATCAGGATTTTATGAAAGAGGAAGGGTATTCTTTTGAAGAAGATCAGAAATTTATCGGAAAATTATTTTTAAGATATATTGCTGAAAATGACGATTTTCATGACTACATAAGTGACAGAGAGCTTACCTGGGCAGATGATATTCACATTGCCAATTCAATGGTTCAGAAAACAATTGGTTTTTTGAAAGAAGATGAAGAAAGCCGTACTTTAATTAAAATGATTAAAGATGAAGAGGATAAAACTTTCGCAAGCAAGCTGCTAAGAGACACGCTCAATAATTGGGAAGCCAACGAGAAAAAACTTTCTGAGCGTCTTGAAAACTGGGATTTGGAGAGAGTTGCATTGATGGATAAAGTGATTTTAACGACTGCCATTTCTGAACTTGATAATTTTCCTTTTACACCTTCAAGAGTTGTCATTAACGAATATATTGAGATCGCAAAAGTATTTGCAACCGACCGATCAAATATATTCATCAATGGGATTTTAGATAAATACTGTAAAGATTTAAATAGAATATAAATTAAAATTAATTTAATATGAAAAAGACATTATCAATCATTGCTTTGTCTGTTATCGGATTCGGATTGGTTTCTTGTAAAAAAGAAGAAAATAAATCATCAGAAACTTCACAGGTAACCGGAGTAGATTCTACAAATGCCCCTTCTGCTGACTCTATGACAACACCTGCAGCTCCGGCTACAGCTGTTACAGGAACTGAAGTTGCAACACCAGTAAAATCTAATCAGCCTACAACAACCATTGCATTATCTGAAAGCAATTTCGATTTTGGAAATATTAAAAAAGGAGCAAAAGTAAACCACGTTTACGAAGTGACCAATACAGGTACAAACCCATTAATTATCTCTGAAGTAAAGCCTGGGTGCGGATGTACTGCTCCTGATTTTACAAAAGATCCGATTATGCCGGGTAAAAAAGGGAAAATTACTTTGAGCTTTGATTCCACAAACTTTGACGGAAGTGTACAAAAATATGCAGATGTTTTCGCTAATGTAGAAAACGCTCCGGTAAAATTGACATTCAACGCCAATATTCAACCATAATTAAAATATTTATGTTGACATTATTTTTACAAGCACCTGCACAGGGAAACTCTACCACCATGCTCATGATGATGGGAGTAATGATCGTTGGATTTTATTTTCTGATGATCAGACCGCAGATGAGAAAGCAGAAACAAGAGAAAAAATTTCAGGAAGATCTTAAAGTGGGAAGCAGAGTAGTGCTTACTTCAGGTCTTCACGGAAGAATTGCTCAGATCCAGGAAGATGGAGTGGTTATTGAAACACTTTCAGGAAAACTGAAATTTGAAAAAGCGGCCATCTCAAGAGAATTTACAGCAACCAGATTTGGTGACAAAGCTACAGCTGATAAAAAAGAAACTACAGAAACTGAAAAGAAATAATTTTTAGTTTTGATAATATTGTGTTTCGGCGCGGTGAGCAAAGCTCACCGCGCCGATTCTTTTTAATGGTTAGGTAAACTGTCATTCAGAACGAAACGTAGTGGAGTGAAGAATCTTTTCTAATAAAAAGTTCGGTGATATATAATAGATTTCTCCTTCGTCGAAATAACAAAACGTTCGTGTTATTAGTGAAATATTCGTGAAATTAGTGTTTAAGAAATTAAAAAAATATCTTTGCCTTATGAATCAAAACACAAACAAAAATGTTCTCATTCTCGGTGCAAATTCTGACGTTGCGAAACAATGTATCAAACAATACATCGAAAAAGGTTTTTCTGTTATTGCAGCTTCCAGAAATATACAATCTCTGGAAGAATTTGTTCAGCAAAGTAATCTTCAGTCAAAAGTTACGGTTTTAAGTTTTGATTCTGTTGATTTTGATTCTCACCAAAAATTTTATGATGCACTTCCGATAAAACCTCATATTGTTGTTTATGCTGCAGGTTTTTTAGTGGATAATGAAAAAGCTTTGCGAGACTTCAAAGGAACTCAACAAATGATGTTGGTCAATTATATGGGAGCGGTTTCTATACTCAATATTATTGCAACGGATCAAAACAACAAAAATTTAGAAAGGATTATCGGATTATCTTCTCTTTCGGGAGTTCGTGGACGGAAAAGTAATTTCATTTATGGAAGTACAAAAGCGGCTTTTACAACTTACTTGGCCGGTTTGAGACAGGAATTAGCTTCAAGAAATATAAAAGTCAACGCATTGGTCATTGGTTATATTCGAACAAAAATTAATGAAGGTTTACAGTTGAATGAATCTTTAATGATGGAGCCGGATTATGTAGCAAAATTCATTGTAAACGCCAGGAATTCTTTTACCATAGTTCCCAATTTTAAATGGAAAATAATTTATTTAATTTTAAAAATGTTGCCGGAAAGCTTGGTTGCGAAACTTCCGTAATTATCTATTTTGGTTAATCAGCGGTCAGTTTGTCATCCCGTAGGGATCTCAACATAGCATTAGAGAAGTAAGATAGCAATTCTTGCTTAGATTCTTTCAGAATGACAAACATACTATAAAAAACAAATTGTTATTATTTGCGAACATCAATCTAATCCTTCCAACAATTCCAACGTCTTCATCATATCAATCCCTTTTCCCAAAACAGCTTTAAACAAATCTCCTTTCTCCTTAATTCTTTCCAAAGCATTATGAATATTGAAATCAGTCGGTCTCAAGCCTTTTTTTACTTCATCCCATTCTAAAGGCATTGAAACAGAAGCTCCTTCTTTCGGTCGTAAACTGTAAACACTTGCCAAAGTTTGGCCGGTACGGTTTTGAAGATAATCAAGATAGATTTTTTTATCGTCACGTTTCTGTAGAATTCTTTCTAAAGTGGTAATTTTGGGTAGTCGGTCATGAACCTGTTTCATTAAAATATGGGCAAAATCTTTTACCTGGTCAAAATCATATTTACCGCCCATTGGAATGTAAACGTGAATTCCCGTACTTCCGGAAGTTTTACAATAACCGTCAATTTTAATGGTTTTCAAAACTTCATTTACTTGGAGAGCGGTTTCAATCACATTATTAAACGTATTTTTCTTGGAAGGATCGAGATCTAAAACAAGAAAATCGGGATGATCTAAATCAGGGAGTGAAGAGTTCCAAGGATTCAAATCAATACATCCCAAATTATTTAAATATGCCAAAGTTGCTTTCTCGTTGCAATAAATATAGTCAATGTATTTATCATTTGATTCAGAATAAACTTGTGTTGTTTTAACCCAATCTGGAATGCTGTCTCCCGCATCTTTTTGATAAAAACCTTGTTCTTCAATTCCATTCGGAAAGCGATTTAAAGAAAGCGGACGGTTTTTCAGATGTGGCAAAATATATTCGGCAACTGACTGATAATATTCTATCACATCACCTTTGGTAATGTTGTCTTTCGGAAAATAGATTTTATCCTGATTTGTCAATTTTACTTTATGACGGTTTAGAGTAATTTCTTTGTCTGAATCTGAATTTTTTGAACTACTGCTCGTTTTCATAAGTTTCGATTTTGGTGTATTTTTTAGTTCTATTGACGAAGTTTTTACTTCTTTTGGCTCTTTGTCTTCACGTATTGTTACAAAAACGGGGTGTCGGAAAATTCCGTCTTTGGTAATTTCTGAGAATTTTATTTCGCAAACCAATTCGGGCTTCGTCCATGTTACGGGCATATTGGTCTTAGGTTTATTTTCGAAAGGAGAAGTTTTGATGATCAATTTTTTTAATTTTTCAAGAACTTCATGAATCAGTTCACGATTAAACCCGGTTCCTGTATGTCCTGCATAAATCAGTTTTCCGTCTATATATTTTCCTAAAATCAATGCTCCGAAACCTTTTCTTGAACCACGCGGTTCTGTAAACCCACAGATTATTGCTTCTTCGGTATTGGTAAATTTTATTTTGAGCCAATCGAAACTTCGGTGATTTTCGCTATAAATACTGTCAGATTTTTTCGCAATCATCCCCTCAAGTTCCATTTTTTTCATTTGATTAAAAAAATCGATGCCTTTTTCCGGGATGTGATCACAATATTTGATAATGTCGGTCTCAACGAGAGCATCTTTCAGCAATTCTTTTCTCTGAATTAAAGGAAGTTCTTTAGTAGAATGACCATTCAGCCAAAGCAAATCAAAAACCTGATAGGTTAAAGCTAAGTCGGGATTGTCACCAATCTGTTGTAGCATTTGAAAGCTAGGCTTTCCGTTTTCATCATAAGCAACAATTTCTCCGTCGAGAATCATTTTGTGTTTTTGATTGTCGAAATCTTCTGCAACTTTGCTGAATTTGGATAAAAAGGAAATCCCGTTTCGGGAATAGAATAACGGCTGTTTTTTACTGAGATCAGCAATGGCACGGTAACCATCCCATTTTATTTCGAAAAGCCAGTCTTCATCATCAAATGCTTTGTCGTGGGGTTTTGCAAGCATCGGTTTAATAAAGCTTTTTAATTTCTTTTCGTCAACTAAAGAATTAAACCGCTGAAATTTGGGTTTAGTTTCTGAGCTTATGACTTCTTTTTGCTGTTTTTTAGGCTTTTTTTTTCCTCTAAAAATTTCGTTACTGAAGAATTTTTTGCAGTATTCTCTTCTGCATCATATTCATCTTTTGCAAATTTATCTTTGTGTTTAATGAGAAGCCATGCATTATTTTCAGCATTTTTCATTTTAACTAAAGCAAATTCACCTTTTAGTTTTTTACCATGAAGGATAAATTTTAAAGAACCGGCTTTTAGTTCTTTCAGCAATTCTTTTTCATCTGAAATTTTTGAGGTATTATCTAAAGGTTCATAGGTCCCACTGTCCCAGACTTCAACTTGTCCGGCTCCATAATTTCCTTCGGGAATATTTCCTTCAAAATCTTTGTAATCATACGGATGATCTTCCACCATCATGGCGAGACGTTTATCGTCGGGATTTAAAGATGGACCTTTCGGAACTGCCCAGCTTTTCAAGACTCCCTCCATTTCAAGACGAAAATCGTAATGCAATCTCGATGCAGCATGCCTTTGAATTACAAAAATAAGCTGGTCTTCACTTTTTTTTGTTTTTCCTTTGGGTTCGCTTGTTTCATCGAATTTCCTTTTGTCGTTATAATCTTTCAGAGCCATCACGAAGCGGTTTTAGATTTTGGACTTTGCAAACTGGCCTTTAACTGAGCCATTAAATCAATCACTTTACCTTCTTTTGCAGGAGCTGTCTTTTTGGTTTTTACACTCTTACCTTTTGCTTTTTTCTTAATAATTTTAAGCAGAGATTCGGAGTAGGTGTCTTTATACATTTCAGGATCGAATTCCTGAGAAAGCTGTTCTATAAGATTAACCGCCATTTTCAGTTCGGCTGGTTTCGGAGCTTTTTTAGTTGGAATTTTAAGGTCTTTGTAATCTCTGATTTCCTGGGCAAATCGTAATCGGTTTAAAACTAAAACATCATCGTTGTAAGGTCGAATCAGACCAATGGCTTCGCTGTCACGAAGTACGAAGGTTCCGACACCTACCATTTTAGTTTTAGCCAAAGCATTCAGCAAAAGCCGGTATGCACTTTCACCGTTTTTCTGTGGCTCGAGATAATATGGGTTTTCAAAATAAACAGAATCAACCTCAACTTCTTTTACAAATTGATCAATCGACAGTATTTTTGACTTTTCAGGACTTGCAGCAGCATAATCATCTTCATCCAAAACAATATATTTATCGTCCATGAGATAACCTTTCACAATGTTTTCCCATTTTACTTCTTTGCCTGTTTTTTCGTTAACTCGTTTGAATTTGATATTCGAAAAATCAGATTTATCAAGCATATCCAAATCCAATTTACTGGTTTCTGTCGCAGAATAAATCTTCACAGGAATATTGACTAAGCCAAAGCCAATGGCGCCGTTCCAAATTGCTTTCATTGCACTTTATTTTATGTGAAAAATACAATGATTGTGCCGTGAGGAAATTATTGCTGAATTGTGATAGTTATTAATACTTACTTGGAATTGGGATATGATTTTAAGAATATTATTGATTTTGTCCTTCGTTTATTCTTCTATACATCAGAACTTTATCAACATAATAACCATAATTAAATGAAACAATTTTGGAATGTTCTTCCTTAAGTAATTTTTTTTCTTTCAAATATTTTCTCCATTCCCAAGCTCTGTCTGAAGGTGGACAAATATACATCCCTGCAGAATTACAAAGTTTATCAGGATATCCTAATGCTGTTTTTTGATCTAATTCTAAAAGTTTAATTACCGCGCCAACTTCATTTTCAAGCTCTGAACTGCCTGTAAAAGGAGTTACAATGTTGAATTTCAGAATTTCGTAAACTTTATCATAATCTATATTTCCGTTTTGATTTTTATAATCAATTCCTGCAAGATCAAGATAATATCTATAAAGTTCCTTTTCGGTATGTGATTTATATACGGATAAAAATTCGTCTCTTACTGTTTTATCTTTCCAGTCTTTAATCATAAAAAATCCAAAATCCCTTTCAAAAAGTGAATATTTATTTCTGTAATTTTTTTCATTGAAATTCAAATTTTCTAAGACTTGAAAAGCTTCCGGAATTTGCGAATAACCAATTTTTGAAAAAAGTTTTAAAATTTCACGTTCAAAATCATCATTATCTTTTGCAGTAAGTCTCAACCTTTCGGATTCAGTTTTTAAATCGACTTGCTGGCTATTGAAATTGCCATCAAATGTTTTTTTTGTATCTATTGGATAGTCAAAATGTTCTAGACATATTTTCTTTGCTTTTTCTATCTGGAAAGTGATATCTGGATCGTTGGATTTAATTTTATTTAAAAGTTTTATTACATCATTCCCATTTTCTGTAAATTTAAAAAGGTAATAATTAAGATTTCCATTAATGCCAACTCTGCTGTATAATAATGATTTTTTTAGATATAAAGTCAGCTGGTTTTCATCGTTGAGAATTTTATTCCAATTTTTTGTGTAATAAATGTCTAAAATTCTCGAAACAGACTCAGATAGTCCCGGTCTTTTTTCATAAATCAATGACCAATATTCTAGTGGAATCAGGTCTTGTAATGACAAATAATCTATCAAATAATTTTCATACTTTCTTCTTTCTCTAAAAGAAAGTTCAGCACTCAATTTTTCAATGTGCGTATGAAGATCTTTTGTTCCTTGAAAATCAATATTATTTTGTTTGTAATATGATGTAAGCTGAGATAACTGACTCAGAAATCTAAAAGGAAAAGTGGGCAATATGTAATTTGCTCTACTAAGAAAATTCCTCTCTTTTTCTGCGCTAAGTTCATTCACTCTTTTGACATCGCTTTGGGAAAGTTTAATAAATGTATTTAAGGCAATAGAATCGTTTTCGTTGTAAAGATCTTCAAAAAGATTTGCGATTTCATCTGTTTGTTGAGATTTTAAAGACTTATTGATAAAATAACTGGATGAACTGTCCCAAACAAAGCTTTTGTAATTTTTTGAGAAATAAATAAGTAAATTAAGGATTGCATTATTATCAAAATTATAATCATCAGTATCCCAAGATAAAGAATGATTCATACCTATTGAACCGATCTCTTTATGAATTAAAAATGTAAGAAGGTCATAAAAATCTTCTTTATTACGATTATAAGCATCAAATCTATCTCTTTTGCGATAAAAACTCTCGCAAATTTTCACGAGAACTTCTGGTTTATTTTCTTTTATTAAAATGTCTATTCTATTGGTCTTTATCCAATTTTGTTGTAGAATTTGAGGAATTTTTTTTGCTAATTTCTCGAACTTTGCATTAGGAAGTTCCCTAAATGCAACAGATTCATTTCTTTGGTTAATTGTGGTAATATAAAACGCTCGTATGTTCGGTGAGTATTTTATTTTTCTCTCATTTTTCTTTAGAAAATCTAAAAATTGTTTCGAATTGGAAATACTGTCGACATTCATTTCTTGATTTGTAAAAGTCGTATTTTCTGCGATAGCTCGTTTTGCTAAAAAGCTTTCTTGAGTTTCTAAATAATGATAACCAAGAAATTCTGCTAATTTTTTAGAGCTATCAAAATATGGAGCTAGTTCATATAGAGCTTTTTTGTCACCTTTCTCAATTCTTAATTTTAATTTATAAATTTCGCTTTCAGTGTATTGTCCTTCTGCATATTGACAATTAAACAAATTGATGAAAAGTAAAAAGAATAGTGGTATTAGTTTTTTCATAATAGAAAAGCGGAGAAAATTCCCCGCTTCTAATTTAATTATTTTTTTAAGCAATTATGCTTTTAAATTCAATTGTAATTCCAATTCATCGAGCTGTTCATCAGCAATCGCTGCGGGAGCATCAATCATCACATCTCGTCCCGAATTATTTTTAGGGAATGCGATATAATCTCTGATCACCTCGTTTCCGTCCAAAATTGCCACCAAACGGTCAAATCCGAAAGCCAGACCACCGTGAGGTGGAGCTCCGTATTTGAAGGCGTTCATCAGAAATCCGAACTGCGCTTCTGCTTCTTCTTTTGAGAATCCTAAAAGATCAAACATTCTTGACTGTAAATCTTTGTCGAAAATTCTGATAGAACCTCCACCAATTTCATTTCCATTTAATACCATATCGTAAGCGTTGGCTCTTGCTTTTCCCGGATCAGTTTCCAATAAATGAATATCTTCCTGTTTTGGAGAGGTGAAAGGGTGGTGCATTGCGTGGTAACGTCCACTTTCTTCGTCAAATTCCAATAACGGGAAATCAACAACCCAAAGTGGTGCGAAAACGTCGCCTTTTCTCAATCCCAAACGGTTTCCAAGCTCCATTCTCAACGCAGAAAGCTGAGTTCTTACTTTGTGCTCGTTTCCTGAAAGAATTAGCATTAAATCGCCTTCTTTCGCTCCAAATTTCTCGATGATTTTAGCTAAGTCTTCCTCGTTGTAGAATTTATTCACAGAAGAAGTTTTCACCCCATCATTCTGGAATTTAGCCCAAACCATTCCTGAAGCTCCGATTTGAGGTCTTTTAACCCAATCAACAAGTTCATCGATTTGTTTTCTTGTGTAATCTGCGCAACCTTCAACATTAATTCCGACAACCAATTCAGCCTCATCAAATATTTTGAAATCTTTTCCTTTTACTAATTCATTCAATTCTACGAACTCCATTCCAAAACGGATATCCGGTTTATCGTTTCCGTATTTCTGCATCGCATCGGCGAACGTCATTCTTGGGAATGTTCCGAATTCCTGACCTGTGATGTCTTTAATTAACGTTTTGGTCATTCCTTCAAAAACATTCATCACGTCTTCCTGCTCTACAAAAGCCATTTCACAGTCGATTTGTGTGAATTCCGGCTGTCTGTCGGCTCTCAAATCCTCATCACGGAAACATTTCACGATCTGGAAATATTTATCCATTCCACCGACCATTAAAAGCTGCTTGAAAGTCTGTGGAGATTGTGGCAATGCGTAAAACTGTCCCGGATTCATTCTGCTTGGAACTACGAAGTCTCTCGCTCCTTCCGGTGTAGATTTGATTAAAACCGGAGTTTCAACCTCGATAAATCCTTCGTCTGAAAGATAATTTCTCACTTTCTGCGCCATTTTGTGACGGAAAATCAATTTATCTTTTACCGGATTTCTTCTGATATCCAAATAACGGTATTTCATTCTCAATTCTTCACCACCGTCGGTTTCATCTTGAATTGTGAAAGGAGGAAGCTGAGATTCATTAAGAACCGATAATGTTTCAACTAAAATTTCAATTTCTCCCGTAGAAATATTTTCGTTTTTATTCTTTCTTTCAATTACTTTTCCTGTAACCTGAATCACAAATTCACGTCCCAGTTTTTTCACATCTTCAAATAATTCACTTGAAGAAAGTTCTTGACTAAAATATAATTGAGTAATTCCATAACGATCTCGAAGATCTATCCAAATCATAAATCCTGTATCACGAATGGTTTGTACCCATCCTGAAAGTGTAACTTCTTCATTAAGATTCTTCAGAGATAATTCTCCGTTTGTGTGCGATCGAAACATTTTAAATTTATTTGAAATTGTACGTTTGAAATTTGAAATTTGCAGTTGCAAAGATAATATTTTTGAGGGGTTTATAAACAAAAAAACTCCCCGAAGGAAGTTTTAAATATTATTTACAGAATTTTTTACAGAATTGCAGCTGTTGCAGTCTGTTTATTTTCTGTAGCGTAATCTTTTGCTGTTTTTCCGTTAAGATCTTTTGCATTTTTATTGGCTCCTTTTTTTAGAAGTAATTTTGCTGCTTCAGTTTCTCCGTATGTTGCTGCAACCATTAAAGGAGTTAATCCTTTACAAGCTTTATTAACATCAGAATTATTTGCAAGTAAAAAGTTTGTAATGTTCTTTCTGTTATGTCTGATACTGTACGACAACATTGTGTATGAACGTTCCTTTATATCAATGCATTTATCGTATTCAGCTTTTGTAAATGCACTTTTGAAAGTCTCAATATTATCTGTTTGTATAGCTTGACGCTGAACTTTTGTTGCCTGTTGTGCATAGATTGAATTTGTTAAAGCAACAAATCCAATTAATAAAGTTGTGGTAATTATTTTTTTCATAAATATCAATTTTATCTAAATAATACACAAAGCTAAATAAATTTTTTGATTCATGTTGTTAATTATTAATCCATTTCGTTCGTTTTTCTAAAATGATAATTCATGTAGAATTTTATTAATCTTTTATATACTCTAAAAGATCTCCCGGTTGACAATCGAGAATTTTACAGATGGCTTCCAATGTTGAAAGTTTCAATGCTTTTGCTTTTCCGGTTTTTAAAATAGAAAGGTTTGCCTGTGTAATTCCTATTTTCTCTGCAAGTTCCTGAGACTGCATTTTTCTTTTCGCCAACATGACGTCTACGTTAATGATGATTGGCATATTTTAATTTTTTTAGATTGTTTTCAGATTGTGATTTATTCCAATTTTTTAAAAGTAGGATTGCAAAGTAAGACAATCCCAAAAGGATAAAACATACTGTAGAAATGGTGTAGTTTAGAATTATATCTAAAAGATATATCCAGATTAAAATGATTGGCATATTTTATATTGTTAAATCATTTTCAGATTGTAATTGGTAACCTTTTTTGAAAAACGCAGAAGTAAAATACATTGTAATTCCTAAAAAGAAGAAAATTAAGCAAGTAATAATTATAGAGCCATCTAAACTGGCATTAAAAAGATACACCCAAATGAAAAAATAGAGCGGGGCGTACAGAATATTAATAATAGAAAATATTTTCAGCTGCTGTATTATTTTTTCAGTGAAAAGATTATGATTGTTTAGATGATTAAAGATTTTATACAAAAACAAAAAAAATAGACAGAAGAATATATTCTGAAAAGAATGGAACATTACCGTTTGCTTGGTGAAAAACCCCATCATCATTTGCTGATTTGAAAACGGATATTTGAAGATAAAGTAAACATCAAACGGAGGCGGATGATTTCCTCTTGATTTTCCAATCTCAATGACTTCAGGTAATAAGTGTTCAGAGTTGGTATAGTTGTAATAGCTTACTCCAAATAAAAAAGTCATATAAATTGTGTGGAGTAACAGAAAGATAAACAGTAGTAAGAATAAATAAGATAATCCTGTAGAAATAGATTTTGGTCCGAGTAATTTCATAGTGTTAAATATTTTATTATTGCAAATATATAATTAATTATTGTTTTACAATAATTAATTATCAAAATTTTAATTAAAAAATTAAAATTGAAAAACTTTCCATATGTCAAGCTGCGTTCATTTCTGAATTGATATTTTTGCTCAAAACAAACTGATCATGTCTAAATACATCACTTTCCTGAAAAAAGCATTAAGCGGCGAAGAAGTCGACTACACCAAAGCATCTATAAGAAGTGCGGTTCTTCTTTTGGCAATTCCGATGATGCTCGAAATGGCTATGGAATCTGTATTTGCATTAGTAGATCTGTATTTTGTGGGACATTTGAAAGAAAGCGGTTACGCCATTCAGACAGTTGGTCTCACAGAATCTGTACTTTCCGTCATGTATTCTATTGCGATCGGAATGAGTATGGCGGCAACAGCAATGGTTGCAAGACGAATTGGTGAGAAAAATCCTGAGCAGGCTTCAAGAAGTGCCGCACAGGTTTTACTGGTTTCATTTTTGGTAACCTTAGTTTTAAGTTTGTTTGGAGTAATTTATGCTGAAGAAATTTTAATTCTGATGGGTTCAAAACCAGAAGCTGCAGCTTATGGAAAAGATTTTACAAGAATTATGATGGGAAGCAGCGTCATTATCATGCTGTTATTTTTAATTAATGGGATTTTCCGTGGAGCAGGAAATGCGGCGATTGCAATGAAATCTTTGTGGATTGCCAATATTGCCAATATTATTTTGTGCCCTGTTTTGATTAAAGGTTTCGGACCTGTTCCTGCAATGGGGTTAACGGGAGCCGCTTTGGCAACGACGATCGGAAGAAGTATTGGTGTTATTTACCAATTGTATCATCTTTTAATTGCCGATACTCAGATCAGAATTCACCTTAACTATTTTAAGCCAAAATTTGATGTTATAAAATCTGTCGTAAAAATTGCCACACCCGGAATTTTTCAGTTTGTCATTGCTTCCTGTAGTTGGATTTTCTTAGCCAATTTGGTTGCAACAACCGGTGGTGAAAATGCTTCTGCGGGTTATCAGACCGCTTTACGGCTAATGATGTTCTTCATGCTTCCGGCTTGGGGACTGAGCAATGCTGCTTCAACTTTGGTTGGTCAGAATATGGGAGCCAACGAAATGCAGAGAGCCGAAGAATCGGTTATGAAAACCGTAAAATATAACGTGATTTTCATGTTGACGGTAAGTCTGGTATTTTTTCTTTTAGGTGATTTTTTGGTTGCATTTTTCACTCAGGAGCCTGAAATTGTAAATTTTGCTAAAAATGCTTTACACATTATGAGTGTTGGCTTTATTTTCTACGGTATCGGAATGGTGATGATTAATGCATTCAACGGAGCCGGAGATACCTGGACACCAACCTGGGTGAATCTTTTCGGATTTTGGCTGTTTCAGATTCCATTAGCTTACTTTCTTGCAAAATATCTGGAGATGGGACCAAAAGGTGTTTTTATTTCAATTCCTGCTGCAGAAACTTTAATAACGATCGTTGCTTTTATCTTATTTAAAAGAGGAAAATGGAAAACGGTAAAAGTGTAGGAAGGATGGTTTCTTGAAGCTGATGACGGAAGTTCATTACTGGAATGCAAATTTTAGGGTTAAAAAACTTCCAGCTTCCATCATCCATCTTTCAGCCAAAAAACATTATAAAAATTTTAACAGCCTAAATCTTTGATTTTTAACCTCAGTTTTATAAATTCGTATATCAACCAAAATTTATTGCTATGGGAAAAGGAGACAAAAAATCAAGAAGAGGTAAGATCAACAATGGTAGCTACGGAAAAAGAAGACCGAGAAAAGATGCTAAATCAGTTGTAGCCTCTGAAGAAAAATCTAAAAAGTAAAAGGAATAAAAAAGACCAGAGAAATTCTCTCTGGTCTTTTTTTATCATTTCAAAAGGTTTATTTTCCCCCAAAAAGTCCGCCAAGAAGGTCTCCAATGCCGCCTCCGCCTTGCTGCTTTTGTTGGCCTCCTCCCAAAACATTTCCTAAGATGTCATTCAGAGGATTTCCTGAAGATTGCGATTGTCCGCCACCTAAAACGCTTCCAAGAATATCATTTAAAGGATTTGATTGTTGTTGCTGAGCCTGATTTTGAGCTCCACCCAAAATTCCGCCTAAAAGATCTCCAAGACCTCCGGCTCCAACATTATTCTGTTGTTTTTCTTTACCGATATATCCCATAATCACAGGAGCAAGCATCGCTAAGATCGGACCTATTTTATCAATAGAAATTCCTGTGTTTTGCGACAATTGGTTTTCAACAGTGTTTTTTTCGCTTCCGAAAATGTGAGAAAGAATAGAACCTCCTTCATTTTGTCTGGATTCGAGTTGCGAAGTGTCATTCAGAATACTTCCGTCATGATCTTTGTCTAAGGCGTTGTTCAAAGCTTCAGCTTCTTTTGCATCCTGAGATTTGTTTCGTAAATAAGAAATAACAAGTGGTGTAGCGACTGCTAAGAGCGCAATAATCTGATTTTTGCTGATTCCGAATTTGTTTTCAGCCTGTTCTGCAACCTGGTTTCCTGTATTACCAGTAAGTAAATCAATTAAACTCATTTTGTGTTTATATTTTTATTTGTTAATCAACTCAAAGTTATCAAAAAATATGAAATACAGTCATTTATTCACAATTAAAATTTAATCAAACATCAAAAAATTAGGCTTAATTCTTTAAAATAGGGACATTGGAACAAGCTTCACCAAACATTAAAGATTTTACAACCGGACTCAGTTTTTCTACCAATTCTACATATGCGTTCTCCGGAATAGATTTGTCTGAACATCCTTTTATCAAAACTCTTTTGTCATTCATTTCAGAAAAGTCATAATCTCTTACGGCTTCATGCATCAGGATCATTTCAAGGTTTTCAGCACTACCGTAAACAATTTTTTTAGCAGTATCAGTCAGTTTTGCCGTAATCAGGAAATAAGCCCAAAGCGGAACAATCGCATCTGCCGAATTGTAAACATAAATATAAGCGTCTTTGTATTCTTCTAAGTTGATTGCTGCTACCTTCTCACGAAAATCTTTTTCTTTTAAAACCATCTCCATAAAAAGAAAATCTTTCAGATCAATTCCTTTTCTTTCTCCTTTTGGGAGCAATGTAGACAAGTCGAAATTGATTAATCCGCTTGCTGCCACTTTATTTTTTATTTCAAATTCTTCTGACATTTTTATCATTATCTTTGAAGCAAATTTACTCAATTATAATTTGAATTTTGATGTTTGAAACTGTCAGTTCAATAGATAAAATCATTCATCGTACATCAATTATTATTTATGAAATATTACATCATTGCAGGAGAAGCTTCCGGAGATTTGCACGGAGGCAATTTAATGAAAGCTTTAAAGGAAAAAGATTCCAACGCAGAATTCAGATTTTGGGGTGGAGATCTTATGCAGAAACAGGGCGGAACTTTGGTGAAACATTATCGTGACCTTGCTTTTATGGGATTTCTTGAAGTAGCGATGAACCTGAGAACAATTTTAAACAACATTAAATTCTGCAAGGAAGACATTAAAAATAATAAACCGGATGTTCTTATTTTGATAGATTATCCCGGATTCAATCTTAGAATCGCAAAATTTGCCAAAGAATTAGGGATAAAAGTGGTTTACTATATTTCACCACAACTTTGGGCGTGGAAAGAAGGCCGTGTGGAAATTATCAAAAAATATGTCGATGAAATGATGGTAATCCTACCTTTCGAGGAAGATTTTTATCGTAAACATGGTGTAAAATCTCATTTTGTGGGACATCCTTTGCTGGATGCCATTTCTTCACTCCAGGAAATTGATGTTGAAAACTTTAAATCTGAAAACGGTTTAAACGAAAAAGAAATTATCGCACTTCTACCGGGTTCCAGAAAACAGGAAGTCGAAAAAATGTTGGAGATCATGCTTTCTGTTCGTCCGCATTTTGAGAATTACCAGTTTGTTATTGCAGGTGCGCCAAGTCTGGATAAAGATTTTTACCAAAAATATGTAGATGAAAATGTGCATTTTGTTTCCAATAAAACATACGATTTGTTGAGGTGTTCGGAAGCCGCTTTGGTCACTTCAGGAACGGCAACTTTGGAAACTGCTTTGCTGAATATTCCGGAAGTGGTTTGCTATCGCGGAAGTAAAATTTCTTACGCTATCGCGAAAAGACTGGTGAAAAATATCAAATATATTTCTTTGGTTAATTTGATTATGGACAGGGAAGTGGTGAAAGAATTAATTCAGAACGAACTCAATACCAAAAACCTCGTCAAAGAACTGAATTTCGTTATTGAAGGCGAAAAAAGAAGCAAAATGCTTCATGATTTTAAGTTACTTAGAGAAAAATTAGGCGGAAAAGGAGCAAGTGAAAATGCGGCTGATGTTATTTTAAATCTAAAAAAGTAGCCATCATTTAATTTTTGTATTCTAAAATTTTCTAACTTAGTTTGTTCAAACACAAATGATTTTGAACAGACAGCCTCTTTTGATTCTTGTCATTTCTTTTATCCTTGGAATTTTCTTTCAGGATAAAATTTCTTTTGAACAAAGCTCTGTTACTATAATTCTCGTAATTTCTATCTTAATTTCTGGATTGTTTTTTATAAAAAATCAAATTTTATTTAAAATCAGAAATATTCTTCTCGTGATATTGTTTTTCGGGCTGGGAATATCATTCCATTTTTATAATCAAATTAATTATGAAAAATTTAATTTAAAAACCAATGAAACCATAGTTTTTAAAGTTTCAAAAAAATTAAATTCCAATGAAAAGTATAAAAAATATGAAGTTGTAGCTGGAGTTGAAAACCAAGTATTTGAAGCGATTGTTAATGTTGAAAAGGGTAAAAAAGAACTTGATTTTAACCATTATTACAAAGCAAAAGCTTATGTTGTTCAACCGAAATCTCCTGAACATGATTTTCAGTTTGATTATTCTAAATATTTGCAGCGAAAAAATATTTTCTATCAATGCTACATCAACGGAGAGATTTCTTCTGCTTTGAGAGCTGATTTAAATTTTTCTGAAAAAATTAGGCAGAAACGTTTAGAAACCTTACAAGAAATTGACAATTCTAAAATATCTTTTCGCAGCCGTGAATTTTTAAAAGGAATTATTCTCGCAGACCGTACTGAAATTGATGCTGAAACGGTTGAGGATTTTAACCGTTCGGGTCTGGTGCATTTTCTGGCAATTTCGGGAACGCACATTGTTGTGATTTTCGGGATGTTTTATTTTCTGATGATGAGGTTTTCTCCGGTTGGTTTTAGAAAATACGCCATCATTATCAGTTTATTTTTTATCTGGATTTTTGCGGTCTTTATCGGATTTGGAAATTCTGTGATGCGCTCCTGCATTATGATTTCGGTGTATTTTATTTATGTTTTGCTTCAAAGAAAACCAGATTTGCTTCATTCGATGGCATTTTCTGCGTTTATTATTTTAATGATTGATACGCAGCAGATTTTCGATGTTGGTTTTCAGTTGAGTTTTCTGGCGGTTTTGGGAATTTATTGGCTGAATCAACCGATCCTGAAATATCTTCCGAGGCAGGATCATTATTTCAAGAAAATAATTTACAATACGATTTCGATTTCCATTGCAGCGCAATTGGCAACTTTGCCCATGGTTTTGTATTATTTTCATCAGTTTTCTTTGATTTCAATTTTTGCCAATTTCTTTATCGTGCCGTTTTCGGAGTTGATTATTGTTTTTTCTTTTGTGATGACTGCTTTGATCGGTTTTAATGTAGATTTTGAAGGTATCAACGTTATTTATGATTTTGTGATTCAGGTTTTGTTGAAAGTCATTCATTGGTTTGCAGGTTTCGATTCGGTATTTTTTGAAAATATTCCTTTAAACTTAGTTGAAGTTTTTGCTCTGTTCGGGATTGTTTATTTTCTGAAATTTATGCTTGTGAAATTTAATCTTAAAAATATATCCAATGTTATTTTATCTGTTTTGATATTTATTTTGTTTAAAGTTTCTTTTAATATTATTGAAAATCAAAAAGATGAATTCTTGGTTCATCATTATAAAAAAGATAAAATTATCTCGATCAAGAGTGGAGATCAAGTCATTTTTTGGCTAAATTCCAATGATGAAAGAGATAAGATTCAACAATATATTGTGAATTCTTATGTTTCAAAACGCAGAATTAAAAATGTTACAATTAAAAAGTTTCCGGCTTCAGCAAAAACGGTAAAATTCAAAAACAAAATATATTACTTAGATTAATATCAATAATTGAAAGTTTTGGAGGTTTTATTATTGTTTTAATTCTTATTTAGAAACATTACAAACTGTCTAATAGTGAGATTTCTCAGTTTCACGTATTGTTAACATTTCCTAATTTTGTGGAAATTCAAATTTAAGCTTAATATGGCAAGTTTAACAAGTTCTACAATAGGTAGGAAATATGCAATGGCACTTTCGGCAATGTTTCTGCTGATTTTCTTAGTGATGCACATGTCTACCAACATGACATCTGTTTTTAGTGAGGATGTTTTTAATCAGGCTTCTCATTTTATGGGATACAATCCTTTGGTGCAGTATCTTATGCAACCCGTTTTGATGTTTGCGGTAATCTTTCACTTTGTGATGGGTTTTGTTTTAGAAATTAAAAACAACAAAGCACGTCCTGTAAAATATGCGAACAATAATGGTGCAGCAAACTCTTCTTGGATGTCAAGAAACATGATTATTTCAGGAGCGGTAATTCTTGCGTTTCTTGTACTTCACTTCTACGATTTTTATTTTCCGGAAATGAATTACAAATACATTCAGGGAAATACTCCGGATGAAACAAGGTATTTTGCTGAATTACACCACAAATTTCATGATATCTGGAGAGTGGTTCTTTATGTGGTTGCTTTTGTGCTTTTAGGTTTGCACTTGGCTCACGGTTTCCAGTCTTCTTTCCAGTCTGTTGGAGCAAGACATCCGAAATATACACCAGTAATTAAAGCTTTCGGGAACTGGTATTCTATCCTTATTCCACTAGGTTTTATTTTTATTGCAATTTTTCATTACGTAACTCAATAATATCAATATACTAATATGAGTAAATTAGATTCAAAAATTCCAGCAGGTCCGCTTAAGGATAAATGGAAGCATCATAAAGACCATATGAACCTTGTTGCACCAAACAACAGAGATAAGATTGATATTATTGTTGTAGGAACAGGTTTGGCAGGAGGTTCTGCTGCAGCTACTTTGGCTGAGCAGGGTTATAATGTAAAAGCATTCTGCTATCAGGATTCCCCAAGAAGAGCGCACTCTATTGCGGCTCAGGGAGGGATTAATGCAGCTAAAAATTATCAGGGAGATGGTGACTCTACTTATAGATTGTTTTACGATACCATCAAGGGTGGTGACTACAGAGCGAGAGAGGCAAATGTTTACAGATTGGCTGAAGTTTCTGCAAATATTATTGACCAGTGTGTTGCTCAGGGAGTTCCTTTCGGGCGTGAGTACGGAGGTCAGTTAGATAACCGTTCTTTCGGTGGTGTTCAGGTAAAAAGAACTTTCTATGCAAAAGGACAGACAGGTCAGCAGTTATTATTAGGTGCCTATTCTGCAATGAGCCGCCAGATCGGTAAAGGTAGAATTAAAATGTACAACCGTCATGAAATGATGGAACTGGTAATAGTAGACGGAAAAGCAAGAGGAATCATCGCAAGAAATCTGGTAACAGGTGAAATAGAGAGACATTCTGCTCACGCGGTTGTCATTGCTTCAGGAGGTTACGGAAACGTATATTTCCTTTCTACCAACGCAATGGGTTCGAACGTTTCTGCAGCTTGGAAAATTCACAAAAAAGGAGCGTATTTCGCAAATCCTTGTTATGTACAGATTCACCCGACTTGTATTCCGGTTCACGGAACGCAGCAGTCTAAACTGACTTTGATGTCTGAATCTCTTAGAAACTCAGGAAGAATCTGGGTTCCTAAAAAGATTGAAGATTCAGTAGCGATCAGAGAAGGTAAATTGAGACCTGAAAATATTAAAGAAGAAGACAGAGATTATTATTTGGAAAGAAGATACCCTGCATTCGGAAACCTGGTTCCTAGAGACGTTGCGTCCAGAGCGGGTAAAGAAAGATGTGATGCTGGTTTCGGAATCGAAAATAATGATACTAAAGAAGGTGTTTACCTTGATTTCTCTACAGAGATCATGAAAAAAGGTAAAGAAGCCGCTATCGAAAAACATATTCACAATCCTACAGAACAGCAAATCTATGATTTAGGAAAAGCTTGGGTTGAAGAAAAGTATGGTAACTTATTCGTGATGTACGAAAAAATTACGGCGGATGATCCTTACAAAACTCCAATGAAGATTTATCCTGCAGTACACTATACAATGGGTGGTGTTTGGGTTGATTATAACTTACAGTCTACAATCCCAGGATGTTTTGTAATTGGTGAAGCTAATTTCTCGGATCATGGAGCAAACAGATTAGGAGCTTCTGCATTGATGCAAGGTTTGGCAGACGGATATTTTGTACTTCCTTATACGATTGCAGATTATCTTTCTGCAGACATCAGAACGGGAGCGATTCCTACAGATTCTAACGAATTTAATCAGGCTGAAAAAGAAATTAAAGATAAAGTAGACTTCTTCTTAAATAATAAAGGATCTCATTCAGTAGATTATTTCCACAAAAAATTAGGACACATTATGTGGAATAAGGTGGGAATGGGAAGAACTCCTGAAGGTTTAAGAGAGGCTATCGCTGAAATCGAACAGGTAAAGAAAGATTTCTGGACCGATGTGAAAGTTCCTGGAGATGCAGACGGAATGAACACTGAGCTTGAAAAAGCATTCAGAGTTGCCGATTTTATCGAATTAGGTCAATTAATGGCTATCGATGCATTACACAGAAACGAATCTTGTGGTGGACACTTCAGAGAAGATCATGCTACTCCTGAAGGTGAAGCAGAAAGAGATGATGTAAACTTCAAATATGTAGGAGCTTGGGAATATCAAGGTGATGATATCAAAAATGAAGTTCTGCACAAAGAAGATCTTATCTATGAAAACATTGAAGTTAAAGCAAGAAGTTACAAATAATCTCCAACCTATAAATAAATAATTATGAGTGCAAAAAAAGGCCTTCATCTTACCCTGAAAATTTGGAGACAAAAAAATAGCAAAACTAAAGGTCAGTTTGAGACCTACAAAATATCGGATGTTTCTACAGATTCTTCATTCCTGGAGATGCTGGATATTCTTAACGAAAACCTTATCAACGATGGGAAAGAACCAATCGCTTTCGATCACGACTGTCGTGAAGGAATCTGCGGAATGTGTTCTCTTTACATCAACGGTAGAGCACACGGTCCTGATACAGGAATTACTACGTGTCAGCTTCACATGAGAATGTTCAAAGATGGTGAAACGATCGTTATTGAACCTTGGAGAAGTGCGGCGTTCCCTGTTATTAAAGATTTAATGGTAGACAGAAGTGCATTCGACAGAGTAATGGCTGCAGGTGGTTTTATCTCGGTAAACACTTCGGGAAATACACTTGATGCCAATGCGATTCCGGTTCCTAAAGAAGATGCAGATAAAGCAATGGATGCTGCAGCTTGTATCGGATGTGGAGCTTGTGTAGCTACATGTAAAAACGGTTCTGCAATGTTATTCGTAGGAGCTAAGGTTTCTCAGTATGCTCTTTTACCTCAAGGTAGAGTAGAAGCAAAACGTAGAGTTCTGAACATGGTGAAAGCTATGGACGACGAAGGATTCGGAAACTGTTCAAATACAGGAGCTTGTGAAGTAGAATGTCCTAAAGGAATTTCTCTTGAAAATATCGCAAGAATGAACAGAGAGTACATGGCTGCTTATGCAGACAGAGGATAATCTGTTATAAAAATAAATTACAAAAATCGTCTTCTCACAGGAAGGCGATTTTTTAGTTAAATCTTTCATAAAATAAGTTTAAATATTATATCTGTTGACTTGAAAAACTTATTTTTGCTAAATTATTTAAAAACAAAAATGAAATCGAAGATTCAATCATTCCAAAAAAATAATTATACAATAATGATTAAAAAATATCTTTTGTTGTTTGTCATTGCCATATTTGCAATGTCTTGTTCAAAAAAAGTTGAAGTAAAAGGAAAAATCGCAGGAAGTTCTCCTCTAGAGAGAATCGAGTTTGTAGAAGCTTCAGGAGTGGCAACTCTTCCGCTTGCCAATTTCGGGATCGATAAAGACGGAAACTTTACAGGAACTTTCGAAGCTCCGAAAAACGGAATGTACGTTATGAATTATGCCGGAAAACAAAACTTGATTTTCCTTAAAGGAGGTCAGAAATTAAATATCTCAGGTAATTCAGCGACGTTCCCCAACGAATATGTCGTTACAGGTGATGCTAAAAATGATAACGATTTCTTTCAGGCTTGTCAGAAATTCTTAATGAGCTATGGTCAGGGTCTAAATATTCAGGAACTGGTTGCTGGTGACGAAAACAATTATGTAAAGGCAATGCAGAAAATCGAAGCAGACATCAATAAAAACATTGATGAAAATGTGAAGAAATACAATCCTGGTAAAGAAGTAGTGGAGTGGAAAAAGATTGATGCTAAAACGGCAATTCTTAATTTATTGGTAAATTATGAAATGTCTAAAAAGATGGGCGGCAATCCATCTTTCAAATTGGGTAAAGTTTTCACAGATTATGAGAACAAACTGCAGGAAAATAAAGATACAATGGTAAAAACAAGTCCGTTCTACAGACAGTATCTTTTAACCAAAATGAGTCCTGATTTCCAAAAGTTTGCTCAGGCAAAAACTCAGGGAAAAACAGATGTTACCACTTCAGAATTGTTTAACGAGTTTTTAAAAGGTAAAAAAGAAATTTCTCAGACAGAGAAAGATTATTTATTGGCTTTCGTAATGGCTCAGTCAGATATGCATCCGCAAACTCCGGCTGCTGCAACAGACAAAATCAAAAAAATTATCGAGGAAGACATTAAAGATGCTACCATCAAAGCTGACCTGAAAAAAATGCAGTTTGCGATCAACGGGTTTAAAGTTGGAGACGATGCACCAGAAGCCTCATTGGTAAAAGAAGATGGTTCAGCTTACAAATTAAGCGAAAACAAAGGTAAACCTTACATGATTGTATTCTATGCATCTTGGAATCCTTATATTAAAGAAGGTACTGTTCCTGTTCTGAAAGAAGTTGTAAATTTCTACAAATCTAAAATGAACTTTGTATTTGTAAATCTTGATGATACCAAAGAGCAGTTTGGGAAAACAAGCAAAGCAATGTTCAATGGAATTACCGGAACTAATGTTTACGGAGATGGAGGTCTTAATTCTGATATTGCTAAAAAATATGGAATTTATGGATTTAAATTACCAAGCTTTATTATTGTTGATAAAAACGGTAAAATCGCAAGCAGACCTTTCAATAATCTGGGTGATCAGGATTTGGTGACATTATTAGATAAGCAAACAGGGTTATCTGCGCCAAAAGTTGCACCGCAACCACAATTGCAGCTTGATCCGTCAGCTTTCCAGCAGGCTCCACAGGTAGAAGAAGCCCCTAAAACACAAGAGGCGCCTGCTCCTGCTCCAACTAAATAATCGAGTTAAAAAAGTATAAAAGAAACCTTGTCTTCGGATAAGGTTTTTTTTATTGTATTTTTGCAGACTGAAACCGGACAAGTTTCAATTAGAAAAAATAGAAAAATCAGAATGGGTAGGAAGAATAATAAGAAAAATTTAATTCTTGAAAATATAAAATTAGTTTCTGCAGGAGCAAAAGGTGTTGCTATCGGAAGAACCGAAGAAGGTAAAGCGGTGATGGTTTCCGGAGCAATTCCGGGTGATGTTGTTAACGTACGAGTTAAAAAAGCGAAATCAAAATATTTTGAAGGGGAAGCTGTAGATGTTATCGAAAGGTCTCCTTACAGAGTTGAGCCAAAATGTATTCACTTCGGAACTTGTGGTGGCTGCAAATGGCAGAATATGAGCTACGAAAAGCAGCTTGATTTTAAACAGGAAGAAGTTTATAATAATATTAAAAGAATTGGCGGAATTGATGATTTCGTTACTGTTCCTATTCTAGGTTCTGAAGAACAATATTTTTACAGAAACAAAATGGAATTCTCATTCTCGAATGCAAGATGGCTGACTCAGTATGAGATCAGTTCAGAAGAGAATTTCGGAAGCAAAGATGCTCTTGGTTTCCATATTCCAGGGATGTGGAGTAAGATTTTGGATCTTAAAGAATGTTTCCTACAGGAAGATCCTTCCAACGCAATTCGTTTAGCTGTAAAAAAATATGGAGTTGATCATGGTTTAGATTTTTTCGATGTTAAAAATCAAGAGGGTTTTCTGAGAACTTTGATGATGAGACAAAATTCCAAAGGAGAATGGATGGTTTTGTTCCAACTTTACAGAGAAGAAAAAGAAAACAGAGAGAAATTGTTTACTTATTTGCTGGAAAATTTTCCTCAGATCAAAACTTTGGTGTATGCAATTAATCCAAAACAGAATGATTCAATTTATGATTTAAATGTAAATGTGTATTTTGGTGAAGGGTTTTTAATGGAAGAAATGGATGGTTTGAAATTTAAAATCGGCCCGAAATCATTCTTCCAGACCAATTACAAGCAGGCTTTAGAATTATATAGAAAAACACTTGAATTTGCCGATTTAAAAGGTGATGAAGTGGTTTACGATTTATATACAGGAACCGGAACAATTGCTCAGTATGTTGCAAGAAATGCAAAGCAGGTAATCGGAATTGAATCGGTTCAGGAAGCTATCGACGCAGCAATTGAGCACGCCGAATTGAACGGTTTAACGAATACGACATTCTATTGTGGAGATATGAAAGATGTTTTCACAGAAGAATTTTTAGAAAATCATCCAAAAGCGGATGTATTGATTACCGATCCGCCAAGAGACGGGATGCACCAGAAAGTAGTAGAGCAGATTTTAAAATTAGCTCCCGAAAAAGTAGTGTATGTGAGCTGTAATTCTGCAACTCAGGCGAGAGATTTGGCTTTGATGAAAGACCACTACACTCTGGTGAAAATTCTGCCGGTAGATATGTTCCCGCAAACCCACCATGTGGAGAATATTGCGCTCCTTATCAAGAAATAATTACGTAGATTTGAATTGATTTTATTAAAAGTTTAATGAATATGATAAAGAACTGTAAAGCTTTTTTTCTGTTGACTGCTTTGATTTTTGGTCAGCAAACCATTTCCGCTCAGGAAAAAGATTCAACAGCAGTAAAAAAAGATACTGCTGTCGTAAAAAAAGACGATAAAAAGAAAAGTCCGATCAAACCATTTAAAGATATTATTACCGATAAAGCGGTTTCTGATCAGGGAGTTTTTACGGTTCATAAAGTAGAAGATAAATATTATTTTGAAATTCCGGATGCAATGCTGAAAAAGGAATTTCTTCTCGTGACAAGATTAACGAAAGCTGCTGCAGGAATGCGTTCCGGAACTTCCGGTTATGCAGGAGACCAAATTGGTCAGCAAGTAATCGCTTTTGAAAAAGGTCCTAAAGATAAAATCTTGTTACGTTCAATATCTCACGTTGATTATGCGAAAGATTCTACATCTCAGATGTATAATTCGGTAACGAGAAATAACGTACAGTCTATCATTAAATCTTTTGATGTAAAAGCTTACGGATTGAAGAAAAATTCTTCTGTGATTGAAGTTACCGATGTTTTAAATTCTGATAACGAACTGACATCTTTTTCGGTTTGGGCTAAAGATTCCTACAGAGTAGGAACTTTTCAGAAAGATATGTCTTTTGTGAATTTCGTTAAATCTTTTCCAAACAATATTGAAATTAATACCACTAAAACTTTCGCAAGAACTTTAGGCAGACCTGCAACTCCGGCTGTTCCGGGAATGCCCGCTCCTAAAATCAGCGGAAATTATACCGTAGAAATCAATTCTTCTTTTGTTCTTCTTCCTGAAAACAAAATGCAGGCAAGATATTTTGATCCAAGAGTTGGTTATTTTACCGTAGGTTATACCGATTTCGATCTGGATCCTCAAGGGGTAAAAAGAGTTTCTTTGGTAAAAAGATGGCGTCTTGAGCCAAAGCCACAAGATGTAGAAAAATACAATAAAGGTGAACTGGTAGAACCTTCCAAACCAATTGTATTCTATATCGATCCTGCAACTCCGAAAAAATGGGTTTCATACTTAATTCAAGGGGTGAATGATTGGCAAAAAGCTTTTGAAAAAGCAGGATTCAAAAATGCAATTGTTGCAAAAGTTCCGGACCCTAAAGTTGATACGGAATGGAGTCTGGAAGATGCGAGATTTTCTGCCATCGTTTATAAACCTTCAGATGTACCCAACGCTTCAGGACCTTCAATTGCCGATCCTAGAACAGGTGAGATTTTAGAAAGTCACATCAATTGGTATCATAACGTCATGTTGTTGTTGAGAAACTGGTATTTTGTACAGGCTTCTCCAAACGATCCAAGAGCCAGAAAAATGGAGTTTGATGAGAAATTGATGGGCGAATTAATTCGTTTTGTTTCCTCGCATGAAGTGGGTCACACTTTAGGTTTAAGACATAACTATGGTTCAAGCTCAACTGTTCCTGTTGAAAAACTAAGAGATAAAAAATGGCTGGAGAAAAACGGTCATACTCCTTCGATTATGGATTATGCGAGATTTAATTATGTTGCACAACCTGAAGATAATATTGGTGATTCAGGGATTTTCCCGAGAATTGGTGATTATGATGATTGGGCAATCGAGTGGGGATACAAAAGATTTAATCAGTTTAAAACTCCCGATGCTGAAAAAGAATACCTTAATCAGTGGGTCATCAAAAATCTGAAAAACGAAAGGCTTTGGTTCGGTACAGAGACAAATCCTTTAGATCCAAGATCGCAGAGTGAGCAGGTTGGTGACAATGCGATGATTGCAAGTACTTACGGAATCAAAAATCTGAAAAGAATTGTAGATAATCTTGATAGCTGGACGAAAACTCCGAATGAAGATTACAAAAATCTTGAAATGATGTATGATCAGGTGACTACACAGTTCAGAAGATATTTAGGTCACGTTTCAAAATATATTGGCGGACAAATGGAAACTCCGAAAACGGCAGAACAGTCTGGTTCCGTTTATGAAGTAGTTGCCAAGAAAGATCAAAAAGAAGCTTTACAGTTTTTAGATGAAAATATTTTCACGACTCCACAATGGTTGCTGAAAAAAGATATTTTTGAGAAAACAGGAAAAACTCCTGTAAAAACAGTTGAAGAAATTCAGAACGGAGTTTTAGGAAGAATTTTAAGTCAGATGGTTCTTCAGAGTTTGTATGAGTCGGAAGCCGTTAATCAGAATTCATATTCATTGATCGAATATTTTTCAGATTTAAACAATTCAATTATTAAAAAAGACAACGCAAATATTTACGGAAGAAATCTTCAGAGAAATTATGTTGATGCTTTAATTAAATTAATTGATACCAAAAATTCAGATAAGTCTGATGTTTCAGCGATTGTGAGAGGAAATTTGAACACCATTAAAAAAGATCTTGCAGCGAAAACTACTTCCAACGATTTGGTTAATAAATACCATTACGAAGATTTGGTTTTCCGTATTGAGAAAGCTTTAGATCCGAAATAAATTCAGCTATGAAATATTTAAAATTCATATTATTCATATTTACTTTGTCATTGATTTCTTGCGGAAGTGATGACGACATCTGTGAAAGCGGTGAAGGAACCCCAAGAATGAAAATCATGTTTAAAAGAGAAGGGAAAATCGCAGATATAGACTCCATAAGAGTTTATGCAGACCTTGGAACAAGCATTATCGATTTGGGATGGAAGCTAAAGGTTGACTCTGTGTTTGTTCCTTTGCGCGTTGATGATTCTCCTTTTACAGATCTTTATATTAAAACAACAACAGAAGAAGATTCTACGAGGGTAAGAGTAAACTATACCACAAAATCTATTTACGTTTCTCCGGGATGTGGTGTAAAAAGAAATTATGAAAATGTAAACTCCGTATTATCAACCCCAAATTCCTTAAAAAGTCTTGAGCAGGGACAAAATTTTATAGACAATGAAGAAAAAACTAATTTATTCTTTAATTTTTAGTGTTTTAAGTTTTTGGAATCTTTCTGCACAGGAAAAAGAAGAAACCGAAAAACCAAAATGGAAATATGAACCCAACTTTATAGTAGGCGTAGATGTTCTGAATGCAGGTGTTTCTTTTTTCTCCGACAGGCAATTGTTTCAGGGGTTTATTTCTTCCAAAGTAAAAGATAACCTTCACGGGATAATTGAAGCAGGTTTTGATAAAAATATTTACCAAAATAATGGCTACGATGCAAAAGCAAGTGGCCCTTTTGCAAAGATCGGAGCTTTTTATATGTTGGCAAGAGATCGTGAGAATGATTTTAACGGATTTTATGGAGGAGGAAAAATCGCTGGTTCATTCTATAAACAGGAATATATGGCAATTCCGGTAAGAGGTTTCGGTGGAAACAGTTCGACGATATCGATGCCTTCATCATCACAGTCATCTTTTTGGCTGGAAGGAACGTTAGGGGGAAGAGTACAGTTGTTTGAATCGAATTTTTATATTGATGTAAGTATGCAGCCGAGATATTTAATGGTAACCTCGAAACAGGACGAAGTTGTACCAATGATTGTCCCGGGCTTCGGAAAAAGCTCCAGTAAATTCAATATGGGCTTTGCATGGAATATTGCCTACAAGTTTTAAAATAAAAAAAAGAGCAGGTTTTACTTGCTCTTTTTTGTTTCTATTACTTTCTTCATTTCATCATAAAGATTTTTCAGTTCAATAGGAGGATTTCCTGCATCGAATTCTGAAGATTGATAATCAGTTCCGTTTTTAGTAATAGTAATAGAAGAAGCGAAAGCTGCGTCGCTGTATCTTTTCGTCGATGGTGATTCAAGTTTTGAGATTCCTTCTAAATTAATCTTTTCAGCAGCCTCAGAAATTTTTGCCCAGTTATCCTGTGTAATTTCTTCTGTTTTACTATTTCCGTTTAAAGATGTTTCAAGCTTGCCATTTGTTAAGATGAAGATACGGTTTGTACCCCTCGTTCGTTCTGTTAAAGAAATTTTTTCTGTACTCAATTTTAATTTTTTAGTAGAAGTACTCTTTGATTTGCAATTCAATAGTATTGCGGATATTATTAACAAAAATATCGTAATATATTTCATTGTAATTTGTTTTTTGATAATGGGTTAAAATAAAAATTTTGTTGTATTCTAAGCAAATTAATGATTTTTTTTAAATAAAATTAATAGAATATTAATGTAAATGTAATTTATATTATATTTGCGAAAGATTTAAATTAATTCTAAAATAGTATGAAAAAACTCATTACTGCTTTATTTTGTAGTTTACTTGGTGGTTCCGCTATTGCACAGTGGTCACCAATAACTATAAGTAGAAGTAAAGAGATTGTTCCAGGATCAATCTCACAGCATTTTAAATTGGATCTTAACTTATTAAAATCACAATTAAAAGATGCTCAAGAAACCGGACCCGTTGCAAAACCAGTCTATATTTCATTACCTAATATAAAAGGTAAAATGGAGAGATTTGCAGTATATAGCTTCCCTGTAATGGTAAAAGAATTGGCAGATCAATATCAATTGGGTTCGTATGTAGGTGTTAGTGTGGATAATCCAACTAAATTCCTTAGATTCTCAGTGTCTCCGAATGATTTTAGCTCAATGGTTATCAATAATGGTACTTACGAATTTATTGATGCACAAAATAGTGATAAAACTGTTTATGGAGTTTATCATAAATCATCAAAAGACGGAAAAGCTTTTGTTTGTAATACTTCAGAAGGAACAGCTGCGATTACTCAGATGAAAGAGCTTCAACAAAGTGGTCAGGTATTTACCAATCAACCAACCGATTTTTCTAAAAGTTCTGATAAAAAATACAGAACGATGAGATTGGCATTGTCTGCAACAGGTGAATATACAGCATTCCATGGTGGAACAGTTGCTTTAGCACTTGCTGCTATGAATACAACAATGACGAGAGTAAATGGGGTTTTTGAAAAAGATTTAGCTTTGCACTTAAATATTCAGAATTATCCTGCCATTATTTACACTAATGCTGCTCAAGATCCTTACACAGGTAACTTAAATGTACAGTTGCAACAAACTTTAACATCGATAGTAGGAAATGATAATTATGATATCGGGCATGTATTTAATGCTGCGGGAAATAATGGAAATGCAGGATGTATTGGCTGTGTATGTATAAACCCAGCAACACCAACAACAACTGCAAAAGGATCAGGTTTTACACAAAGTACAAGTCCTGTAGGTCCTGGTTTTGATATTGATTTTGTAGCTCATGAAATGGGTCACCAATTGGGAGGTAATCATACATTTGCACATGCTTTAGAAGGATCCGGTACCAATGTTGAACCAGGCTCAGGATCTACAATTATGGGGTATGCCGGAATTACAGGTGCAACTACTGATGTACAGACAAATTCTGATCCATTCTTTCATAAAGTAAGTATACTTCAGATTCAGAATAATTTGAATGTAAAAACTTGTGATGTGGAAACTACGATTAATAATAATCCACCAGTAATCGCTGCTTTACCTACATATAATATTCCTAAAGGAACTGCGTTTGTTTTAACTGCTTCTGCCACAGATCCAGAAAATGACCCGCTTACTTATATGTGGGAGCAAGTAGATAATGCTTCAGTTGTAATTAATAAAACAAATATTGGATCTACGACTACAGGGGCAACTTTTAGGTCATTGGTGCCTACAGCTAGTGCTACAAGATATTTTCCTAAGTTAGCATCAGTTTTAAATGGAGTTTTAGATAACTCTAACGATGAATGGGAATCAGTTTCAAAAGTTGCTAGAACTACAAAGTTTTCGGTTACAGTAAGGGATAATAATCCTATAGCAACACAACAACAAACTCAATTTGCTGAACAAACTATTGTTGTAGGTAATGAAGGTCCATTTAAACTAAATACAATTTTTGCAAACATCAGTATTCCTACTCCAATTGAATGGGATGTAGCAGGAACTAATGCTGCACCATACAATGTTGCTAATGTTAAAATTGACTATACTGTTGATAATGGTGCTACTTGGACTGTTTTGAGCGCTTCTACACCTAATGACGGAACAGAAAATTTCACGTTTGCATCATCTATGAATGGTCAAACGATTAAAGTGAGAGTATCTTCAATTGGAAATGTATTTTATGCGATAAAATCTATTACTGTAACTCAATTTGCTCCTTGTAATGGTACTGCACCATCAAGTATTGTAGTTAATAATGTTACAACTAGTTCTGCAACAGTGAACTGGGCGCCAGTTGCGAATGCTACTTTTGTAGTCAGATATAAAAAGATTGTTGATACGAGTTGGACGACTTTGACGACATCGTCAACAACTATTGTACTTCCGAATCTTCTTGATGGTACTGCTTATGAAGTACAAATAGCAACTGTTTGTAGTGGAACTCAAGGTAGCTTCTCCGCTTCTTCTAACTTTACTACAACAGCAATGACCACTTATTGTCCAGTAGTTTCAGGGGGTGCTACTGATGATTATATTTCAAATGTAAGTTTGGCTAATATGACTAATGCATCAGGTGCAAGTACTTATACTAGCTATGTTTCTAATCCTGCATTACAGATTAATTTAAATTCTGGTGCTACGTATACATTATCAATTACTAGAGCTTACTTGCAAAGTCCTGGTGGGCCTTATCCTGCAGCAACATCTGTATGGATGGATTACAATAGGAATGGTGTTTTTGAAGAGTCAGAGAGAATACTGACATCTCCTACCGCTAATGGTACTCCAAATCCTCTTACCTTCGCATTCACAGTTCCAAATAATGCAGTTCAAGGTCTTGGATTAAGAATGAGAGTTGGTATGCTATACGTAAATTCTGCAGGTGTATCTTTGATAGGAGCATGCGGTAATTATGCAAATTATTTAGGTGAGTTTGAAGATTATAATGTTGTAATCACTGGTAATTTGGCTACAAATGAATCTGGTACTGTAAAAAATAATGGAATTCAAATCTATCCAAATCCTGCAACAGATTTCTTGAATGTAACAAAAGTTTCTGATAAAGCGATGTATAAAATTTATAGCGCAGCAGGCCAGTTAATTTCTAGTGGAAATATTTTAAGTGGAAAAATTAATGTATCATCATTAATTAAAGGAGCTTATGTAATTTCTATTGAAGATAAAGGAAAAGAGAAATTTAATAGCAAGTTCATTAAAAAATAAAACCTTCGTTTTTAATACTTATAAATCCTCAGAATTGTCTGGGGATTTTTTTATTATTTTAGTTTTTAGTTGTGTTTAGTTAATTACTATTAAAAAAATATATGTAAATGTATTTATTGTTATTAAATTTGATTAGATTTGTATTGATTAAATAAATTTTGCCTATGAGGAAATCTTCTACATTTTTACTGCATCAACGTTGCTTGATAAGCCGTTTTTTACATCGAAACGTGTTGTTGCACCAGACTAAATTCTATGTCAGCCAGATACGAAATATGTACCTGTTGGCGTTTTTAGAAAAAATAGAATCAGTAATTACAGAAATGAATTCACTGATTTACTTAAAACGTAATACCACTTCATTGTATTTTTAATTTTTTACTATTTATGAAGAAATTTCTATTCTCGTGGCTATTGTTTATAGTCACATGCATCAATGCCCAGATAAATTTGGGTGTAGGAAGTACTACGACGGGGATTGCCCCCATCAGTACATATTATGGATATTCTTATGTTCAGCAGATTTTTCCTAAAACTGAAATTAATGCTGCAGCTGCCGGAAATATTACTGGCCTGAGATTTTATTTAAGTTCATCTGCTACCCTTACCAACTCTGCGAGTTGGACGGTGTATTTAGGACATACAACAAAAAATACTTTTGATTCTAATACAGATTGGATTCCTGTAACTTCTCTGACTCAGGTTTTTATAGGTACGGTTACAAATAATGCAGGGGTTGTCGAAATCACATTGCCAACACCTTTTGCATATAACAATACCGATAACTTAGTCATAGCAGCAAGAGAAACTTCTCCGGATTATGACTCGAACAATTTTGCGGAAGCGATGTATGTTTATACTACCGCTACCAATAGATCGATCTATTATAGAAGTGATCCTACAAATCCTAATCCGGCGGCACCACCAACGGCATTAGGTAGGAATAACTATAATTCAGCAACAACTATTTTAGGATTAGCTCCAAGTCCTATTCCTGCATGTCCTACAGTGACTGCTCCGGCAGCAGCTGCAACTGGTGTTAGTTTAACACCAGCAATTACTTGGAATTCAGTGAGTGGAGCAACAGGTTATCGATTGTCAGTGGGTACAACATCTGGTGGTACTAATATTATCAACAATCAAGATCTTGGAAATGTGACAACGTTTACAATTCCAGCAGCGGCAGGATTGCAGTATAATACTCAATATTATTATACGATAAGCTCTTATAGTGCTACTAATCCGTCTGCAGCATGTTCTGTGAGAAGTTTTACAACTCAAACAATTCCTTGTCCTGCGGTATCTGCTCCTGCAGCTGGTGCAGTAGGAGTTTCTACAACGCCAACCATTACTTGGGCTGCGGTAACCGGTGCTACAGGTTATCGATTGACAGTTGGAACAACTACAAATGGAACTCAGGTTTTAAATAATGTAGATTTGGGAAATGTTACATCATACACATTCCCTACTGCACTTCAAAATAATACGCAGTACTTCTACAGAGTAAATTCTTACAATGCAGGAGGATCATCAGCATCATGTACAGAAAGAAATTTTAGAACAGTATGTAACGCGGTTACTGTATTACCATGGACTGAGAATTTCAATACACTGACTCCTATTGGTACAGGCATTGTTCCTCCATGCTGGGTTCAGGTTGCCGGAACGTACTCTTGGGTGTCTTCAAGTGCTGCTGCCTCTACAACATCACCTGGTCCTAGATCTGCGCCGAATTATATGAGAATTCAGTACAGCAATACAAACCCAAGTCAATTGTGGACTCCATCATTTACGCTAAACGCGGGAACTACTTACGAGTTTTCATTCTACTACCATACTGGTGGAACAGCAACTAACTTGATCGGTTTTACCGGAAATGTATTGGTTAATACGGCTCAGAGTATGACGGGCGCTACAAATCTCACCACATTTATTACGGCGACTCAAGGTACAGCGGCTTACACGCAACATAAAATTTTCTATACACCAACGACTACAGGAAATTATACTTTTGGGTTAAATGTTTCATCTAATGGTACTCCTTGGTACTTGGGAGTTGACGATTTCAGATTGAGAGTGGCTCCTACCTGTATAGAACCGTTAGGTGTAGTATCAACAGGTACTACAGGAAATACAGCACAAATTTCTTGGAATGCACCTACAACTAACCCTGCCGGATATGAAATTTATTACAGCACCACTACTACTCCGCCTACTACTCCACAGGTAACAGGTATTCCGGGAACAAGTACGAGTTATACTGTTCCGGGTCTAAGCCCATCAACAGTATATAACATATGGGTTAAGGCTATTTGTAGTGCTACAGATCAAAGTGATTTATCAGAACCGGTTTCGGTGATGACGACGCAAATTCCTGCAACCTTACCATATATTCAGCCATTTACAGGACCAAATGATTTTGGATTCTTAAATGGAACGCAAACCAATAAATGGGTTTACGGTTCTGCAACAGGGAATACAGGTAACTCGATCTATATTTCAAACACCACTGGAACAACGAATGCTTATTCAACATCAAATACTTCTGTTACACAAGCATATAGAGATATTTTAATTCCTGCCGGAACAACAATTGCAAACTTCTCTTTCGACTGGAAAGCACAGGGAGAATCAATTGGTAGTACACATTATGATTACCTAAGAGTATGGTTGGTTCCATCTAACTTTTTGCCTACTCCTGGAACACAAATTGGTGCTGCAACGGGTAGAATTCAAGTGGGACAGTTTAACCTTCAAGGTACTGCATGGCAGAATTTTTCTAATAACAGCTTAAATGTAAGTGGTTTTGCCGGAACGGTTATGCGTTTGGTATTTGAATGGAGAAATGATGGCAGTGGAGGTACACAGCCACCGGCAGCAGTAGATAATATTATATTAAGAGTTTGTAGTACAGATACACCAGTTGTTACTGTAACTCCGGCTTCTATTACACACAATTCTGCAACGATAGTTTGGCCACAGGATCCGGGAGGAGCATCTTATCAAATTAGATACAGACCGGTAGGTTCTACCCAATGGTTGCCTACGACTGGCCCGATCGGTGTGGCAGGTGTTTTAACACCAAATAATACTTATCAATTACAAGGTTTGCTATCATATACACTTTATGAAGTAGAAGTTGCTGCGGTTTGTAATACAACAAATGTTGGAGTTTTCTCTCATAATGAGTTTACAACAAGATGTGATCCTACTCCTCCGAATATTACAATTAGTAATATTACCCCTACATCTGCTTTAATAACATGGAATCCACTTGCAGCTGGTTCTACTTATGAATTGCAATGGAAAGAAGTAGGTGCTCCAGTATGGAACCCTGTTTTACCTTCAACACCACAACCACCGGCAAATAGCTATTTGCTGCAAGGTTTAAGTTCTTATAAAACCTATGAAGTAAGGATACGAAATACATGTATCGGATCTACAACTCCTAACCCATGGTCTACATCTCAGGTGTTTACTACAGTAAGAGTTTGCGAAATTCCGCCTCCGGGATTAACGATCAATCAGTTGACTCCTACAACTGCTGAAGTTGTTTGGGATGCTTATACAGGTCCTGGAGCTACAAATACTTATATTTTAAGATATAGAAAAGTTGGAATTCCAAGCTGGACTAACGTAAATGTTAACACAAACACTCATACTTTGGTTGGATTATTAGAATTGACTAAATATGAAATGCAGGTTGCAAACATTTGTAGTGGTACTCCGGGTAACTTTACGCCATTATATTATTTCACTACACCTACAGTAGTATATTGTCCGATGCAATCTGGTAGTGCAGCTACAGAATTTATTTCAAAAGTTACTGCTAAACCGACAGGTAAGCCTGAAATGACAAATGCTACTGCTGGAGCTCCTTATTCAGACTTTACAGCCAACCCGGTGAAATTCATCGATATGATTCAAGGGTCTGTAGGTAACCAGATTATTGTTGATAAAACAATGTCTTCTGGAGCAAATGCAGGAGTTTCTGTTTGGATTGACTTTGACAGAAGCGGAACTTTCGATCTAAATGAAAGAATTTTAGCTGATGGTCCGAATACAAATGCAACAGCGAGTGCGACATTTGGTGTTCCTGCTAACGCTTATGTAGGCTCTACCGACAAATATGTTGTGATGAGAGTTGCAATGTCAAAAGACGGTATTCCTGTAAACTGTACAAACTTTGCTAACGGGGAAGTAGAAGATTATACTGTAAGAATCTCTAAATTACCTTCAGCGAATACAGTGAACCAAGACGAAATTCTTATCTATCCAAACCCTGTAAAATCAGTGTTGAATGTTAAGAATGTTAGCAAGAAAGCTAATTATAAGATTTACAGTGCTGCAGGTCAGTTAGTTTCAAGCGGTGTGATCTTAAACAATAAGATCGACGTGAGCAGATTGATCAATGGAGTATATGTAATAGATATTGATGATGTTCAGGGTACTGCCCAGAAAAAATTCATCAAAGAATAATAATCAATAAATAAGATAAGCTCTCAGAAATGAGAGCTTATTTTTTGGCAATATTTTTAAAATTAAGTAAAACAAAAGTCCCTCTGAAATTTTCAGCGGGACTTTGTTTATTCTATATCAAAGATAATTTTTTCCGTTTGTTCTTTTAAATCTTCAAGATTAGTATTGTTGTAGATAACGCAGTCGGCAAGTTTTATTTTGTCCTTTTCAGGCATTTGTTTTTCCATAACAGCTTGTACTTCTCTGTAGGTCTTTCCGTCACGATCCATTACCCTTTTAATTCTGAAATTATCCTCTGCAGTAACTAAGACTGAACGATAACATTGAAGATTTAGTTTTAATTCAAACAATAACGCAGTCTCTTTAAAAACAAGATACTTTTTTTGTTTCTTTACCCAATCTTCAAAATCAATTCGAACTGCCGGATGGATGATTCCGTTTAAGCTTTGCAGTAAATCTTTATTATTAAAAACCTTTTCAGCAACGAATTTTCGGTTGTAAAAACCATTTTCATCATAAGCCTCATTACCTAAAAGTTCTTTGATTTTTAGCTTTAAATCCTCATTATCATTCACAATATCTTTTGCTCTGTCATCCGAGTAATACACTGGGAATCCGCATTCTTCAATGAATTTGGCAACAGTAGTTTTTCCGGAACCTATTCCGCCTGTCAAACCAATGATTTTGGGAGCAGATAACGGGTCAGGTTCTAATTTCTGGGTTTCTGAATGTAGTTCTTCCATAATTAAAAATTAATATCCAAAAACATCATTAAAACTAAAAGTCTCATCCAGTCTTACCCCTTTTTCAGTCATTTTAAGACTTGCCAATTCGTGATGAGCATCGTGCTCGAAAAACAACAGATAATCATTATCTACACATTGTTTCAGAAATTTTCCTTTTTCTTCTAAAGTTAAAAGTGGTCTTGTATCATAACCCATCACATACACATGAGGAATGTGTCCTGCTGTAGGAATTAAATCCGCCGCAAAAACAATCGTTTTTTCCTGATATTGAAGTACAGGAAGCATTTGTTTTTCAGTATGACCATCAACAAAAATTACATCCATTTTCAGATCCGGAGCAAACCCATAATTTCCGTTTTGAGGAAGTGGTAAAAAGTTCAGTTGTCCACTCTCCTGAATCGGAATAATATTTTCCCTCAAGAAGCTCGCTTTTTCCCTTGCATTAGGTTCGGTAGCCCATTGCCAATGGTTTTCGTTCGTCCAGAACTGTGCATTTTTGAATGCTGGTCTGTAACCTGTTTTGTCATCGTTCCATTCAATTGCGCCACCGCAGTGGTCGAAATGAAGGTGGGTTAAGAAAACATCGGTGATGTCTTCTCTTACGAAACCATATTTTTTTAAGTTTTTGTCTAAATTGTCGTCTCCCCAAAGCGAATAATGCCCGAAAAATTTATCGTCCTGTTTGTTTCCAAGACCGCAATCTATTAATATCAATTTTTTCCCGTCTTCCACAAGAAGAGAACGTGTTCCCAGTTCAATTAGATTTTTTTCGTCTGCAGGATTGGTTTTTTCCCACAGACTCTTTGGGACGACTCCAAACATCGCTCCACCGTCGAGCTTAAATTTTCCACATTGTATAGGATATAGTTTCATATAGTATTTTGATTTTTATTTTAATTGGTTACTAATTTGAAATTCATCAAATCGTATTTTTTCAATACATCAAATATTGGTTTTGTTTTAGAAAATGTAGTTTCAGAACTGCCGATAATATAAATTTTAGAATTTCTTATGTATTTTAGATTACTTTTAATGAAGTTTTCAATTTCAACTTTATCATTCGAAACTAGATATTTTTTGCCTAAAGAAATTTTATAATTATCATCCCTAATTTCAATTTTTACTGAATCAATTTTTTTTAAAATCTCTACTTCATTATTTGTTGCAAATCTTGTTTCTTTAGATTTAAAGATCAAAGTCGGAGCAATAGTTAAGAGAAGAAAAAATATGGAAAGACCTATTTTTTTCATATTAAAATAATTCCCCCGGATTTTTTGGTCTTGCTATATTCAAATGTTTATAAGCTTTATCTGTCACTTCTCTTCCTCTCGGAGTTCTGATGATAAACCCTTCCTGAATCAGAAATGGTTCATAAACTTCCTCCAAAGTCTCAGGATTTTCCGCAATAGATGTTGCTAAAGCCGAAATTCCTACAGGTTTTCCTTTGAAATTTTCGATCATCACACGCATTATTTTGTTATCCATTTCGTCCAGACCAAATTCGTCTACATTTAATGAATTTAAAGCATATTTTGTGATCTCAATTTCAATTTCTCCGTTACCTTTAATTTCTGCAAAATCCCGAACTCTTCTCAAAAGCGCATTCGCAATTCTCGGAGTTCCTCGGCTTCTTCTTGCAATTTCAATGGCTGCATCTTCATAAATTTTCACGCCCAAAACTCTTGAACTTCTGATAATAATCATCGATAATAATTCAATTGTGTAATATTCCAGTCTGCTCTGAATTCCGAATCTTGCCAACATAGGTTTTGTCAACATTCCGCTTCTTGTCGTAGCACCTACTAGAGTAAAAGGATTCAGACTAATCTGAACACTTCTCGCATTTGGGCCTGTTTCAAGCATAATATCAATTTTATAATCTTCCATTGCAGAGTACAGATATTCTTCCACAACAGGCGAAAGTCGATGGATCTCATCGATGAAAAGAACATCATTTTCCTCAAGATTGGTCAATAAACCTGCTAAACTTCCGGGTTTATCCAAAACAGGACCGGATGTAATCTTACAATTTACACCGAGTTCATTCGCAATAATATTGGCTAAAGTAGTTTTTCCTAAACCTGGGGGACCATGTAAAAGAACATGATCGAGTGCACCGCCACGTTTTTTGGCAGCGGTTACGAAAACTTCAAGATTTTCTAAAGTTTTTCTCTGTCCTGCGAAATCCTTGAAACTCTGCGGGCGAATTTGCTCCTCCTGCATAAGTTCCTCGTTGGAGTAATTGTCTTTATCTGGATGTAAAAAATCAGGCATTAATTCAGTTTCATTTACCGTAAAGATAGGAAATTTAGGTTTAGGCTGATAGGGAGATTAAGGAAAAAGTTGGCATTTGAATACAACAGATATTTTAAGTATTTTTGAGAGAGAAAATTTTAAAGATAAAAATTGTTCAGTTTATAACGATGTAGAGATTCCTAAGGAATGACAAAAAGTACGCACCGTTTGTCATTCCGTAGGAATCTAGGCAAAATGATATTAAAAAAGTTACAGAATTATTTTTTATCTAAACTTTAGCTTTAAACTAAATAAATGAGATTAATTGGTCCTTTCAAGCAAGTGGTAACTCTTGCCAATCTCCCGTTAAGAGGAAAACTTTCTGACGAACAACTTGAAATTATTGTTGATGGCGGAATTTTAATTAATAATGATAAAATCCAGCAAGTCGGAAATTTTGAAACATTAAAATCAGAAAATCAAAATTTAGAAATCGAAATGATTGAAGGAGTGCAAATTGCACTTCCAGCTTTCGTAGATTCTCACACCCATATTTGCTTTGGCGGAAACCGTGCAAATGATTTTGCCATGCGAAATGCCGGGAAAACATATCTTGAAATTGCTGAGAGCGGCGGAGGAATCTGGAGTTCGGTTCAGCATACCAGAAATGCTTCGGAGGAAGAATTATTAAAAACTTTATTGGAAAGAATAGATTTTTTAATTTCTCTTGGAATTACAACAATTGAAGTAAAAAGCGGTTATGGTTTAGATGTAGAAAACGAACTGAAAATGCTTCGAATCATCAAAAAAGCTCAGGAACAGACAAAAGCGACATTAGTTCCGACTTGTCTTTCAGCTCATTTAAAGCCGAGAGATTTTGAAGGAAGTAATGAAGAGTATTTACAATATATTTTAAAAGAAATTTTACCAAAAGTAAAAGAAGAAAACCTCGCAAAACGAGTTGATATTTTTATTGAAAAATCTGCATTTCAACCTGAAGAAAGTAAAGAATTCTTACTTAAAACTAAAGAATTAGGTTTTGAAATTACGGTTCATGCAGACCAGTTTACTCCGGGAAGTTCAAGAATTGCAGTCGAAGTTGGCGCAAAATCTGCAGATCATCTGGAAGCAACGATTGATGAAGATATTGAGTTTTTAGCAAAATCAGATTCGGTGGCAACAGCTTTGCCGGGTGCAAGTTTAGGATTGGGTGAAAAATTTACTCCTGCAAGAAAATTATTAGATGCAGGAGCAATTGTAGCGATTGCAAGCGATTGGAATCCGGGTTCTGCTCCAATGGGAAATTTAATTACGCAAGCTTCAATATTAGCGACATTTGAAAAATTGACAACAGCTGAAGTTTTGGCTGGAATAACTTTCCGTTCGGCTTTTGCGCTTAATCTGGAAGACAGAGGAAGTTTAAAAAAAGGTCTGAAAGCAGATTTTGTTACTTTTAAAACAAATAATTTCCAGAATGTTCTGTATAATCAGGGAAGTCTGAAAGCCGAAAATGTATACATTGATGGGAATAAAATAAAATAGCATGGGAATTTTCGATAAAGTTTTTGGAAAGAAAGAAGAAAACGAGGGAGCAGAAATCAAAACATATAAAGATTTCTGGGATTGGTTTATGACTAAAGAAAAAGATTTTTTTGAGGTTGTGAAAAACCATAATAATATCGAAACAGATTTCTTTGATCTACTGGCTTCAAAGCTAAAACTGCTTAATGAAGGATATTATTTTCTTTGTGGAATGAGTCAGGACGAAATAGCAGAATTGATTATTACTGCAGACGGAGATATTAAAAATATTGTTTTTGCAGAAGAACTTGTCGCAGAATCTCCGAAGCTTGACCGATGGAAATTTACTGCATTAAAGCCCGAAATGAATCTAGACCACGGAATCAAAATGGATGGAAGAGATTTTTCTAAGGAAAATATTTCCTTTTATTCGAATGAGATTGATAATTATCCCGATGAAATTGATATTACTTTCGTTTACGATGGTTTGAATGAAGAAAACAAAAATGCTTGCGTAACCGGAGTTTGTGTTTTTTTAGACAATTTCTTAGGCGAACTTAATTTTGCCACACAAATTGACACATTTAATGTAATCGGTAGAGACGATGCTGAGAAAGAGCTTGTTCCTATTTCGAAGCTGAAGGATTTTTTATCCTGGCGTGAAAGAGAATTTACAGAGAAATATAAGAATGTAAAAAACTTTGAAGAAGAAGATCAATATACCATTTTAGAAGCAACTTTAAAAAACGGACTTCCTTTGATTGCAACAATCAATACTTCTTTATTGAATTATGATTCCAAAGCTTCTTATCCTTGGATTTCTGTTTTGAAAGTTGAATATAATGGTGAAAATAACAACGGACTTCCCGAAAAAGAAGACTACGAAAAGTTGAGCAATATTGAAGAAAAGATGATTGAGGCATTGAAAATTAAAGAAGGAAATCTGTATATCGGTAGAGAAAACGCTGAAAACCTAAAAGAAAGTTATTTTGCTAGTAAGGATTTCAGGAAACCATCGAAAATTTTGCGACAGGCAATTAAAGATAATCCGGAATATAAAATGTCACTTGAAATTTATAAAGATAAATATTGGCAGAGTTTTGAACGTTATAATGTAAATCAAAATTAATTTAAAATGATTTGGCAAGGAAGACTGGATGGTGAAGAATTACTTTATCACAGAATATTTCAGAGAGTAAAAGTGGAAACCAACTATGATGCGGTTTCAACGAACGATTTCGTTTTGCACGGATTTGCCGTTGATGAAGGGGTTCGCAGAAATAAAGGAAGACAGGGCGCAAAAGATGCCCCGGATCTTATCCGAAAAAATATGTCGAATTTCCCTGTTGTTTTACCAAATTTTTCTCTTCTCGACTTTGGAAATATTACCTGTGAAGATGGCAATCTTGAAAATACTCAGAATGAGCTGGCAAAAAATGTTTCTAAAGTTTTATTGAAAGGTGGTAAATCTTTGGTTCTTGGTGGTGGTCATGAAGTCACATTTGGTCATTATCGTGGGGTAAGAATTGCCTTTCCTGAACAGAAAATAGGTATTATTAATTTTGATGCTCATTTTGACAACAGACAGCCTGAAAATGGAGTAAGAGTAAGCTCTGGAACAGGTTTCTGGCAAATTGCTCAGGAAGGAGAAATCAATTCTTTACATATCGGAATCCAGAGAAATTCTAATACTTTGAAATTGTTTGATACCGCGCATCAGTTCGGAATGAAATACATTCTTGCCGATGAATTATTTTTTGAAAACCTTCCGTCGATATATGAAAGAGTAAATGAACTTGCAGATTCGGTTGATGTTCTTTACATGACGATTTGTATGGATGTTTTCAATGCTTCCATTGCACCGGGAGTTTCGGCTTCTGCTTACAACGGGATTTTTGCAGATGCAGCTTTTATGCATTTGTATAAACATATTCTTAGAAATGAAAAACTGGTTGCTTTGGATATTGCAGAAGTTAATCCGCATTTTGATATTCAGGATCGTACGGCAAGATTGGCGGCGAGTTTGGCGAATGAATGGTTGATGATTTAGTAAGAATTGAGCAGATTATGCAGATTTATTGAATTAAAGATCGGCTCAATCTCCTTACTCTGGTGAACGTTTTTAATACGATTCATTCGAACGAATTCATTTTAAAGAAATAAAATGTTTTAGCCTAAATAAATACATTTCATAGAATTTATCAGTAATTATATATGATATAAGGAACAATATTTGTTGCCTTAAAAATGCTTATCCAAAAGCAGAAGATTTGTTATGAATCTTTAAAAATGGAAAATCTAACATGGAAAATTTAATAGAAAACAAGCTGTTAAAAGCTGATCAGGCTTTTCAGGAATGGAAGAAAGTTCCGTTTGAAGAAAAACAGAAACTCATTGCACAAGCTGCAGAAATTTTTAAATCTAAATCTGAAATTTTTGGCGAAATCATTACCAGTGAAATGAATAAACCTATTTCTCAGGCTATTTCTGAAGTTGAGAAATGTGCTTTAATGATGAATTATTATGCTGAAGCTGAGAATATTTTAAGTCCGGAAAAAATAGAATCTGAATATAAAATTTCAGAAATCCATTATGTCCCGAAAGGAGTAATATTAGGAGTAATGCCTTGGAACTTCCCTTTCTGGCAGGTTTTGAGATTTGCGACACCTGCAATTTTGGCTGGAAATACAGTTGTTTTAAAACATGCATCCATTTGTTTCGGAAGCGGAAACGCTATTGAAAAAGTTTTTATCGAGGCAGGTTTTCCTGAAGACGTTTTCCAGAATCTGGAAGTTGGTCATGGTGAAGTAAAAGAAATTTTAGAACATAAAACCATTAAAGGAGTAAGTCTTACCGGAAGTGAAAGAGCAGGAGCGGAAGTGGCTGCAACAGCTGGTAAAAACATTAAAAAATCTTTACTTGAGCTAGGTGGAAGCGATGCGTTCATCGTTTTGAATGATGCGGATCTTGATGAAGCTGCGAAATCTGGTGCTTTGGCAAGACTTCAGAATTGCGGACAAACCTGTGTTGCGGCTAAAAGATTTATTATTCAGAGAGACATTGAGTTTGATTTCCTTCCCAAGTTTATTGAAGAATATAAAAAATACGTTCCGGGAGATCCGAAACTAAAAGAAACAAAATTAGGCGGAATGGCAAGACCCGATTTGGCAGATGATCTGGAAAAACAATATCAGAAGGCTTTAGATCATGGTGCAGAAGCAATTATTCCGTTGGAAAGAATCTCTGAGAATGAATTTAATCCCGGATTAATCAGAGTAGAAGAAGGAAACCCTATTTTGCAGGAAGAATTATTTGGTCCTCTGGGAATGGTGATGATTGCCGAAAATGATGATGAAGCTTTAGAAATGGCGAATAATATTCCTTTTGGTTTGTCGAATGCAGTTTGGACAAAAAATAAGGAACGTCAACAGTTTTTTATCGATAATCTTGAATCCGGAACAGTGAATATCAATAGAATGACCAGTTCTGATCCTCGTTTTCCGTTTGGGGGTACAAAGTCTTCCGGTTATGGAACCGAGCTTTCTTTATTGGCTTTAAAAGAGTTTGTGACGGCGAAAACTATTTTAGGTAAATAAACATAAAAAACTCCCGATTCAATCGGGAGTTTTCATTTATATATCAAAGATAATAATATTAAATCGTCGTTAATCTCAAAGTATTTGTCTTTCCACCTTCGTAAGACGGTGTTGCGTTGATGTTGATGACGAAATCTCCGCTTTCGATGTAACCATGATTATGAGTTAACATATTTACCTGAATGATGGTTTCATCAGTTGGCTTATTCATGTCATAATAATACGCACGAACTCCCCAAAGAAGATTCAACATTGTGATTACTCTCTTATTTCCACTGTAAACAATAATGTGAGAATTCGGTCTGTGAGCCGACAATTGGAAAGCAGTATAACCAGAACTCGTTAAAGTTACAATTGCAGCTACATTTGTACTTTTTGCAATTCTTACTGCTGCAAGACAAACTCTGTTCGTAATAAAACGCTCATCGATGCAGTTGTAATCTTTTTCAATAGGCTCATTTTTGTGCTGATAGAAATTCGTCATTTCGATATTCTTCACAATTTTTGCCATATTTTCAACCACCTGAACAGGATATCTACCTACAGAAGTTTCCCCTGAAAGCATTACCGCATCAGCTCCGTCCAATACAGAGTTGGCAACGTCATTTACTTCAGCTCTTGTTGGCGTTAAACT